>Ga0080013_1004475_pt1 | contig 13729 bp, 14 predicted proteins | sample ETNvirenome_6_85_FD_69236 | JGI IMG/M metagenome (GOLD analysis project Ga0080013, IMG submission 69236) | Marine viral communities from the Pacific Ocean - ETNP_6_85 (SPADES assembly) (version 2) | ecosystem: Environmental > Aquatic > Marine > Oceanic | place: Pacific Ocean | collected 2013-06-19 | reverse complement strand
GGCCTCGATGAGCCGCGTACCAGTACGGATACTGGCGAGGTGGTCGATGGCGCGGTCGAGGCGCTGCCGTAGCAGGTTGAAGGCAGAGATTGTCTGGTACTGCATGCGAGCCTGCAGGTAGTCCTTCACAACGGGATCGAGGCGCTCCCACTCATCCACCGCATGATTCAGCATCTGGCTGTCCTGCGCAGGAACGGCGAGAAGCTCGAAGGCTTCCAGGGAGTTGATCTCGTTGAAGAAGGGGCTGTCCCGTCGCCATGAGGGGAGACGGTTTCGGTTTCGGTTTCGGGGTGCCATCAGTTACTCCTTGTGTGCGTCAGGCTCAGTGTCAGAAGGCAGAGAATCCGCCGGGTCGTCAGGGTTGGGGTAGTCCTCCCCGGTATCGTCGGGCAGATCGTCAGCGGGGTCAAACGAGCCCATGAGTCCTGCCAGTTCGCGAAGTTGCTCCACATTCTCGGGGTTGCGCAGGTACGCACGAACTCCAGGGTCATTCAGAGCATCCACCACATCGGGTCGCGTTTCCATGAAGGAGAGGAGATCCGGTTGGTGCGGGCGCTGCTGTTGTGGAACGTGACCACCGTTGGTAGGGGCGTCAAGTTCTCCTGCAGGATAGTGACCTTCCACCATCGGAGCGTCGCGCTCTTCGATGTACTCGCCGTGTCCGTTGGAAGGGTGCTCCTGTTGCTGCGCGTTCTTCATCATCATTACGCGGCCAATGAGACCCAGTTGTTGGAGAGCTTCGCGGCCCAGTTGCGTACGGGCATGCGTCTTGTCCTCCGCCTGGGCGTACTCCACAGCGCGGTCGATCTCTGCGAGCTTGTGAACGTGCATTGCCTCGATGAGACTGTCGGCGTGGTTGCGCGAGTCTTCGAGCATTCCCGCCTGCTGGCGCATCGCCTGCCCCTGGACCTTGACGATCTCGCGTGTGGTGTTCAACACCATCGCCGCGTACGAGCGGTGCAGACCGTGTAGATGCAGCAAGGTTTGCACCTCGAAAGGTGCAGTCTTGCCTCCGCCCTTTGCGCGGGCGGCTTGCTGCTGTACTGCGCGCGCTTCGCTCGCAATCTGCTTTGACAAGTCGTCAGGGTCGGGCATCGAAGGATAGGGAAAAGGGGGCGGGGGTGGTGGGGGAAGATCGTCGTCGTGGTGCATAGACATCAATTCCGAAAGGGCCATTTCCGTTGGGGACGGAAGAGGGACAGTCGTAGCAGGGGGCGGAGGAGCAAGGGAGGGGGGCATCGCAGAGGACTGGTAGCGCATGACCGTGCTCCACAACTGCTGACCCTTTGGGCGGTAGAAGCGGACGCGGAACTTCTGAGTCTCTCCAATAGGAGTGTTGTTCTCGCAAGTGGCGAGAATGAACTTACGCACAGCGTTGACGATCTCGTATGCGTCGGTCTGAGGGAAGGACTCCTTCGCGACCTTTACGTCTTCGTCCGATACCTCTTCGATGGCATCCTCTTCGTCATGGACGCCATCTTCTTCTTCTTCTTCGGACTCCTCGTCGGACTCATCGGACTCGTCGCCGCTCTCTTCGCCCTCATCATCTGTTTCGGGATCTACGTCGAAATCGTCGTCGGGGAAGGCGGGGACAGCGACTTCCAGGGCGGCTAGGACAGCCGCAAGACCCTCTTCGTCGTCCTCATCCTCGGGACCTGTAGCAAGCCAGTGCGCGATCATGCGCTGGGTTAGGTCGAAGCGTCCTACTTGCTGGCCTGCGCGGTCGGCATAGTAGGTCTGGAGGGTGATGTACCCGATCTCAGGGCGCAATCGCGCGAGCGATTCCCTGATTGACGGCCACTTTTCAATCCGGTCGCTCATCGCACTTAGTCCTCCTTGTCTGAGCTAGGGCGGATACGGATGCCTTCGAGGGACTCCCCTACGACTTCCCCAACCAGTTCTGCGAGTTCCTTGAGGGGATAGGCGACTTTCAGACCCTGAGCCATTACGCCAGCGCCGATAGCCTGGGCGAACCGTTGGGCGGCATCGCGTGCAGCCTCCCCAGCTTGCTCTGCCATCTGCTCTTGCAGTTCCGCCATCGGGTCGCGAGGGGGGTGATCACCGTCTTTATCCATGTCAATGATGCGGGTTTTACCCCGTTTGTTATCTGCCATCTGTGTTTTGCACCCGTTTTCGGGAGAAATGCGTGAAAAACATCGCTCCTACAGTTTGCAGACTCTATGCGAGTGCAAGTTCTTCGGCAACCCCCCACAAGAAAACTCTGTCCGCATCGGCCTGCCAGCGATGTGAACGGTTTTATGAACAAGTTTCTCGCAGATCCTTACTTTCAGGGCGCAAGCGTTATTCGCAGGTTGCAACCTTTTCACCGTTTTCATGCTCGCTTTTCTCTGCGACGCTCTTTTCGACCCGTGCCGTGAAAGCGGTGCGATGGATACGGCCATAGAGCCGACGCGACTGAGGATGGGAATGGTCCTGTCACCGGAGCGCACAACGCAGTAGCGCAGGGATCAACCCCCCAGGTTTTCTCAACTCGGAGACAGTGAAATGGCCCGTGCCCTCTCAGTCGCAGGAAAGCGACGCAGCAATACAACCCGCCGACGAACCAACACCACGCGGCGACGCACCAACTCGACCAAGAAGAGCGGTGCTCGCAAGACGGCTCGACGCAGCAATGCGCCCGCTCGACGCAGCAACACCACTGCTCGACGCACCAACGCGGCGAAGCAGCTTGCGAACATGAAGGCTCGCGCCAACAAGCTGGCTGAAAAGACCCGCAACGGTCTTGCGGTCGGCAGCAGCGTTGCAGGCACCCAGCTTGCACTCGCAGGCACCGCCGCCGCCACTGGCTACTGGGGTCCTCAGAAGATGAAGATTGACGCCCTGGGCGACTTCGGTGATCTGCGCCTCATCGGCGGTGGTCTCATGGTCGGCCTCGGTGTGTTCGACGCCTTCAAGGGCAAGCCCACTCTCTACGGAATGGGGACTCTCTCCATCGGCCAGGGTGTCCTGGGAGCCTACGTCTACGAGATGGCGCACAACTTCGGTCTGGAGAAGGCGGCTGCAAAGGGCAGTGTGACCCTCTCCCCCCCCGGAGCCACGTACCCGCAGGGTCGCTCGAAGATCCAGGGCGAGTTCGGTCGCGAAGTCTACGTCACCCCGTCCACCGCTGGCCGTTCCGGTCTCGGCTACCGGGGTTAGGGTAAACCTGCCATGCCTGACCGCTCCAAAATGACTTACCTCGGAGTTGCACCCGTGACCGTGGACGAGCGGTCAGGCGAGGCTACCTTCAAGCGTTCCGACATTCGTTACTCCCCAGAGTTCGGCGGGTTCGCCGGAACTCCCAGTCGCGAGGCGATCCTCAACACTGGGGCTGCATGGGGCAATTACTCAGGCTCCGCTGCTGCCACTGAAGAGTGGTGGCAGGGGGCTGCAGGTTCAGAGCCCTGGGGCGTCAGCCCCTATGCCATGCACGATGGCTCTTTCGGGGATCTTCCCGGTTACGACGCTGACGATCCCTATGCGGAATCGCTCGGCATGGATCTCGTTGACAACGACTTCGGCATGGACCTCGTTGACAATGACTTCGGAGACGACGACATGACGATTTCGGAAGAACTACTCGAAGGTGAACTTGCGGGTTTCGGTGACTGGTATCCGTCTCAGAACTCGACCGCTGACCTCCCCTGGTCCGAAGGAGCGTACGCCACACAAGACGGCGGCACTTCCTTCGGGGAATACGAGCTTGAGACTGCGGACTGGGCCGAAGGCATGGTGAACATGCACTCGACTGGCTCAGAGCCGTGGGATCATGGCGTAGGCAATCCAGGGAACAACCCTTCCTTCGGAGCGAACAAGGCTCCGAAGATCCTTACTCCTCGGCAGGCGAAGGCAACCCTCGGCAACAACCTGCGGGGGAAGCTGACTTCGACAAGCACGAAGAACATTGCCACTGTGGCAGTTCCTGTGGGGGCCGCACGCGACATGAGGCGTACGTCCCGTCGAGCAGCGGCCAGGGTCTTCAAGAAGGCGGGGCTTTTCCCCAACATTCGAGCGGCACGGCAGGCAACACGAAATGCTCAAGCCGTCCGTAAGAAGTCGGGGCAGCGGCCTCTCCAGATTCCGGGTCCTCCCGGTCCTCTGTTCCTTCTCCCCATTCCCCTGCAGATTATGATCGTGCGGATTCCGAAGACGAACGCACAGTCTACGAACTCCAGCGGTTCGACTGGCGCTCCCGCTCCGAAGGACCACGCTGTGGCATCGCCCGGTGGCGGTTCGGCACAGCCGGGAATCGTCCAGGCAAGCCCAGTCCACGGGTCTCTCGCTCTCTGGAAGGGGCGCGCAACGGACGCACTGGCGGCTGCAGATGCAGCGCATCAGTCCTGGGCGGCACAGGGAATCACTGTCCGCAGCCCCTACGCTGTCTATGACATGGGCGGCGGTGGCTGGGAGGTCGAGGGCACTGTCCAGACGCAGGGCGGCATCGACGCTCCTGTCGTGTGGGACGAGAGTCTGTTCCAGGGCACTCCCAGCGAGGAGGCCATCAGGAACACAGGTGCTGCCTGGGGGAACTACTCAGGCTACGACGACGAGTACGACGACGAATACTAGAACTCGGGGGGGAATCCCCCCTCGGAAACCCGCTCCCGTAGCAATTTCGCGGCGGTGGCAAATCAACGGGGAACTCGATGGGCTTTTCAGGTTTCAGGCGTATCTACCGCAAGGCAGATGGCAGCTTGTACGTTGACGAGACCAATGCGTTCGGGGCTTCCCCTAGTGCTGTGAAGGAGCCACCCGAAATGGCTATCGAGTACATGGACGAAATGGGCCTCGAACTGGTCGAGGACAACCTCGGAGCGATGGACTACATCGCTCTCGGTGATGATGAAATGGGAGGAATGGACTACATCTCTCTCGGTGAAGACGATGACGACGATGACGACGAGCTTGGCCGTCGCCGCCGTCGCCGCAAGCGAGGTGGACGCGGTCGCCGCCGCCCCACGCGCCGTCGTCGGAGCGCCCCCCGGCGTCGGAGGCCCGCTGTGGTTGTTCAGAAGACTATTCTTGTTGGTGCGGCTAAGTCGCCCGGCGCATCTGGTGGCTCTGCCACTGCAACCATCCGGCCTCAGTTCGACTTCGTTGCTGAAGATTTGACTTTTGCTGGTTCCACTGGCGCGACGGACGGCGTTTGGACGGTGTCTTCGATCAACTTCGGTGATCGCATCATCTTCTCGAACTCCACTGGTGTTCCTCTCGCGGTCTTCGCGGCAGGCAACTTCCTGCGGGGTCTCGTGAAGGGTGCCGCGATCAAGGCTGGTCTCGACATCTCTGTCAACGCTGACATCTCAGGTTCCACCTGTGCTGGCGGGGAGTTGACGGCGACGTTCACTGGTCTGAAGCGCGGAACTTCGGGCTGCATGCCCTAGCCGCCTTAGGTCGGTCTAGCGGTACACTACTTCGGCCCGTCCCTCTGCCGGGTTCCTTTACCGGAACACGGTGGGGGTGACGGGTCTAGGTGGTTTCAGCCGGGAGGTTTCCCATGACGTACAGCACTCTGGAGGCTTGCCCTGCTCCTGCGCGGTTTCCGGTAACGACGTTCACGCAGCGCCTTCCGCCTGGATCTGAGGTAACTCCCCCTCTGAAGGATTTTGTCCGCTTCCTGTCAGTCCAGTCCGAAATGTCATGGGGGCGACTCGTTCACCTCTCCAGCGGCTGGCCTGGAGGCACTGAAGCTGCTGGCCTGCCCTTCGATGTGATCATCAAGTGGACTGGTGGCGGCGGTTCCGGCCAGCAGATCCGTGTAACGGCCAGCGGCGGCGGAGTCGTCTTTCCCGTCCACGCGAAGAGCCTGACCATTTCGGCTGCGAATTGGATTCCCGACAAGCTGCAGGTTCACTGTTCCATCGAGAACTCTCGCAGTCTCGCCACGATGGACCTCCGTCGCGCCCTGATAGAAGAGAATCTCGCGCTGGGGGGGGGATCGCAGACCTTCGAGATTCCGCGCTACGCCCAGGACTTGCGGGTTTCATCCAATGATGAAGCGCAGTCGTCCAATATCCTTATCGACTTTCTGGATTACTCGCTTGCCTCTATAAGCCAATACTCGGCTGATGGGGGGACGTGTCCTGTTGGGGCCGCGACTAAAGTGATGATCACCAACAACGATGCGGCGATGCTGCAGAAGTACACTCTCAACTGGGGGCTGGCGTACAAATGACCTACAGCACCCTCCAGTCATGCCCGTCGCCTGCGCGGTTTCCTGTTACAACCTTCACTCAGGTTTTGAAGGGCTCGGGCCAGGAAACTACGCCCCTTGCGAAGAACTTCTTCCGGTTTCTGTCGGTGCAGTCTGAAATGTCATGGGGGCGGCTTGTCCACCTCTCGAACAACAATCAGCGGCCTTTCGATGTGAAGCTCCAATGGACTGGCGGCGGCGGCATTGGAAACGAGATCATCATCACGTCTGCGGGCGGCTGCGCCGTCTTTCCCGTTCAAGCGAAGACCCTGACGATCTCAATCGCCAACTGGACGTTGGAAGACATGCAGGTTCACTGTTCCATCGAGAACGGCGCTCCTACGACGATGGATCTGCGGCGTGCCCGCATCGAAGAGACCCTTACTGCAGCTACAAGTCAGGATTTTGCCATTCCGCGCTACGCACGCGAGGTTCGTGCGACCGCTAACGTCGCAGCCTTGACGACGAACATTGAGCTTCGCCTTGTCAATCAGTCAGGAAACGTGTTCACCATCTTCACAGGTGACGAGGGGTTCGTCCCTGTCGATGCAGCCACGACGCTCCAGATTGCCAACACGGGCGGCGTGGACATCGACCTCTACAGCCTGGACTTCAAGCTGGGTTATCAATGATGAACCCTTTTGTCCTGGGAGCCATCTTCGGTGGCGTGGTGGCGTTCGGCGCAGAGCGGACGGGTGTGCAGCGATCTGGGCTGATTGTGGCCCCGCGTCGTGCCCTTGACGACAAGCAGTTAGCGGTCAATCAGCTTACGCGCTCCTGTGCCCTTTCCCAGCAGGCGAGCGCCCTGATTAACCAGGGCGTCCCCATGATGTCCTGGCAGAAGAGCAAGATCGCGGTAATCGAAGACAATCTGGCGAGCGTGTTGCGCGGGCTACAAGCTACGCAACAGCGCCCTTCTCTGGGATTCTCGCCCTCTTCGGGTGTAGACGAAGCTCTGCGCGCAGACATGGCTTCCTACGCGAACGAGCGGGCTGCAGAGGTCCGTAAGCTCCAACAGGGGAAAGTGTCGCTGGACGACCTCGACGTGGCACAAGGTGACGCCCAGGAAGCTCTGGACGCACTGGACGAAGCCATCCTGGGGCTTCGAGGGGCAGCAGGGCAGCTTCAGAGAACACAGCGCGGTACTTCAGAGGGAAGCCGCAATCGACTTCGCAGGCTTGTCGAGGCTACTAACAACCTCCTCGACACCTACTTCCAGGGCGCGAGCAAGTCCTGGGACTCTGTCCTCCCTCCCCTTCCTCAGACGCCTATCGGCCCATCCCATTCCAGCTTCGGCGCAGTAGCGCGTAAGCCCGCGCCTATGTCCGCGTACGTCACTGTAGAGACAGATGATGGCTCGGTGCGGATCTCCGCAGCGTCGGCCCTCTCCTCGGAGGCAGTCTCGGATCTTGCAGACGGCATCATCGACGCTGCTAAGTCGATTCAAACCTTTTCATTCCGATCACAGCGCCGCTCTACAGGAGTCCCCCTCCTACCGGGTGCGGCTATTCAACAGACGCTCAGAGCAGAGTCGTCTCTCATCCCTGGAGGGCTCCTGTAATGCCATATTCCCACTCTGACTACCCCGCGTTCGGTGAACGCTACAGTAAGTGGTCTAATCGGCCCCAGCACCCCAACGCGCCTGCAGGTCCCCCCATGCCGGGCTATGGCGGCTACCCGACCCACGTCGGTGGTCCCATGCACGAGGGCCGGATGCACGTTGGCACGATGCTGACCTACGCTCTCATTTTCGGCGGAGGCTGGTTCATCGGCTCGGGCGGTCTGAAGAAGTTTCTCAAGTAGGACTAAATGGACATTACCGTCGCCCTTGCGTTCAACGAAGGCGCAGCAGTCAGGCTTTTGAACTGGCTCGCACTGGAGAACGCCCGAATCTTTCGCACCTACGATGCACGAGCGCGTCGGAAGGGAGAGCCTCTTTTGCCGGGACTCTACGAGGCGAATGTTCGGTACGAGCGGGAAGATCAGGAACTCTGGAGCGACTACCTCAATCTCTTGATTCAAGGCCATGAAGATTGCGATGCGTTGGCAGCAGCACGAGCAGGGGAACTTCGAGCACGGGGATGGCGCGCTCTGGAACCCCGCGATCCTGACGATCCTATCCGCTTTCCTGGGGATGGCGGCTTTCGGCGGGCACAACGCTTGCGTCCGCGAAGTATTCGGGCTGAAGTGATGCTGACAACCAATTCAAAGCCTGGAAGACCGGGACTATTTCACTGTATTGTGCGCTACTGGGTCGGAGGTCGCGAGTACCGTGATGATCCTTCTGCGCGTCTAGGAATGTTAGGCGATCCTAATTCGCCAGAAGTTCAACAGAATCTCGCGTAGACTCGCGTAGAGATTGGAGAAACCATGTGGCCTAGCCCATTTCACAACACCTGGGAATCTAACGAAGATTTCATGGATGAAGAGATCCCTCTGGATCAGTTCAACACAGGAACCTACTGGGACGACACATGGAACTCCCCGCCAGGGCAGTGGTACAGCCCCGGTTCGGCGCTGCAGGAGCCTATCTTCGGCGCAACGGGCTTCGGAGCCGACCTTCCCAGCGAAGAGGACCGTTTCCACGCTGACGAGGTAGAACTCGGACGTAGGCGTCGCGGGCGCGGGCGCGGGCGTCGTCCTCGCACGGTGGTCCTTCCTGGCGGCAAGGAAGAGACGATGGGAAAGGTCAAGGTGAAACGGGGCAAGAAGAACGGCACCGTCAAGGTCGCTGCCAAGACAGGCTTCCCCCATCAAGTGGAACGTCGAGCAGTCACGCGCGCAAAGCGGGTCCTTCGCAGCAAGGGTTATCGCGGTGTCACTACCCAGGCGACGATGTGGTTCCCGATCATTACGCCTATCGGCCCCATCCCCTACAACTACAACGGCTACACGCCCGTGCTCGTCCACTTCAAGTTCACCTCGAAGCGCAGCAGCGCGCCAGCGCGACGGCCCTCTCAGCGTGCCCCTGCTCGTGACAACTTGCGTGACTACTACGAAGAGGAGGAGGGCGGCTTCTACGAAGAAGACCTCGCTCCCTCTGGTGGCGGCGGAGACTGGGCGCAGGACGTTCCTGACGTGGAGAGTGGCACTTTCGATCAATACTTCGGCCTCGACATCCTTGACGATGCGGATCAGGGCAACGAGTTCCTCGTGGAAGAATAAGGAGAAGGAAAGATGTGGCATACACATAATCAACCCGTCGTGGGAGCCCTCTCGCGTGAAGAACGGCAGCGTCGGCAGCAACTGAGTCCCGAAGCGCGGAGAGCCGTGCGTTCAGGCGAGGCGGCATCGCGTCGTGCTGACCGGAGTGCGCAGCAGGACGCACGGCGGCAGACCGATCTGAACCTCGCTGCCATCCGTAACGAGAAGGACCCTGCCGCAAAGCAGGCTCTCATCGATGCGCTTTCCCCCGAAGACAAGGCCATCCGCGACCGCCGACAGGGCGCGGGGCAGTTTCTTCGCGACACTGCCTCTACGGCGACTTCGGAGGGGGGCACTCAGACTCTTCTGGAGCAGGGACAGGGCGCAACAACCGACCGCGCGACCTCCTGGGTGGAACGGCAGACTGGAGTTCGCGTCCAGCTTCCTGGGATTCGGACTACGCCCTCTGGAGGAGCGTGGCTCAAGCCTGACACATGGACCAGCGCCAATCTGAAGCGGTACTGGAAGAAGGGCAAGAAGGCCGCGCCGGGGACAGTCTTCTTTCCGAAGTCGCGGGGCATCGACGTCCCCTACAACGAGGGGCTGGATAACCTGAACGCTATCAAGTCGATGCTGGACGCCATCCAGCAGAAGCTCGCGGCGAATCCAGCCCTGACGGCTGACTACAACCGTCTTGCACGCGCCTATCTGGAGGTGGCCTCCGGTTTCCTCCGAAATGCGGTCTACGCTTCCGGCGCAAAGCAGGGACAGGCTGTCGATGAGTTCGGCGTAGTCGTGATTTACGCTTTCACTACGCGAAACATCAAGGTGCCTGCCAACAGCGCAGGCTTTGCTCTCAAGGGCGGAGTCGGCTACACGAAGTGGCTCAAGAGGGAGGTTAGGAAGTTGAAGCGTCGAGCCGATGCCACGCCTGCGCCCGCATCTCCTCGACAGGCTGCGCCCCTGATGGTGTCACGCGCCGTGCAGGATGCCGCTGCACCTGGGGCTCCCCAGGTCCACAAGGCCGGAATGGGTGGACCCCTTGTCCTGGGCGTCCTTCTTTTGGGAGGCGGAGCCCTCTACTTCAACGCCAGGAAGAAGTCGAGATGAGCTACGGGGAGTACATCCTTGATTCGCGCCAGCCTGACTACTTCTACGCGGAGGATGGCTACGGCGAGGACGCCGAGATGGGGGGGTGGCTGCAGGATCTCGGGAGAGGCGCACAGAGCATCTTTCGCCACTCTGCGGCGACGGTGGGGAACACAGGCCCGCGTCGAGGATGGGATGTCTCCCAGTACGAACGCTTTGTGCGGGAGTTGGAACGTCGGCTCCAAAACATCGACCGGAACGTCACGAGGCTCCAACGCGCGAAGGCTGACTACGAGCGGGCGTGTGGGACGGCAAAGGCTGCTATCCAGGCAGAGTTGACCTCTACAAAGGCGGAGTTGGCCTCTACGAAGACAGAACTCCTGCGAGCACAGACTCTTGCCGCCTCGCGGGGGGTTGCCCCTACGCCAGTTCCTACCCCTACGCGCACTGTGCGTGCGCCCGTGCGCCGCCCTCCTCGGCGTCCACGGGTACAGCCTCGCCGTCCCGCGTATCAGCCGACTTACGAGCCTGAACCCGAAGCGCAAGCGAGTCTCTGGTCGCAGGGGGCTCCCGAAGCTCCCCCGCAATTCGGGGATCGGACTGCCCTTAGTGGTCAGTTACTGGTAGAAACTTTCGGAGGCACTCGTGCTGCTGTTATGCCCCTTGTTGAAGGGTTGTACCTTGTAGGCGAAATGCCCGAGAATGTGGTGCGCGCTGTGGGTTCTTCGCAAGTTGCAGACGCGATGGGCCGTGAAGCCCTGGACGCTCTGAGTGGGGGTCCGAGCTTCGCGGGTAACTGGATTGGAAGGCTGCGCCGATGATTCAAAGGTTCGTAGACGACGAAGTCATTATCGAGGGGGATGCCGCTGTTGGCCTCCGTCTGGGTGCCGTCGAATACGACTGGCCGAGCGAGAATGCGCCTTCGTGGTGGCGCGCAAAGCTCGCTGCCCTCCCGCAACTGGGAGCCCAGCTTCAGGCTGCATGGCATCTCTTCAGACAAAATCCCCTCCTCCTTGCCAGCGAGCAGCGCCAGCGCGCCCTGGGAGAAGAGTTTCTTGCGACCTTGATCGGGTGGGAAGACCTTATCCTGCGCCAGAAGGCGGCTCTAACCGCCCTTTTCCCGGCTGGGGCGACTGGACTCTCGCCCCAGAAGGTTACGCAGCATGACCTCCTGCAGACCCGGTATCAGCATACGAAGGCGCAGTACGTCCGCTTTGCCGCGCCCTTCTACGGCAACGTCTACCCTCTCGATGTGAACACGGGCCTCCCCATTCGTCCGAGTGGTACGGAAGGCGTCTCTGGGGTAGAGGAGATGTTCGGGGGGCCTGTTTCCAACGCCCTCGAAGCCCACGAGTGGGACGGCATCGCTCTCGGCTATGCCCTTTCGACACAAGAAGCTGCTCGCCAGGGTGTCGAAGGCTTCGGGGCCGTACAGGTGGGCGTCGTCATTATCGTCGTGGCAGTCGCGGCTGCTGTGGTGGGCGTTGGGGCATCCCTGAGTGCTATCGCCTGGGCGGGTGCTCGCGAGAAGGAGGCGGCAAGCCAACTTCTGGCGGATACTCAGCAGTCCACGGATTTCTGGCGGCTTGTCGAGCAGGAGGGGCTGACTCCTCAAGAAGCAGGCGTCGTGGTAACGCAACAGACACAAGCGGGTACAGCGCGGCGCGAGGCGAGCCGTCCTGATACTCCCCCAGACACCTGGGCCAAAGCGGAAAAACTAATCGGTGGCATAGCAGTCGTCGGCGTCCTGGGCCTGGGTATCAAGGCTGTCGGTGCGTTTAGCAAGAAGGGTAAATGACATGGGACGGAAGAGCGCACTGACCAAGGGCAAGAAGAAGAACCGTACGTTGCCGTTAACGGTGGTGGGGGCGCAGCAAGCGATCCCTGCTGGGTGGCGCGCACAGGGCGCTAGCTGCATGGTGGCGGATACGAAGCGTCTCCAGAAGGGGAAGGGGAAGTATTTCTACATTGCCGCTCCTGCGACGGGACGAGCGATCCTTCTTCATCAGTTCGGTGGCGGCACCATTACAGAGTGGAAGTCCTCGAAGACCACTGACGCTCCCCGCATGGGGAAGAAGGAGGTGGGAGACCTCGCTGCGCAGAAGGCCCTAGATGCCATGAACCTCCTCGTCGTGAAGGAGCACAACAAGTCCTTCAAGGTGCCCCCTTTCCTCAAGGGAACGTGGCGCGGCTACATCGAATGCACGAGTAACGGCCCTCATGTCGTCCTCTACCGGGATCTCAGCTACGCTCGCATCGCCATCGTCTCCGATCTGACTCCCACGCGGACGGTGAAGGGCAAGACAGTCAAGGGCTCTCCCTCCTGGGAGTGGGCCATCGGCATGAACCCCCGCAAGTCGCAGGAGTGGTTTGTCAGCCCAAAGAAGTCCTACAGCGGAAAGGGGAAGCGGTCCTTCTCCAGCGCCTTCCACGCAGCACTGCAGCAACTTCTGACTCTCATGGGTGAAGCCTGCACGGTGAAGACGGTTACGCGCCCCGAAGCCATGAAGAGGGCTTTGAAGGGTCAGCGGACCTTCAAGAGCGGCAAGGGACGGCGTTCGACGGTCAGGACGAAGGCGGCTCGCAAGAGCGAAGTCCGCAAGGCACGGGTCCTTCGACAGCGGCCCGTCGTCAGCCACGGAGCCATTCAGCCTTCCGCGAGCGTCCGCGCTCTCGTTGACAAGAGGGCGAAGATCACGCACGGCATCAAGGGTCTCCGCAAGGATGATCTCGTCAAGATTGTCGGTGCGTATAAGACTGCACGAGGCAAGATCGAGATTCTCGTCCACACCATCGTCCACGAAGCGGGCGGCAAGGGGCGTCTTGCCAAGACGCCGAAGCGCATCCCGCTCTATGCGCGCCGACAGGGCAAGAACGTCCGTCGTATCTCCGTGGGTAAGACGGTGAACAGTTATTTCGATTACGCACTGCGGCATGGCCTGCAGAACGTCGCAGAAGTCCGCAAGGCGAAGAAGGCGAAGGCAGGCAAGGTGGCGACCTCCCAGCGAAAGAAGAAGGCAGCATCGAAGACGGCGGCACCGAAGAAGGCGAAGGGGGGCACGAGCCGTACCCGTTCCTTCGACAAGCGTGTCGCCGCCCAGCGCGCCCTGGGTGTCGAGACTCGTTACATCAAGTTCAAGGGCAATCGCCACAAGGGACGCTACGCTCGCGTTGACCGGGTGAAGCCCAACGCCAGGGGCAACGCCGATCCGAAGAGCGGCGGCGTCCTCATGGAGATCGTGATCATTCAGGATCACGGCGGCGTCAGCAACGAGTTGAACGAGATGGTCAACGGCAAGCGAG
>Ga0080013_1004474_pt1 | contig 13732 bp, 13 predicted proteins | sample ETNvirenome_6_85_FD_69236 | JGI IMG/M metagenome (GOLD analysis project Ga0080013, IMG submission 69236) | Marine viral communities from the Pacific Ocean - ETNP_6_85 (SPADES assembly) (version 2) | ecosystem: Environmental > Aquatic > Marine > Oceanic | place: Pacific Ocean | collected 2013-06-19 | reverse complement strand
TTTACTGCCATCTGCAAGTCGGGAGAGGTCGCAGTGCTAACCCGAAAGCCCTCTGGCGGATTGTCCATCCAATCGGGCCGCTTCCTATCCGACCCTCCGCCACCTTCACTGCCGCCGCTGCTCCTGCCGCCACCGCTTCTGCTGCCGCCGCCATATAGCCACGCGATGTCTCGCGCGCCCTTAGTTTGATGCGCTGTTAAGTCAGTTGCCATGTTATTTTACCCGCGTTATTGCGAAATCCTGCTGTAGGGTGAATCATATGTTAGGCCACCGCCCCCACCCGCGCCACGACGTATTAAGCCGCGATCTAACAAGCCCGACACTTGGCTTTCCGGCGCACCACCAGCGCCCCTCATGCCATATAGCGAACTGCCCAAGCCCGCCAGTTGACCCATAATGCTCGCGGCCCGCGCATCCTTGGGCATTGCCGCCTGCCGCCTCGGTATGCGCTGGGCCTGCTGGCGTTTCAGCATGGCGATAGCATCGGCGCGGCGCTGGGCCTCTTCTGTTTCACGGTCAGCGCGCGCTTGTGCCTGTCCTTGGCGATGCCTGCCATACATGTCCGCGCCCGTCTTTACGCCCTGAGCAATCAGTGCAATGGTAAATGGGTCCATGTTATCTATCCTCCATAATCAGCAGGGTCAACATTTAGGATATTTAAAATAGCCAGCTTGGTATCAGTATACCCTCGTCCCGCCATAAGCTGCTGCATTGGCCTTGCAATTGCCGCCATGACCTCGCCGCGCTGGCTCTCTGGCATCGCGTTTGCCAAGGCCAGTAGCTGCCCCAGCGACTCGGCTTGCCGCGCCGTGAGCATATCGGCCAACTGCGCTTTCTGCATCATGCCTTCAAGGGTGGGCATGCCGTCGATCTGGCCCGTTTCTATGGCCTTGCGGAACTCAAGCTCGCTATTGAACTGGCCCTCCTGCGACTGTATGCGCTCCGTCTGCATGGCCTCTTCCGATGTCACCCGCTCCGTCTGCATGCGCTCTGCCGAAGCAAGCTCTTCCCTCGCCAACTCAAGATTGCCGCTATTAATAAGGCTTTGTATCTCAGTCGCCTTATCCTTGTCAATGTTGCCCATTGCGATATTGTTTTCCAGCTGGGCCGCTAAGTCTTCCGAGGAAGCCGTCACTCGCTCCGTCTGCATCCGCTCTGCCGACTGAAGCTCTTCCTTCGCCAAATCAAGATTGCCCGTATTTATGAGATCTTGTATGGCAATAGCCTTTTCGGCGTCCAGTATGCCCATCTGTATGTTGTTGGCCAACTGGTTCATTAGGTCTCTAGTCTGAGCTTGTAAGCGCTCCGTTTGCATCTCCTTGTCGGCCTGCACCTGCTCCGTCTGGCGCTTTTCCTCCGAAGTTAGGGTAGCTGTAATGCCCTCAAGCTCTTTTTCTGCAAGCTCCAAATTGCCCGTATTAATAAGATCCTGTATGGCAATAGCCTTTTCGGCGTCCAGTATGCCCATCTGTATATTGTTGGCCAACTGGTTCATCAGGTCTGTGGTCTGAGCTTTCACTCGCTCGGTCTGGCGCTTTTCTTCCGAAGATAGAGTAGCAGTAATACCCTCAAGCTCTTTTGTCGCCAACTCAAGATTGCCGCTATTAATAAGGCCCTGTATCTCAGTCGCTTTATCCTTGTCGATATTGCCCATTGCAATATTGTTTTCCAGTTGGGCCGCTAGGTCCGCTGAAGACGCTGTTACTCGCTCCGTCTGGCGCTTCTCCTCCGAAGCCAAGGTTGCCGTAACACCCTCAAGCTCCTTTTCTGCGAGGGCCAAGTTGCCGCTATTAATAAGATTCTGTATTCGCGTAGCCTTATCCAAATCTATATTCGCCATTGTTAGGCGATTCTGTAGCTCGTCCTTGGCTAGAGCATAGTCACGCTGCGACTGCTTCTCTTCCTGTCCAACTCTTTCCGTTTGGCGTTTTTCTTCTGAGGTTAGAGTTGCCGTAACTCCCTCAAGCTCTTTTTCAGCAAGCTCCAAATTACCACTATTAATGAGGTCTTGTATGGCGAGAGCCTTTTCGTAGTCCAGTATGCCCATCTTGAGGGTGTTAGCCAATTGGTTCTGTAGGTTGCGAGACTCGGCCCGCACACGCTCCGTTTGCATCTCCTGCTCAGACGTAACGCGCTCTGTCTGCATCTCCTTTTCGGCCTGCACTCTCTCCGTCTGCATACCGGCCTCGCCCTCAAGCTGCGCCTTTGCGAGGTCTATATTGCCCGTGTTAATGGCCCGCTGCACCTCAATCGCCTTTTCCGCATCCAGTATGCCCAGCCGCACTCTATTAGCAAGCTCTTGAGAGAGGTTTCTGGCCTCTTGCTGCATGCGCTCGCGCTCCAGATCAAGGCCCGTTTCGCGGGCCAGCGTAGACTGCCCGTCCAAGTAGCCTGTAACATCTGCCCTTGCCAACGCCTCGGCTTCCTGCGCGCTCCGCACGCCCTCTTCAAACCGCTCGCGCGTCGTAGGCTCTGTTATGGTCATGCCGCGCGCCAGCGCCCTATCCGCAAGGTCCTGTTGCATCATTGCATCGCGGCGCTGTAGGTCCGCAGCATACTGATACTGCGGCGCTAATACACGCGCCTGCTCAAGCTGCCTGTCGGCGCGATCCATCTGTGCGCCTATGTCCTGATCGCGGCCCGCAAGGGACCGTGCGCCACGCAGGAAACCGCTGATGTTGGCTTCGCGCTCCGTTGCCCTTTGCTGCTCTATCTGTGCCTCCAGATCCATGGCGCTTTGCCGCTCAAGGGCGTCTTGCTGCGCCTGCCGTGCCTCCAGCGTGTCTTGTCCCCCCAGTCGCCCAATCATCTCGCCGCCGCGCATATAGCGATCACTGCCAAGCTGCGCCAACCGCATCGCCGCCTCTAAGGAGGGGTCATCCTGTCGGCGCAATGCCTGATCGGCTAAGATGTCGCTATAGGTTCGCCCATATCCAGAGCGAAGCTCCCCTAACACATCTGCCGTATCGCCACCGCCGCGCAATACGCCATATCGCTGTAGGTCTTCTACTGTCTGCGCCTCGTCTTTGGCCTGTCGTGCCCGCGCATCGGCCATCTGCGATGCGGCCACGGGGTCCATGCCGCCCGGCCCTAACAAGTTCTGGCGCAGGCTGTCTAACATTAGCTGCTGTAGGTCTGTTTCGTATTTAAAATACTCGGGGTCGTATTGAACATCTCCCGTGGCTAACAACTCGGGCCTACCAAGACCCCGCACACCGATGCTGGGTCCGCCTGTGGGGGCGGCTGCCTCCTCAAGCCGAATGTTAAGGTTCGGGTCGGCAACCCTGACGCCGGGCAATCCCTGCCGCGTCCTCGCCGCAAAGTCCTCTGCGCCCTGTATAAGCTCACGCTGCGTGTCCATCTGCTGCTGCCGTAGCTCTTTGTCTGTGACGCCACCCACGGCCTGCGCTGCCGCCGCAGAAGGGCCTGCGGCCTGCGACACTACGCCCATCTGCTCCCGGTTGACATCTACCTGTGGCTGGGCTGCCGGTCCCGTAGTAGCTCCTGCGGGGGCGACAAACGACTGCATAATGTTGCTGCGTAAAGACTCTATATCCGAGGGCATGCCCATGCGCCGTGCTGCCTCCGACGCCTCAGACAGGTCGAAGTCGGTGCGCCCGGCGCGAGCGAGTGCCCGTGCTGCCTCCATCTTTTGGTTATAGTAGTCCCTCATGCCGGGATCAATTCCAGCATCACCACCACCACCACCACCACCACCACCGCCGCCGCCACCACCACCGCCAGTTTGGCCGCCAGTTTGGCCGCCAGTTTGGTCGCCGTTTTGATCTCCCCCCGGTGGCACTACTTGAACTGGGTTGCCCGCAGGGGGCTGGCCTAGGCCTGACTCAAAGTCCTTGTATTCTTGCGACTTTGTAAATGCCGTCGCCTGATTCGGGAAAAGGCTTTGAAACTGCGAAAACGACATGCCCCCAAAGCCGGGGTCACGCGCATTGGGGTCGGCTTTCATGGCCCCCAAAAGTCCAGAGGTGTAGTCCTGCCAGCTACCCTGCGGATTATAGGCGTCGCCAATCTCAGAAAATGCTTGGCCGAAATCGTAGCCCGCCGAGCCTTTAAGGTCGGGAGCGCTCAAAGCCGATGTTAGCGCAGCCTGATCATACATGCCATACTTTGCGCCATGCCGTAGCTTGGCAAAGCGAGGGTCATTTTTATAGTCGAATGTGCCGTTGGCCATGTTGTTACTCCACGCCTACCACTTTGCGCCGCCTCATGCGTCCAATAGGCTTGTATTGTAACAATACGCGCCTAAAGACAAACGGCTCATTTAAAGCGTTGTTGGTGTATTTGAGTTGCGAAGTGTTGTCGTATCCTATTAGGTCTGTGTCCGCATACAGCGCCATACTCTCGCCGCCCAGCGTCGTCGTTCCTATAACAAAGCTGCCTAAGCCTGCGGTGGCTTGCCCCATTAGTATGGACTGTGTTACGCCTGTTATCTTAGGCGACTGCTGTAGCACCTGCACATCATAGGCGCTGGACTGCACATCGTAAAAATGGCGCGCATAGAGCCAGCGCAGCCTAACATCTGCCCCGGCTGGCGCAGGAGACCCCGTAGTGAAGGTGCTGGAGATCGCGCTGCCATCGTCATTCTCATTGGTGTCGTGCTTATATACTATCCCATTGAAGCCCCCGGCATGGGGGACATCATCGATCAGCGCCGAAGCGTCGCGGGCCATGTTAGTGTATGGACCACTCCAGCAATTTAATACGGTGTTATACACTATTGCGTAGTTGTTAGTGGCCTGCGAGGCCCCGTAGGGCACAAACCACCAAACCTCGTTCATGTTGGGGTAATATAGGCCATGAATGAGGCCCAACTTAGCCGTATTCAAATTGTCCCAAAAGCGAGAGCCGTCGAGGGCCTGACTGATCTTCGTGACCTGATCGCCGCCGCCCCATGCGTAGATCCCATCCGACCTTGGGAAAAGCTGCATGCCCGATGGCAGGTTGACGATGCCACGCCCCGAAACACTGCCCGCAGGAGCCTGCCGCGACACCTGATATGGCACGGTGGCATTGCCCGTGGGCGTTAGCGTGTGTATTCCCTCTTCGGTGTGTATGGCCAGCGAGTTGCCTTGTGGCGACAGTCCCGTAATAGGGTGGTCGAAGTTGTAATAGTCCGTGCTACCCCATGTTGTGATGTCGCCTGTGCTGGAGCGCCATAGCTGGTAGTCTGCCCCATTCACATTGCCAATGAATAGCCGGTTGTCCCAATAGGCGATGTGCTTGCCCTTCGTAAAGCGACCATCATCGTCAAGGTTGGCAATGTTGTTAGTGCCGCCCGTCCATGTTAGGGCATCGGTGTCTTCGCCATTGGTCAACACTAACGTAGACCCGGCCAACACCCACTCAAATACGTTATCGTCGCCAGCCGTAATCGTTATGGAGGCGGTGCGATCCGTGCCACTGCCACCCGTAACGTCGTAAAACTTATTGCCCGCAATGGCAAAAGTCTTCTTGGTGCCCGCCAGCGTAACTTGACCCACTGCCGTCACCGTGGCGTCGCTGTTGAGGGCACTGGCATTAAACTTGGCAAAGCCCTTGCGCTTTGTTACTTCTCCCGCCTGCCCCACACGGCAGTTGCTCATTTCATACAGTGCCTCTGTGCCCAAGTCTTCTGCGGGAAGATCATAGCGCACACCATTTTTCCATGGCCCGTATTGTATGGAGCTTGCGTTTATTGGCATGTTAGCTCAAGCTGCCCTCTGTGGGCTGAAACCTGAAATCCGACACCGACATGCTGTCATCGCGGCGCATGCGGTATACACGATTGCCCTGCACGACGGTGTTTTGCAATAAGCCCTGCTGTATGATGCGCTCCATCTCACTCTTGTCCACCATGGCCCCCTGATCGTCCCCCTTTTCGCTTTTATAGAGGGAGCTTACGCCGAACATCAGCGCGGGCTGCATAATGGGATGCACGTAGGGGTCCAAGGAGTCTCCATCGTTGTCGGAGCCGAAGTCGGGGATGAAGGCGTAATAGCGATACTTGATGGTATCGGTGCCGTCGGGCAAGGGATATAGGTCTACGTTGATGTATCCCGTGGTGCCGTCGATGCCACCGATGCTAACAAAACGGGGGTCGCCCGTTTCTGAGTGGTCGGGATCGCTGGCATCCAGATTCTGGCTGTCCCACATCACCATAACATGGTCTTCGGTGTGGTTGCGGAAGGACAGAGGCTCCGCTACGTCCGATGCCAAGCTATAGCTGCGCTGACTGCCTACGCAGGTAAAGCTCCCCTCCTTAAACAGCCAAAACCACTTGGCTCTGGATGCAACATCCTTGGCCACCATGTTCAAGTAGGTTCGGGCTGAGTTCTTGAACGTCGTAGACGTTTCCGACAGACCCACGCGCCGCAAGGCGGCCTGCATCACTTCGATGTTAGTCAATGTAAGTCCACCCAGCTTCCATTGGCGCGCACTTGGAGCTTGTTAGTGCTGCTGTTATATAAGATAAACCCATTGGCCACGGAGCTTAAAGCGTCCCGCTCGGTGGTGGTCATTTGAGGCGCGGCAAGCGCATTGAGTTGTGTTCCGTCGCCCCTATAGCCAGCGGCGAAGACGGTGCCATGCACATTGAGATCGCCCCTAATGGGTTCTGCCATTTACATGTGTGCTTCTGATATTTGGTCGAGGTCGAACTCGCTCAAGTTGTTGCCATTGCCTTCCAGCCAGCGAGTCTTCCATATGGCCACTGCTTCGGGACCACGCTGGGCGATGCGCGATGGCGGGGCAGGTATGAAATCTGGCGTATGCGTCACCTCGCCAAAGGCCTTCACCGTGTTACGCACCTGCTGGTTGTTGGCCGTATTCTTGCGGACTCTGGCATGCGTCTTGTCGAGGTCGAGCTTAGAGCGAATCTTGCTCTTAATCTCTTCACTGGCACTGCCAATAAGCTCGGCGATCTGATCTGCCGTCACTTCTGGCTTCTCTGCTGGCTCCAGCGCCATCTCTACGGGCTGGGCTGCTTCCATCTGCGGCGCGGGCGGGGGCGCTGCTGCTTGCTTCTTGTTCATTGTTATTTCTTTCTGTTATGGGGATATGGGGGAGGGCATTGCGCCCTCCCCCAAGAAACTATGCTACCAAGCCCTGCAAGACAACGCCCACATGGCCCGTATCATCAGATGCGAAGGTGGCCAAGCCTACCAACGGCTCAGTCTCCGCGTCTTTGGTCTGGACAGCACCCGCGACGCCATCACTCAGGGTCAAGTTGGCCCCAATGGCGACGGCTCCGTCCGACAGGATCGTAGCGACCCCTGCCGTCTGAAACCAGCCGTAGTAGTTGGCTTGGAAGGTCATCGGCGTGACGCCAGCGATGATGTAGTCGGTGGCTGCCGTCGCACCTACGACGTTGTACCAGAGGCTGCCCGTGACAGCAACATCGGTATCCGTCGTTACAGCCACTTCCAAACCATCATACAACGTAAAGGTGATGGCGTTAGAAGACGCGGCGGTATTGGATTTGATCCGATACTGGTAGCCCTCGCCCGCATCATCAGTGATGTGGAGGTAGCCCCCCGCATACTGGTTCAGCGTAGCACTGCCTACCGTGCCGGAGTCGGTGTAGGTCACTTCGGTGGCCCCTGCCGAAGCAGCGGTCAGCTTGCCATCGCTTTCAACGATAGCCGTAGCCGAAACATCCTGCGACACCAGCAGACCACGATTGATCGCGGCAGCGGTATAGCCGTAGCGGAAAACCCGGCCATCGGCCAGTTCCAGCTTTTCGCCGATGTCATACCGCGCGGTGGAGGACTCTTCATAGATGCCTTGGCCCTTATTGCTGCCAAGGCCCTCGCCACCAATGCGATTGGTGCCGAAGTTGGAGTTGCGAAACGTAGACATGCTATTCTCCTTCGCTCATGGGCGAGCTTAAAAGCCGCATTGGCTTGCGGCTCGGGAATGTTAGTCGTTGATATTGATGATAACACCCTGCCGACGACGGTTGTTAGTCGTTAGCTGGATGCCGACGATGATAAAAGCCACCTTCGCCATCTGATTCGCAGGCTCGCGGAAGGGCGTCTTGGAGAAGTTCATTCCATTCTGCATCTTCAGCTTCAGGTAGTTGGTGTTGAGGAAATACATGCGGTTGGAGCCGCAGTCCCGGTCATACTGCACGGGGATGCCACGATACGACGGCAAGCGACCATCAATGGAGTTGCCATCTTTGGCCGACAGGCGCTGGTAGCCCGTGCCTTCAAAAATTTCCTCAAAGTCGGCATAGATGCCATTCGTGGTGAAGATGTGCGTGGGCTGCTCATTGCCCTCACTCACCTCGTTCCACAAGGTGGACATCCGAATCATACCCTCGTAGAAATCAGTCCCGGTGATGGTCTTAAAGCTGGTGTCGGCAGTCGCGTTCTCGACTTTGTTCTGCCACCAGCTATTGCCGGAAACGGTGATGCCGCCCAAGGTTGTCGGGGACGAACTCGGAGCATCCGCGATAATATCTTGGAAGCCCAGCGGCGACTTGCCCGTCTGCGCGGAATACAGGCTAGAGTTGATCTGGTCGCGCAGCGTCAGCATCGACTGCTGAGTCTTCGCTTCCAGCAGCTTCATAGCCGCATCCGTCTTCCGATTCTCCATCTCCTCAATGTGATTGATGGTGATGGGGCAACTGGCGTAGCGGAACGGGTAAAACGCCGCCGTGATGCCATCTACGGCATCGGTGTTGAGAACGTCATAGCCAGAGAAGTATTCTGCCGAATTACCGGCATACAGGATGTCTTCCTGTATCTCTTTGCCGCCGTTCTCCATCTCCAGGGCCTTGCCAGAGCGAAAAGCCTCCAGCGTCGGGTATGAGTCAAAAAAGTTGTCCGTAAGGCGCTTACGCTTCGCCCTCATGGTGAGGGTCCACGCAGCATCCCAAGTTTCAGTTGTGGAAGTAGCTGCCACGATCATTTCTCCTGTTTATTCAAAACCCAGCCCTTGCAATCTTGCAAGGACTTCGTTGTCGGTTAATGCCGAACCGTCCTCCCCGGCGTCCATGGAAGCGTTGGCGCGCACTGCATTCTTCGCGCCCTTCCGTGTCCGCTTGTCGGCAGTCCGCAAAGCATTGGCGGCTTGCGCCGTAATGCCAGCGGCTTTCTCATAAGCCTCCTTAACAGAGTAAGGATTCCCGGTGATGGGATTGTTGTGCGGCGATCCATCAGGGTTGTTAGCTAACAACTTTAGGATCTCCTGCGTCCACTTGGGATTCCGCACATCCTCGCCATAGGCTTCCACCGCCTCTGCGACAGCTTCGTTGGTGCGACTCACCACTTGCTCTCGACTTTGGTCGATGATAGGGCCTACGGCAGCCTCACTGCGCTCCAATCGCTGCATCAATATCTGATTCTGCCGCTCAAGCTGCGCGAAGCGATCTTCGGTCTTCTGGTTCACGTAGAAGTCCATAAAGTCCATTGCTTTATTTTCTTCGTCCGTGGACTGCGCTCGCAGTTGCTCAATCGGCGTATATTGCGGCTCTTGGGGCGCGGCTACCGCCTGCACCCGGTCTGCCCACTCATTACGCATGCGCTCGACTTGCTGTGCCTGCTCTTGATGCTGGCGGCGCTGATCAGCAAGGTCTTGCATCTTGCGCGTATAGTCGGCCTGCTGGTTTTTTACCGCCCGGAGGACGGGCTGGTATTGCTCCGGCACCGTGTCTGGATCGCCTCGCGTCCAATCAAAGGTGTCGGGATCAAATGCCTCGGCACTGCTCGACTCAGAGTGTCCGCCCACGCTTTCTGAGGGTTCGTTGGAAGTGTCTTCGGGAAAAAGCTCTATGCTACCTACTTCTTCCGACGAAGAGTCCGCAGAACTTGTCTCATCTGGCGAGATGGAGTCCGCATCAAGTATGGCTTCGGACATGGGTGTTACTCCTTCATCTGGCTCTTGGCAGCGGCTACGGCCTCATCGGGCGTAGCTCCAAAAGACCATTCCGGCCCTTCGGGTCGCTCCATATTGGGGGATGTTACGTCTGCGGTAATGTGACACCGTGATCCACCTACCGCATCCGAAGATTCTACTACGTTATACTTTCTCAGGAGTTGCTGCTTATGGCTATACGACTCTACTACGCAGCCAAACCCCGCATGGTATTTACCATACATGCTGGAGTGGTTTTGGTGTAGCGCATTGCTTTTGCTGAAGACCATGTTGGCTTCGCCATCGCAAGCCTTGCAGGGGATGCGGCGCTGCACCTTGGTGTGCGAAGAAAAGCCAACGTCTTCTTGTCGCTTGCCGCAGGTCTTGCACTCAAAGTCGTGAAATAGCATTTAGTTTTGCCCCGGCGCTCGCTGTAGTTGCTGTGACATCTCTTGAGCGTTGCCACGCACCATGGAGATGATGTTGCCTTCTTGGCCGCCGCGCTCGCGCACCCCATCTGGCGAGGCCGCTTCGCCACCGCCCTGAGCCTGTCCCTGCGCCTTCTGCTGCAATATCTGCATGTGCTGCTGGACATGCTGCTGCGCTACGGCCATGACCTGCTGCTGTTGCGGAGGCAGTAGCCGCTGGAACTCTGGCAGCGTCTGTATGTTCTGATGAATCTGTAGATGCACCTGATGGTCTTCCTCGGGCGTAACATTGGGGTTGCTGCCCTGCATCAGGTAAGCCACGTTCTCTATGCTGGCGAGCTTGGCGGCATCGGCCTTGTTAGCCTGCCCCAAATACTTGTCGGGGTCACTCACCTTAAAGGCTTTAAGTAGCCCCTTGATGGCCTCCATGCGGTTAATCTCAGGAAGCTGTATCGTGTAGTTGAACAGGGCCAGCGCATCTTCGCGCTCAAGCTGCTCTGTTATGGGCGAGGTACTGCCCGCAACGACATCGACCTTGAACCGAACCCGCAGCATGTCAGCAGTAACGGCCTCGTATACGGGGTCCATCTCATTTTCTGCGACGTTGACCAAGAACTCTTCTGGCGTATATCGCTGGTCCGCCATCATCCGCAGCGTGTTATGCACGGTAGTTTTGTAACAATCTGCCACACGCAACATCATCCACTCGCGGTTGAGTTGCCCAAAGCTGGCTTCCAGCGACGCCTGCGTGGCTGTTAGCTTGCGCCCACCGCCCATGGCCATCTGGCTAACATTAAGCGCCTGCTCTTCGTAAGAGCGAGCATCCGACTCCAGCCCCAACTGATCGGGTGGCGGGTTGCCGAAGTCGAGTGCCTTGAACGACGCCTGTGGATCTTCGACCCAAATGATGTCGCCATCGCGCCCCTGCTCCAGCGTTTCGCCGATGTCGGCATTGGCATCGCGCTCGCGCCTTGCCCCTAAGACGGTGCGAGAGAAGCGCTTAAGGAGATCCGCCCGCCTCGACACCGACTCTACGATGAGCTTCTGCGTGTCTTCGGCATAGGCCATCGGCGGCTGGCCGTAAAAGGATTCGGAGGTCTGGTCGAACTGCAAGGCGTAATAGGGGAAGCCGCCCGTTGTTAGGTATCCACCTTCAGGCTCAAACTCGCCCGTCATCAGTTCCTCGCCCGTAAATGGGTCCGGCATCGTGATGGGGCGCATGGCCAACATCGGGTGATCAATCTCTTCGATGGGTTCGCGCACCGACTCCGCGAAGGTGATGCGCTTACGGTGCATACGATCATGGATCTCGTACAACACCGCCATCTTGCCCTGCTCCTTGGCTTCCGTTACCGCCGACGCTTCTTCGTTGTTTTCTGCGCCCTCGACATCGTAGAGGATGGTGTCGGTGTTGCTTTCGTCGTCAATGGCCTGTATCTGCCGCCGATTACTGAACCGCTCGTCGTTTTGGACGTATTCAAGCGGCACAATCATCTTCTCAATGACATAACGGGCATGGGAGAGCTTGTGCGGCGGCGTTAGGGGGTCAATGAACATGTTGAACGGATTTACCCGATGCACATAGGGGAAATCGTTGTTCATAGAGTCATTGATCGTATAGGGCGCTACGATGTCATCGTCGCCGGGTGGGTTATACCCATACTTGAGCCACCCCACATCGCAGAACAGCGCATCGAAGATGACCTGCTGCACCTCCGTCTTGGTGTCCATCTGCTCCAAGGCGGCGTTAGCTACCCGCTCCAAGATGTCGGCGGCAAACTCCTTGCCCGGCTCCTCCACGTGGAAAAAGACATGTGGATAATTGTAGCTGATAGAGGCGATGATCTGACGCGACAGCGGGTAAAAGCGCGACACCCGCACCGTCTTGTCGGCAGGAAGGCCCTCGACATCGAAGTCAAGCTCATACGTCTTGAGAAGACGCCGCCAAACCTTATGGCGCGCCCTCATCCACAACTTCGTGTTTTCTATGGCCTTATGCCAAAAATCAACTTCGGATTTCTTCATAAATCACCGGGAGGACGGCTTGGGCGTCCCGTTGAAGCCCTTGGAGCCGCCACTTTTCTTCCTCTTGTTACTAACAGACTTGCCCGTGCGAGCCGCTTCCTTCTTGGCTGCGGCCACGCCCTTTGGCGTGTACGAAAAATGCTTATCACCGACTTGAGGGGCCATTATTTACTCTTCCTTCCTTTTTTCAGGGTTTCCGCCTGTGCCGTCATCGGCTTGGCGCGCTTGGGACCACTCGGCTTGCTGCGCGAGGGCTTGGGAGTGCCGTTAAAGCCTGCCATAGTCTTTTTCTCCCTAAGAAAGGATGGGCCAACGGGAAATAGTTTCCCATAGGCCGTGTTAGTGCGCTGTGTCATAGCGGCCCTTCCTGCGCGGGCCTTTTGTTAGCGAGTCTATCGCCTGCTGTGCTGTGCCTTCGTAGGGGATTTCTGGCGGAGCCTGATGCGGCTTATAGCAGTGCATCATGGCATAGCGCCATTCGTCAGCGGCATGGTCCTCGGCGAAGGTGTCGAGGTCTTCGGGGTTACGCGCAGCGCGCGGCAGCGTGGGGACGGTGCGGCAAAGCGCGTCATTCCAACCCGCAAAGCAATAAAACCGCTCGTTTATAAGGGCGTCGTTACAAACCCTCCACCCATTAATACGATCATTGTTAGCTTTTGTCAACCATAGGCCATGCTCGGCAAAAACATCGGCAGGGGATCTATTCATAGCTTCCGACAGGCGTCGCTTAACAAAAATGCTGGGGTCGGCATAGATAGCCTGCGGATGCCTGCCCGCCGTAAAAGGACACCCTTCGATAATCTTTGTTATGCCCTCGGCATGCTGCGAAGCCGACGCATTGCCCTGATAATACTCTGTTATGCGATATACGTTGTCATCATGGTCTACGGTATACAAACCAAACGAACTAGGCGACGATTCACCATAATCCATAGCGCCGAAGAGGGGCCAATGGTCGGGAATGTTAAAAGACGGCACGATGATCTTGCTGGCATGCCAATTACTGAAGAAAGCGCCGACCATGGCGTCCCAATCGCCCGCCAGCCACGCCTGCACCAGCTGCTCGTCCCCTACCGCCTTGAGTCGATGGATGTAATTGGGGTCATTTTGTAACAAGATGCGGTTATCTGTAACAAGACTGCGGATATACATCCGCGTCATCTTGTCTTCGCCCGTCGTTAGGTGCCCTTCGTCGGTAATATCGACAAAATACCGCTTCACCTCGTTGTGGCCGGGGCCTCCGGGGTTGCCGGTTACGCGAATGCGCTTGACGGGGACATCATGGGCGGAGCGCAGGCAGGCTTTAAGACGATGATAAGCCTTCAAATCGGGCCATGAACCCACTTCGTCCCACCCGATCCACGTATACTGGTGACCTTGGTAGTGATCGGCGTCCAGTTCGGTCTCTATATGGCGTAATT
>Ga0080013_1004473_pt1 | contig 13733 bp, 28 predicted proteins | sample ETNvirenome_6_85_FD_69236 | JGI IMG/M metagenome (GOLD analysis project Ga0080013, IMG submission 69236) | Marine viral communities from the Pacific Ocean - ETNP_6_85 (SPADES assembly) (version 2) | ecosystem: Environmental > Aquatic > Marine > Oceanic | place: Pacific Ocean | collected 2013-06-19 | reverse complement strand
CGGCATCACCGGCATTAGCGCATGGCTCGAGTTTGTTCCGCTGCCGGAACTCGCCGCGCTTGCCACGCTCGCCTGGTACGGAGCGCGCTTCACCAGTTGGGCAGTCAAGAAATGGCGCGCGCGCTCGTAATCGCGATTGCGCTGCTGCTTGTGCCGGCAAACGCCGCCGCGCAAGCCGTATGCGCTAGTTACGCTGAGATTAGCGAGCGCCTGTCCAGAGTTTACGACGAGCGCGTCGCCGGGCGAGGCATCGATCAGCAAAACCGAATGTATGAGATCTGGTCGGGGCCGCAAGGCTGGACGATATTGATGACCACAGCCCAGATGGAGGCCTGCGTCATGGCCATTGGTCAAAAGGGCACGACCTGGGAGGTGATGCCGGTGGTCGGCAAGCGAGCAAAGGGCGACTGATGGAGATCGACGCACGCCTTTTGCTGACCCTGGCCGGTATGGGCGCCTCGATTGTGTCTGCGTTTGTGATTGTCAAAACCAAGCTGGGCGCGGTGATCGATACTTTGCGCGACGTTGAACAGCGATTGCGCGCGCTTGATACCCGGCTAGATGCCGTGGATGTCCAGGTTAATTCGGTCAACAAATCCTTATCCGTCTACAAAGACATGTTCAACCCGAAAGAGCGCGACGCTGCGTCGCGTGAGCTTGAGCGCCACAAGATAGAGATTGCGCACCTCCGTGAAGACATTAGCGAGTTGAGAAAATGAACTGGGACGATGTCGAATATTTTCGCGAGTCTGAGCTTGCATGTCGATGCGGGTGCGGTGACGCTCCTATGGACGCTGCCTTTTTAAGGGCGCTTGACGAGATCCGGCGCGAGTTTGGGCGCCCGATGAAAATATCCAGCGGATTCCGCTGCAAGAACCATAAGATCGAGGCCGCCAAGCGCGCGCCAGGCGCACACAACACAGGCGCCGCCGCCGACATCCTGGTCGCCCGAGGCGTCGCCCTCGATCTACTGCGCATCGCGGCCGCGCATCCGATAATCACGGGCATAGGCGTGCAGCAAAAGGGCGCGACATCTGGGCGCTTCATTCACCTGGACGCCGTGCCGCCTGGCGGTGACCTGGCGCGCCCAAATTTGTGGAGCTATTGAGATGATTGCCGCCCTACTCCCTGTCCTCGGCCCGCTGGTCGGTGATGTTGTCAAACGGATTTTGCCCGAAGATAAAGACAAGCGCATGGAGGTCGAGCGCGAGCTCAACATGGCGCTCATGCAGAACAGCGCGGCCATCGAGCAGGCCGCCGCGAGCGTCATCAAAGCGGAGGCTGAGAGCGAGCACAAGATCACCGCCACCTGGCGCCCAATCTTAATGCTTACGATCACGGCTATTGTTGGGTGGAACTATTTGGTCGCGCCTTTGGTCGAATTGATGGTGCGCCTGTTCGCCGGCGATGCTGTGCCGCTGACGATTCCGTTGCCCGAGGAGCTCTGGCAATTGTTAATGATTGGCGTCGGGGGCTATGTGGTCGGGCGCAGTGGCGAGAAGATCGCGCGCAACATCAAAAACTAAATGTATCACCAGCACAAAGTCGGGGTGCGCGCCGAGCTCATCGCGGCGGAGCACCTGGTCGAAAAAGGTTACTACGTTTTCCCGGTGTTTGGCGCGCGCGGGCCGATAGATCTCATCGCGCTCAAGGTGCGGCCGTTCAAAATGTATTTCTTAGATGTCAAAATGAAACGCCAGGATAAGAGGCACGGCTGGGTGCAGCGGTCTCTTAGCCCGGCGCAGAAAAAACTCGGCGTCCAGTTGTGTGTCGTCGATATGGCGACGCGGCGGGTGCGGATTATTGAGCGTCGAGGACGCGGATCGTCCCGGCCCTCCCCGGCGTAAAATCTATTGCACCGCGCCGCTTCAGTTCATGCGCGTGATGCTTCACAGATTGCGCGGTCACGCCCAGGCGCTCGCCGAGCTCGCGATAGGTCGGGCTGTACCCCTCATCGCGGATAAAGTTCTTAATTGCTTTGAGCGCTTCGGATTGGCGCCTGGTTAGGCCTTGCATGGCAGATCTCCATCTAAAATTTTGACTTGCACGGACCCGCTGCGCCCAGCGGGCTTCGCTTTGACGACGTACTCCTTGCGCGCCCTGGATTGACCCCAGGTTACGCGCGCGAATTTCTCACCGTTTTCTTGCGCGTAGGCGATTTCATGGTTGCCCATCTCGTTCTGGATTTCGACGGTCAACTTTTTGATAAGCTCGCTCACGCTGCGCCTGGCCAGGTGTGCGGCGTGGAGCTCGCTCACGCGCTCGCTAAGCTCGTCGCTAAGGACTAGCTCCTGCTCCGGCTCTGATCGCGACCAGGTCAGCTGCGCATCATTTGGCGTTAGCGCCGGATACCAATCGATATCCCCGGTGCTCCGGTAATTATACAAGCGGCCCTCAAAATCCTGCACGTCGGCCGCGATCTTGGCCTGCAGCGCCGCATCCGGCGCGTACAAGAAGATGCGCAACTCGCTGCCCTGGTAGAGCACGCCGATGCCTGACCATTCGTAGCCGGTGCACATCATCAGGCCCTGGCATTGGAGCGGGCCACGCGTCATCGCGGGCTCGAGCTCGGGCATGTGCCTGGTCGATTTCGCCTCGAGCACGCCTGTGCCGGTGAGCGTGATCTCGTCTTGGCCAATCACATAGATGCCGCGACTCGGGTCTGTCGTAAAGGTCAGGCCGCACCCATTAGCGCGCCCATCTAGCGAGCCCTGCAGCGGCAAAGTTTTGTGCAAACTTGGCTCGGTAATTTCGAGCTCGGCGTCCTCGAGCGCCAGGCGGGTGACAATTTCTTGAAGGATATTGCCCTCATGAAGGTTGCCCCAATGCGCCGGCTCGCTCGATGTAAAGGCCCCAGGTGCAACCGTCGCTTTCGCATCAATCGCCGCAATAGATTTGCGAAGCTCATCGTTAGGCATTGAGTATGGCGACAGGCCGGCCAGCGCAGCTAGTCGGCTACAACTCATAATTCTGTCGTCTGTAATTTTCCCGATGTACTGCTTCATGTTACGCGCCTCCAAATACGATCAGGAGGAGAAGCAGCATCGCGAAAAACCCGGTGATGACGGCGATCTCGCCGACGCATACAAACACCAAACGGAAACGATCGCTAAGGTGTTGATTTTGCGGGATGAATCCGCCCTGTCGCGACCCTAACAAGTTAGGGATAATATACATTATACGACAAACGTTTTTCAAAAAAAAGTCAACCATCTGTAAACCCTCCTCTTTTGTTGCGATTGCTCAAAAACTTGGCCCGTACATCCATCAAACGTTTTTCGGCTTTCCCGCTGGCCAGATCCGCGTCTAGCTGATCGAGCCCATTGAGGTCGGCCAGGCCGTTTTCTGTATATTCGAGCATCTCTGCGCCGCGTGTGCGTGGATCGACCCAGCCCTCTTTGAGGCGGTAATGTGTGTCGATCAATTCACGTTGCGCGGCAGTCACCTTCTGATAGTTTCGCAGCGAGTTACTGCGCGCGACCAGGCGCAGCTTCTCGACCAGGTTCTCAAATACGTCTGCAGTGTATTCGATCTGCTCCTTATGAATCAGCGGTACAGTTATGCGCCGCGTCATGGTCGCTAAACCAGTTTTGATCTGACCCGTTGTCAAATCCTTAAAGATCTTCCTCCGTGGCATCACGTTCCCCCCTCACATGAATCTTACAACGGTGTGTTAAAGTTTTTCCAACCCCAAATTGAGGCGCTGACTCCTCAAATTGAGGCGCTGACTCCCCAAATTGAGGCGCTGACTCCTCAAATTGAGGCGCTGACTCCCCAAATTGAGGCGCTGACTCCTCAAATTGAGGCGCTGACTCTCACAAAGTGACTCACTCATCGTCTGAGCCAGTGTATCGACCGGCGGCGATTTCTTCCGCCAGGGTTAGAGGTGTAGCGAGCGGGTGATCGTCTTGGCGGGGGAAGCGATTGGTCTGTATAAGCGTCTCGGTCTGGTTCACCGCGAGAACCATGCGCGCCCATTCGACCGAATCCGGGTGACGCGCAGCGAGAATCACCCGATTAAATAGTTCGTCAGCGTAGGTTTGTGTGATCATGTAGCCGTCGCCACATTTTTCCAAAAGTCCCAGGTCAACGCCCATATTGACGCAGCGGCGGACTGATTCGCGCTTGGCAATACCTTCGCAGGCTACGACAAATCGCGACATTGTGGCCGACCGATGTTCGATTAAAACATTTTGAATGCGTCTGGCGATCACTCTATTTGTGGCCGTCGCGTTGTGCCAGCTTTCAATTTTTGGGCTATCACCGCTGATAGAATTCCAGACAAGTATCGCTCGGGTGCTTGCAGACAACAGGTAGCGTCGCTGCGACCAGAGAAATGTGTGCGTCGTTGGCGACAGTTCCAGCCCACGTTTGCGATAAAATTCACCGCGCTTTTTGAAGGCAGCCGCGATGTATTTGATATGCTCTTTCAAATTTTTGTATTTGATCATTTCAACGTCTCCCATCTTTCCATTACATTTTTCACCGAGCTCGGCTGCCATTTGTCGCCGCCGCGCGCGGTCTTCTGCCCACGCATCTCCAGGCCTGTCGCGATCTCCTGCAATGTCTCGCAGCCATACTGCTGCAGCTGATCGATCAGCGGGCCGACACGCATGGCGAACTTGTCAGCTTTCTTGATGCGGTTGCCGGCCGCCTTCGCCGAGCCGATGTGCGGTGCCGGGCTGCCCAGGCGCACGCCTTTCGCTTTCGCCTCGGCCAGGCCGACCATTGTGCGTTCGCTGCTGAGCTCCGCCTCGTACTCGGCGACGGTCGCCATCAACTGCAGCACCATCTTGCTCTGCGCCGGGTTGTGCATCTGCGGCATGTCGCAGAAGATGACCGGCACCCGGCTCTCGAGAACCTCACACAAAAAACGCACGTTGCGCGTCAGGCGGTCGAGCTTTGCGCAAACCAACGTCGCGCCCTCGGCCTGGCACAGTTCAAGGGCCGCCTCGAGCTCGGGGCGGTTACGCATGCGCCCGCTCTCGACCTCGGTGAACTCGGCGATCAATTCCCAATCGCCGCCATTAAGATGATTGCGCACAATTTTCTGCTGCGCGTCGATGCTGTGACCTTCGTCACCTTGCTCCCGCGTGCTCACTCGGTAATAGGCGACATATTTTCCCATGTGTACTGCCATTTTGTCTCCTTTCGTTGCGACCTCATTTAATGCGATTTTGTTTTTGAGGTCGTTATTCACGCGGTTGCGTTTAATTTTTTGGCAAAAAATAAAACCAAATCGCTTCCTTTCGCTGTCAGTCGATTTGATTTTCGATTGCCTCCTCGACGATGCTGTCGATCATCAAGAGAAATTCCTCAATGGCCCTGGTTGCTTCGGCCATCGTTTTCCGGAAAACCTCCTCGCTCGGCGGCTCATCCGCCCACTCGAAAGCATGAACGGCGATGCTGTTGGGTTCCTTGGCGTCGCTGTAGACCAGGTCATCGAGGATCGCCATGTCCTCGCTTTCAATGCCCCATTTCGCCAGGAACTCGGGCGCCTGGCGGTGGATCACATGCCCCTGCTCCGTCTCGGAATAAGGGTCGAACCCTACGATCCAGGCGGTCATTGCGATGCTTCTTCACGTTGTTTTTTGGCGAATTTCTGCGCGTTGTTCCACGCGTCTCCGCCAATGGTCTTGGGAAAAACTTTTTCGCGATTATATCCGGATTTTTTTAGGTCTGGATAAACAACAATAAACGCGGCTCCGTGATCCTGAATTTGAATAGGCCGGCCATCCCGGTCGCCGACATCTACACGGCCGCCGTAGGTTGTGCGGATTATTTTCATTTCAGTGCCTCCCTTAATTAACGATAAATTCCTCGCCGAACCTGTTCCGGTGCGCGCGCAGGTACTCGACGAAAAATGCAAAGCCGTCATCGTCGAGCTCCAAGTGCAGCTTCTCGCGGATGTCGTCATCCATCAGCGTTGCTATGTGTTCGGGAATGTCGCAAGGCGTGGTTTCGTCCCAATGTTCCAGCACTTCGCAAGCGTGCAGATAGTCCTCGCCGTGCTCGCGCGAGTCGTGAACAATTCCAGGATCGTCGGTCACCTGATAAGCGCCGTCTCCCGCGTCGAGCAACCAACCGCCATCCGCCTCATGTGCAGCGCGGGCCGCGTCGATATCATCATAGTATTTAATCATTTAGCTTCTCCCCCTATTTTTCAGTTTCCCAGACGCCCGCTTGGGGGCGTTTCGCCGGGATTTCGCCGGCTCATCAGTGGGCTAGATTTCGGTATAGGTGATGTGGTTGCCGTTGGCCTTTTTCTTTTTGCCGTTTTCCAAGTAAATCCAATTGCCACGCTTCATGCCCTCGAAATCCTGATACCCTACAATGCGCGGGCGCCGGCGAGACCCGCCCCAGATGGGATACTCGCCACGCACTCGCACCGCGTCGTCGTCGTTTGTTTTTGTTCTTTGAGCGGCCTTGAGCTCGGCGCGGCGCTGTTCGCTGGCCGCGTCCCATGCCTGCACCAGGTCGGCAGGATCATAAAAATCGACGCGGTTGTACCAAGTGCCGCCCGAATGGTGCCATTCGGAGGTGCGCCAGAAGCCATCTTTTGCCAGTGCGACCGCGAGTTTCTTTGTTTCGGTCCATCCGGCAAAGCGGAGATCGTCGGCGGTTATTTTTGATAGCGGCTTGCGCCCCTCGTCGTAGGCTCGCAGCGCGTTGACGCTCATGCCTGCGTCATAATCGTAGCCATTGCCTCTACCCGAAAAGTTGTCGTATTCAAAGTTAGCCATTTCAAGAGTCCCTTTCTTGCTGTGGTTAGCACCGTTGCCGGGTTGCCGCCCGGTTGCGGTGCGTTACGCCGCTTCAAACAGCGGCAATCCGATTAATTCCATTTTGGCCTCGAGCGGCTTGCCGCCGGTGATGACGCCGAGCGTCGGCTTGTCGGCCTCGAGGTAGGCGCCGCTGGCGACGTAGGCGTTGCGCAGCACGCGGTAGATCTCCCGCCATTTGTTCTTGTGGCCGGTGCCCCCTGCCCCATATTTGCGCCCGTCGATCTCCAGCGCGCCGGCCGTGTAGTCGATGGCGTGCGCGATCTCGTGGCACAGTACGGTCGCCTCGGGCGCTGCCTTGTCGTTGGGATCGCCCACCAGGTCACCGATCTCGGGATCCTTCGCAATGCTGGCGTATTCGCACCAGACCGCAAAGCCGCTTTTTACTTTGCCCAGGCGTCCGAGTATGCGCGTGCGCTTGGGGCCTTTCGGGGCGGCTACGGTCCACTGCCTGATGTAGGCGTCAGTATTTGCATCTGGCTTATAGTTCCAATCGTGCGCCGCGCATACGTTGATCCAGGGCGCGTTATTCTTGCGCCCGCCCCAGGCGCCGCCGTCACCCTTGCGGATCTTAACCCGCAGCGTGGCCGGCCAATCCGCGCTGACCAGGCCCGCCTCGACGGCGATGTCGCAGATCTCGCGGATCATGGTTTTGACGGGTTTCATGCTATTTGCTCCCCTTCTCCGCTTCTTCCTCGGCCCATTTCCGTGCGGTCGCGATGATTTCGTCCGCCATCTCGGGCTCCGGTGCCATTGCATAGGCGCAAGTCATGATGGCCGTGAGCAAGCCCGTCAGTGCTGCCGGCACGGAACCTTCGTCCTTGCCGTCGAAAATTTCGCCCAAGGCGTCGATGGCGTCGAGCCCCGCGTCCCTGCCGATCTCAAATGCTTTGTCCGCTTTCATGCCGCTTCCTTCCATTTCTTCTCAAACCGTTCCCAGCACACATTTTTGATGACCTCCAATGCCTCCAGCTTGTCGGCATCAACGGGCCATCCGTTCGCTTTCGCGTAGCAAACCAACCCAACCCCGTTGAAAACGCTGCCCGTGTCCATCGGGTCCAACGCCTTCAAAATTTTGCACGCTTCGTTGACGGTCATCTCTCTATCTCCTTTGTTTTCCCTATTACAAATATCTTATAAAGCTATGTTTGATGTTTGTAAAGGGGTTTTATGAATTTTTTGAAATTTATTTTTCTAATCACCAAACGTATTGTCCGACGCCATGGAAACACAAGAACGACACAGGTTTAGCGCTTACCTATCTCGCGATGTGTGGGAGGCGCTGCAGCGCAGGGCGCGCGCTAACCGTCGCAGCTGCACCGCCGAATGTGAGGTAATTCTGCGCGATTCACTGACCGAGCCCATTGACCGTATACGCCACACGATTGAGGCGTCGCGTGAGCTCTAAAAGCAGGCGCAAGGGCTCCGGGTATGAGAAGGAGATAGAGCGCGGTCACCTGGCGCTCGGTATACAAGCATCAAAGATGCCGCTTAGCGGCGCCTTGGGTGGCAAGTATTCCGGCGACGTTCAGATTGCCGGCCTAATTGGTGAATGTAAAAGACGGCGCAAGGGCTATAGCAGCCTATACAAGGCGCTGGAACAGGGCGGCGGCAGCGATGTGCTGTTCGTGCGCGATGACAATCGGGAGACGCTGGTCGTGCTCCCGTGGGAAACCTGGCGCCAGATTCTCGGCTGGCTGCGCTGGGCTGAGCTTTATCCGGCCGAGGCAACCAAGGAGATCGAAGAATGAGCGTCTTTGCTGACGACAACGGCGAATATAATTATCTGAAATGGAACGCACGCGATAAGTTTTGGCAGATCAACACTGATCGGTGCCAGCCGACCAAAATCCTAATCGACCCGCTGTCGATTAAAAGGGGATGGGGCTTCCTGGCGGTTGGGCAAGCCGATTTCGTGTGGAGCGACGACGCGCACATAAGCATTAAGTCGCCCGGTCCTGACTACAAACGCGCGACCGGCGTGTCGGTGTATGTGAGCGAGAAGAACGGCGCACCGTTTGATGGCTGGATCGATTGGCGTTTCATCCAGGTCGGGAGTGAGCGCGCGCTTAAGGCGATTTGGGCCGAGGTAGACAAGGCCGAGGATGGCGACGTTGCAGTCGTCGAGATCACGGGCCAGGTGGCCGACGCGAAAGTGGGCAAGGGTTCGACAAGTGTGCCTGAGCTCAAGGTTGTCGGGTATGTTGCGCGCCCAGAGGGCCAGGCGGACGCGGCCCCTGCCCCTGCCCCTGCCCCGGCGCCGGCCGCTGCCGCTGTAGAAGATGACGCCATTTTCTAGCGGTGGACTACGCCAAAATCATGCCCGATGTGGCTCGCCTATTGTGCGGCGAGCCCAATCCCCGGCTCTCTAGCGCGACCGAGTGGCGCTACGGGAACCGGGGGTCGCTCTCGGTCGATCTCACGGCAGGCACTTTCTACTGTCATGAGTTGGCCGACGGCGGCGGCGTGGTCGATCTGATACGCTACAAGGTACCGGAAGCCGCCGAAAATGGCGGCGTGGCGCGTTGGATCTCGGAAAATCTGGGCATCGAGGATGAGGACACGCGGCCGAAGGCGCCATTCAAGGTCGTCGCAAGCTGGGACTATCATGACGCTGATGGCGAGGTGCAGTACACCGTCACGCGGCGCGAGAACGGCGAGGGCGACAAGACCTATAGGCAACTGACCGCACGCGGGCTGAAGCCGAGCGCGGATGCGGCGTTTGTGCCCCTGCCCTACCAGTTGCCGGAAATGCTCGCCGCGCCGGATGCCGTGGTCTACATCGCCGAGGGCGAGAAGGCAGCGGATGCGCTGCGCGCTGCCGGCCTGGTGGCCACGACAAATAGCGGCGGTGCGAACAATTGGGACAAGCAAGGGCGCCTCAACAAATGGTTTGAAGGGCGCCAGGTGGTCATTCTACCGGACAATGATGAGCCTGGGCGCAGGCACGCGGCAAGCGTGGCCAGGCACTTGGGCGGCGTGGCGGCGACGATCAAGGTCGTAGAGCTCTCGCGCCTGCCGGAAAAAGGTGACGCGGTCGATTACCTGCGCGCACGCAGCGTCCAGGATCTGCTTGCGGAGGTACATGAGGCGGCGGGGCTTGAGGACGCGCAGGAATACCGAGGCGTGCGCGCGACCGGGTTCAGCGCCGAGCGCATGCGCCAGGTCAAGCCGCGCGAGTGGCTGTATGGGCGGCACTTAATCGCCGGCTACGTTTCCACGCTTATAAGCCCAGGCGGCGCAGGAAAGACGACTATTGTGCTCACCGAGGCGATAGCCTTGGCGACAGGGCGTGATTTACTGGGGCATCTGGCGCCGCGCCGATGCAAGGTCTGGCACTACAACCTCGAGGACCCGCTCGACGAGCTCTATCGTCGCGTGTGGGCTATCTGCGTCCACTTCAATATCGACGCAACAGAGCTCGAGGGGTGGCTTTACCTGGACAGTGGGCGCGACCGCAAATTGATTGTGGCCGAGCGCGACGCGTCAAGCCTGGTGGCGATGCCGGCCAGTGCCGAGGTCATCGCGGAGATGCAGCAAAACGATATTGCCGTGCTGCAGGTCGATCCCTTCATAAAGGTGCACCACCTCAACGAAAACGACAACGTCGATATTGATTTTGTGTGCTCGCTGTTTGCGGACATCGCGAAAACGACCGGCGGCGCCGTCGAGCTCGTTCACCATGTAAGGAAAGCGCAGAAAGGCGACACGACGGCCGGCGATATCGACAGCGCGCGGGGTGCCAGCGCATTGAGCGGCGCGGTGCGCGCGGCCAGGACACTCGCGATCATGAGCGCCAAGGAAGCGGAAGGCTTTGGCCTGCCGGCAGAGCGGCGAGGCTGGTATCTGCGGGCAGACGACGCAAAGCAGAATATGAGTGCGCCGGCAGCGCGCGCCGAATGGTACGAGCGGCAGAGCGTGCAGATCGAGAATGGCGAAGCGTTCGAGGGCGACAGTGTCGGGGTGCTGACGCGGTGGGAACCGCCCTCATTGTTCGATGGTTTGAGCAATTCGGCCGCGAGAACCGCGCTATTGAAGATCTCGGGCGGTCTTTCTAATGGGCAGCGGTACAAAATGACGCAACGCGGCGGCACGGAGCGCTGGTGCGGGTTCGTGGTCATGGACGAAGGCACCGACATCGGGGTCGAGCGCGCGCGCATGATCGTAAGGGAGTGGGCGGCTCACGGCATGATTTACGAGGAGGAATATGAGGACACGACGCGGCGTTCTAAGACCGAAAAGGGCGTATTTGTAGACCATGACAAGCTCCCAGGAACCGATGCGTAAACAGTGCGGAACTCGTGCGGAACTCGCGCGGAACTCGCGCAAATCGCTGCACGAGTTAAAAAAGCTCTTAAGTGTTTTATTAACTCGTGCACGAGTCGCCTTTGGCGGGCGAACTCGTGCAGAGTTAATCAAAACACGAGGCGTTAAGAGCTTAGGCGTTGATTTGAGGCGGGGGTAAGAATGGAGATCTCTCACCTCGACAGCATCGCTCGCAGCTATGAACAGAAGTGGGGCGTTGGCAGACTCGAGCGTCTCGTGTCGGCGGAGCTCGCCGACAAGTTCAACGCGCAGCGGAACATTCTCAACGAGCTCTTAACCAAGAACGCGCCGGAAAGGCTCGAGCGTGCAGCGGCCGGAATGGCGCGTGCCTGGCAGGCGCTCGACAAGGCCGCGACCGAAGCGGGGCACGTTCCGCTGCCGAAAGATATCTGGACGGCGCGGCACAAGAAAACAGGCGACATCATCTCCATTTATCGAGGCGACATCGAGCTTGTCGATTTGCTCGACGCGAAGGGCCTGGCGTTCTCGGTAGATGAAATCGTGAGCCTAATCCCGGCAATCGTGATTAAGGCCAAGCGCGAGTTTCCCGGCAGCCAGGTCGCCGACGTGAAGAACAAGCAGACCGATGAGGATCTGAATGACGAAATTCCGTTCTAGGAAAAGCTACCGGGATGAGGCGCCGCCCGATCTCAAGCGGCGGTACAGCATTCTCCCGTCGCGAGCGATCCAGGACCGCAACAATAATGTCACGGATATAAAGGTGCTGGGTGCAATCTGTATGCACACCAACTCGCACGGCATCGCCTGGCCCTCGATCACGACGCTTGCCCGGCACGTTGGATGCACCATCGACAGCGTCAGCGTCGTGACGCAGCGCCTGGTCAAACGCGGCTACATTCGAAAGCTGAAGCCGCGCCCCTATAAAGTGAAGGCGAAAGCACGACGCCAAACGACACGCTATCAAGTGCTGTTCGATGGTGACGAGACGCCACTGCCGACGCTCGAGGATTTCCGCGCGCCGAAGCCCCGCCTGGTCGCGGAGCATGACGGCGACGATGAAGCGCCACTAACAGAACCGACAGGGTTTAAAAGGGATAATCCTGCACTCTCTCGCTCCCTCGCACAGGCCTTCGTCCGCGCCGTCCAGGCGGCGACCGGCGAGCTCCGACTGCCGGATCGGCAGCGAGCGACCGCCGACCGCCTGGCGCTGGCCGGCGTGACGCCGGAACAGGTGGCCGAGGCCACGAGCCAGGCGGTGCTCGAGGCCAGATCGGCCGGCAGATCGGCGCCGCAGACCCTCGAACAGGTCGCCGAGCGGGCTGGATTGGGCTAAAATGCAAATACCAAACGGTCGTATGGAAATTGAGGGGAGTCGATGGTGAAAACGCCGCCAAAAACAAAAGCCGACCCCCGGGCCCCCGCCCCCGCCTCTTGTCATCGGGGGGCCCACGAGAAATTATTGCGCAATCCGGCAGACCTAGAGCGCTGGGTTCGCGCCGCGCAACCCGGCACAAGCGCGATCTACTACACGGGCCTGCTTGCCGCAGATCGCATGACGCGCGTGCGCGTCCAGGACATAGGGCGCGCTGCCCGATACCAAGCCGCGAGCGGCACGGTCCTGCTCACGCAGCGACGCATCAGCCCGGTCAGCTGCGAGTACCGCGTCACGCGCCTCGCGCGCGTGCAGCCAGGCCTCGGCTGGTGGGCGGAAGAAGCGCTATGAACCTCGCCTTTTTCCGCCCAAACCCCGACGCCCCAGCCCTATGCGAGCTCGTGGTCAGCATCGACGGCAAGCTGACGCGCATCCCCTTCTCGCGCGACAAGTGCATCCTGTCGGTGCGCGAGCTTCTCCCCTTCATTGAGGCGCCAGAATGAAAACGTCCAAGATCCAAGTGACCCGCGACGCCGACGGGAATGCGCAGCTCCGTATCGAGCATGTGCTCGCAAAAACGGCCGACCCCTGGGAGTGTGGCGGCATCTACAGCATCGTGCTTCCACCCGAGACGCGCGAGGCGGTCATCGCGGCCCTGGTCAAATGCCGATAACCACCCGCCAAGCACGCAAAACGCTGCGCTATGGCACCGAGGAGCAAAAGCACGCGGTGCTCGAGGAGCTCCAAGGGCTCGCAGGCAGCGATATCACGAGCGTTTTAAGCTGGGACGACGAAGGCGAAATCAGCCTCCGCGCCAGCGCTGACCTGGCCCCGGGCGTGCGCCGCACACTGAAGAAGGTGAAAGTCACCCCGACGGCCAACGGGAACCAGATCGAGGTCGAGATGCACGACAAGATGAGCGCGCTGCGCCTATTGGCCAAGCATCACGGTCTGCTCGATCCAGGCGCCGAGCAGAATCGCCCGAGCGTCATCGGCATTAACATGACCGGACCCGCCGTAACGACCTACGAGGTGCAGGATGAGACGCCATTGGCTGAGCGAGGCGATCAGGGATCTGAGGCGCGAGCGGAAGATGTCAGCGGCGAGGCTGGCGAAAGCGGCCAAGGTGAGCGTACACACGATCCACTCGATTGAGACGCGCGAGCATCTGCCCAACATTCGCACCGCTGAGCGCATTTTGAGCGCGCTGGATCACGAACTCGAGGTCGTACACAATGGCACGACGTAACGCCGACCGCACCACCAGGCGGCGGCGCAAGAGCCGCGAGGAC
>Ga0080013_1004472_pt1 | contig 13738 bp, 28 predicted proteins | sample ETNvirenome_6_85_FD_69236 | JGI IMG/M metagenome (GOLD analysis project Ga0080013, IMG submission 69236) | Marine viral communities from the Pacific Ocean - ETNP_6_85 (SPADES assembly) (version 2) | ecosystem: Environmental > Aquatic > Marine > Oceanic | place: Pacific Ocean | collected 2013-06-19 | reverse complement strand
TGTCCCACCAACCCTCGTTGTTGCAGGTAAACCATACAACATGACACTCGGGCTGCCCGTTTTCATGGGTGCCAGTCTTTGTAACAATTCCCAACTCGTCTCTCGGGTTGAGCGACGGCGCGTAGTCCTTGTAATATCTTACCAAGTCACCGATTTTCACTCTTTGATTTCCTCAACTTTCCAGCCCTTGGGCATCTTTGCCAAGCCGGGGCCAAGCATCCAAGCCCCATAGGCTTTGGCGCACGCCACGGTACAGAAAGTTCCATTGATATTCTCACGCTCATCGGAGCTGTTTATTTTGTAAGTAACGCCTGGTTCAATAATTTTGAAGCGTCGTTTTGCTTTTTTGTGACAGTTTTCGCAGACATTTTCACTCAACCTCATTCTCAAGCCGCTCTAGCTCAAAGTCTAGCGCAACGATGACGTGTCCGTCTAGCGTCTGCACTTCGTAGTGGCGACCCTGCTGATACATATTACTTACCACGCAGCGGACGATTATGCCCTTTGCGCCGTGGAACTTATCATCCTCCGCGTTCATACGGACCAGATCGCCTACCTTCATCATGCTTACAGCATAGCACAGGGAAGCCCCCACGTCAAGGAGCTTTATTGAATCTGGCGATTAGTCGGTAACGGTATCAGTGGCTTGCTGGACGCAGGAACTCATCCAATCGAGGAGTCCGCGCGCAGTAGAGGGATTCTCCACAGCCCACCAGATAGCGAGCAGCACCAATCCTACAATAACTACATTTCTCATTTTATAGACTTTCTTTCTTGTCCCATTCATAGAACCAGGCATCTTCGCACTTGCCCCGATGCCCCAAGGGCTCAATACAGTCGGTATTCTGGGGGCTAATGTTTTGACAAGTTCTAAGTTCGCTGCCCGGTAGCTTCATCATTATTTTAGTTATTAAGTTCGAAAGTTTCTTCTTCAAATCTCTCATAATCTTTGTCGCGCACCATGTACTTCTGGTTGTCGTGAAAACGAAGCACGCGCATAAAACCATTCAAATGAAACGCTTCTATTTTTGCGCGACCTTTAAGATCCCCATTCCTGGGAATTATAGTCTCTCCTAATTTAAATTTAAAGCTCATACTGGCTCCACATATCGCCAAGCGTCAGGAAACATCCACGCAACGCGGCCGTCGACGGACACTTTTCTTACATTCCAAAAACCACCGTAGTGACTTGGAGCGTCCATTTTTTCTTGGCCCACATAAATCATAAGAGGCTGGCCTGTTTGAACCCACTTGAGGGTCATCCGAGGATCCCATATCCCACAATCGAGCCAATGATTGTCGTCGCTGTCGCGCAAGAATTTATATATACGGGGCTCCTTAAATCTAAGGAGCATCCCTTCTTTCAGTTCGCTTACTTTCATTTTCTACCAATAAACCCAGGTGGTGGTGTAATAATCAGCGTAGTCGTATGCCGTAAATTGAAAATCGTAGCTGCTACCACAGTAATATGAATTGCCTGCACCGCCGTAGTTATCAAATGAAACAGCCCACTCCCCATGTCCGCGTGGGGTCAACTGGAACCAGTTAGTATAAGTGTAAGCATACGCACCAAGAATATCTACGTACACCTCATCAATTTCGTCTACCCCCCATGAGGTATCGGGAGACGCCACAAAGGTCCAACGTGACCAGTGGTTCACCGCATCATATTCGCAATAAACATCGGCATCGTTAAACCACATACTATAGCCATATTCATAAGTCGAACCAAAGGAACTGTCGCGTCCGTGTTCGTCCTCCACTACCACTATGCACGCATTAGCTGCGAGCGCCAGGGCAATAAGTAAGGGGGCGCTATTTTTCTTTCTCAAAGCACTTCTCCTTCGTAGCTACCTGATGGATTTTCACAGCCTTCGACTGTAGCTCACTGTCTGTAGTATTCCATATCTCAACGGTGGTGTCAAGCTCTTCTTTGGTGATATTTCCTGTCTCGTACCGGCGTTCGATTTCTTGAATCCCATAATGTAACATTTGGCGGAGTCTATAAATCTCCAGTAGTTCGGTAAAATATTCTACACAATTATCGATACGGACTTCCTCGGCCCGCAGCCAAGATATACGCGCACATAATACCGATACCAAGAATAGCAAGACCACACTCCATTGTTTTAGTTTCTTAATCTCGGCCTCCACTCAATAATTAGCATTATGATTCTCCATATGTTTTGTGTAATTCTATTATTTCTTCATATTCATCAACGCACGTTCGCGTTGCCACATCTATAGGGGCCAACGAGCTTTCCACTTTTTCCCAATAGTCTTGGTTGGTGTAGCGCTTTTCCCCGATAGTTTGGGGGTAAGATCCATCGTGAACAATTACTACCTCGCATACATCTGCGCCGCTCTTGGTGACATGAGTCATAATTACAATCCCGAGGCGCTCCGGCGCCTGGAGATATTTAACAAGATCCCCAACTTCAAGTTTCACACTTTAAATAGTGCGTCATCCTTAGTAAACCTCCGGAATCCGAATAACGCCGGGAGGGACTTCTCCCTCCACCATTCCCCCGTGCTTTACGATTACAGTTGTAACCACATCAACAGGAATATAGGGATAAACTGAATCGGTGGGGTTGCCATCCGGTACTTCTATCCAATCCATGATAAGTTCCTCGCGCTCGGAGGGATAGCCAAGCTCCACCTCTGTGTATCGTTCGGCGCCGTCGTCGCGAGGAGTACAATAAGCTCCGGCGTGCGCCTGAACCGAGATAGTAAATCCGTCGGCGCACACAACTCTTTTATTCCGTTTCATTTGTTCTCCATTTTAGCGGGAGCGGGGGTAGGTGCCAGGGGCTCCCACCCGTAACGTGCTCCAGTTGCTCGTCGGTAAGCTCATCTGATATTGGTAGGGCAGGCGGGACTTGAACCCGCGACCGGCGCTTTATAAGAACGCTACTCTGACCTACTGAGTTACTGCCCCACGCTGGGTCGTCGGTCATTGTGAGTATTCTCCTAGGTTCGTAAGCACCGTCTAATTCTTTTTCTTTCTCTTGTCGTAAGATTCTTTGGCCTGACCGCCCAGAGCGCCAATGCTCCCAAGAAAATCCTGAAGATCCTCATTCTTTCTTTCGGTGGCACCGAAAAACGGAGAGGCACGGAATGCGTCGGGGGCGTTCGGCATCTGTCCGGTTTTCATATTCTCTCGAATTTCTTCGTCAGTATCACCATAGGGCGACCACCAGCCACCTCCCGGCAATCCAATCTTTCCATCTGGGCCCATTACGCTCATTTTGTTGCCTTTGAAATCACTACAAAGTTCTTTGCTCGGTATTCCATTTGGACATGGTTTCCGTGAAGCTTGATATGTTCTCCAGGACCACCATAGCCGTTGCCGTCTTTGGATACCCACGCCTTAGCTACAAGCTGCACAGGCTGCAACCCATCGAACATGTGATGTTTAAATTTTACTAAATCGCCTACTTGTATTCTCATTTTACATTCCGTGCGATGCTTTGTCAAGCGCATCTAGGAAAACAAGACGAAGAAACTTCTCCAACGCTTTCAATCCGCGCGCTTCTTCCAACTCGTCAAACATCGCTAGGACTTGCTCGATCTGGGCTTTTTCTAAATTAACGTAAGTTCTCATAATATTTGGTAGCGCGGGCGGGACTCGAACCCGCAAGCCAGATCTGGCGGCAGATTTTAAGTCTGCTGTGTATACCGATTCCACCACCACGCCAATTAATCCTCGTCGTAGGTATCAATACCCAATTGAATTTGGTAAAAGACATATGCAACAATTCCCATCGCGCACAATCCCAGCCCAATAATTTCTATAAAGTCAATCATAATTTAAGTTGGTGAGCCGTCAGGGACTCGAACCCTGAACCTAAAGATTAAAAGTCTTTTGCTCTGCCTGTTGAGCTAACGGCCCGCGGAATCTCCATCGTGCTTATAGCATACCACACGCGGGGGCCGTTGTCAATGCCTATTTGAGTAACTGCGAATTACCCACGCGGGGATCCATCCCAAGAGGAACACTAGCAGAACGAGCGCAAAACCTGTGTCGTAAGTGACATAAGTATCGAAACGTAAATCGTTAACCACTCCCGTTGCGAGAAGAGTCGTCACTCCCATATAAATTACCAATAGTCCAAGCACACATAGCGCCGCCACGACGCTCAGACACCGACTTACAATGTTTTTAATTCTAGTCCACATAATCTTTTATAAATTTCCTAATCAAGTTAATACTGTGCGACGCCATATGATCATCGACCGAAGCACCTAGAAGCCAGTTGGCCATGTGATGGATGGTGTCTAACTGGGGGAGGGGAATAGCCATATCAAGCCGTACGGCATCGTTATGGACACTAAATAGATTAAAGTCATTCCCACAGCGCCGCGCGTATCTATCAGTGTTTTGCCATTCCCACTTGACCCCAACCGCCCACAAGGAGTGCCATACCGTTTCCCATGCAGCAATAGCGGGGAGCGTCCATGTAAAGTTTTTAAATCCCACGCGATCGGGATATGCGTCGTCGTCCCACTCCGTCGGCTGCGTCATGACTTTCTCACCAATTTAATCTGGTTCTTTGTCATATCTACTTGGCCCTTTCCGCGGCGCAGATAATACGCATCTACATTGCCGGGCTTCTTAAACCAGTAAACCTTAAACCATTCTTGGGGGCTAATAAGATCAGCGTACATCGACGCTGCTTTTGTATCCATGTTGGGCCCACTAACAATGATACCAAACCCCTTTCCATATTTCGAGTTGCGGGCCTCTACCAGAGCACCCGTTATATACTTACGTCTCGCCATCGCGATCTCCCATCGTGACTACAGTATAGCTGCCCAGCTTGCGATTGTCAAGCAAAAGCTTTCTATCTCGCAATTGGTTCTCTAGCTTCTGTTCCCGGATCCAAAGACTACAATATGCGCCCATCTTGTCCTCCTCTGTGTCCCAGTATACCGGCTCTCCGCGCAGTTCGCGGATTCTTCTAGAGGTGTAAGCCTCTGTTATAGGGCACGAGGGAGCTTCCGGCGGCCGCTCCCCTCTTAATTCTCGAATGCGTCCGGTGGTATATGCACCCATATCAAACTTTTTCCAAATATTCTGCATGAAAAGTTATTGTCCTCTCAAATTTTGTAAAGTAAACATCATAACGCTTACCGGGGGCGTCTGACCCAGGAGGACCATCGGAACGACCCCAGGATTCCCCTTGCAAGCCGCCAATCTCCGTTCCGACTACGACACCGAGCCCGTAAGTCCTCTCCTCTGTGTTGAGCTTATCTCTCACTAGATCGCCCACTTGAAATGCGTCCATTAGCGCTTTAACACCAGTGTGTCAGGCGCTCTACGCGGGCGTCTGGTGGACTTTCGCCCCCGAGTCTTGGGTTTTCCCCCCGCTTTGGCTACGCAGCGCCCACAAGCGATGTGACCCTCCAAAGAATTTGCCACCCCACGCAAGAACGCCGGCGAATAACCACACAATTCGCAAGTCAGGCGTGACTGCTCCGTGGCACTCGTAACAATATCCGCGACGGGGGGCGTTATATTGCGCACCGCCACGCGCAGTGTGCCGTCTTCGTGTTTAGAAACCCGTGTAACGGCGGGGGCGTGCTCTCCCCTCGTGGAAATCTTATCAATCTTTTTAGACATTTCATAAATTATTTTATACCATCCATTTTCACACTGGAATCCCCACCCCATCCCCGAACTCTCCAGCGGTGCTGTTCGTTCGCGGTATAAATGAGGGAACTTTTCGTAAAGCTTGTTTGTCTTGTGACTATCCATTATAACCTCCTACTCTTGTAGTGTAGCAGAGCGTCAAGAGAATGTCAAGAGAAATTTAATACCGCCGCAGGGGCTCTCTAAACCGACGATATCCATATGCCCGGGCTTCTTCTTCGGTAGTAAAGCACCATTCGGCAAGAGCCCGTTCGTAGTAGGGACTGTCATAGGTGTGGTATATAAAACCGTTACGGCTATCGTTTCCCTTCACGGGGAAGTCCCAAGGACAGTCCCCATCCGGATGTGGAAGAGCGCGGGCCCAAAGATGGGCGCAGCCGCTCAAGAACAAACACGCCAGGATAATACTAATTTTTTTCATTTTGTTTTCTTTCTGCTTTGCTTATAAGTTCGAAGTCTTCGTTTGAGAAAGTATAGTACTGTCCCCCTACGATCGCTGTTACAGCTGTATATTCGACACCACTCTGATCATGTATTAGATCGCGAATCTCTGTGATGACGCCGAGGGGCTTCTGAAGCCAATCCTTACCGCGTACTCTCACGAGATCCCCCACCTCTAGGAGCATGAGCCCCGCGGGTGGAGGGCGTTAATTTGATGGCGTCTTTCCTCTTGCGCTTCGTGGCTCTCCAGCCACCGTGTTTTCGCATCGTCAGCAGAGATTCCAGCCATATAACCAAGAAGCTTATGCCGTGCATTATCTGGTGTCGTCTCATAAATCTCAAATTCTACCTCGTAGTCTCCATGAAAAACCATTTATTCTCCTACTCTGCCCTCATCATAGCACCCTGCGGGGCGCCTGTCAAGGACTATTTCTTAATCCTACCAACCGGGCGGCCACGCCCACCCCCGCTCGCGTCTCCTGCTTTTTGCATCAGTCGCTGGAACTCCGCATACTCCGGAGTGCCAGGGGTTTGCATGCGGGTAGGCGACCGGTCATAGTCAGGATGCCGGGGCTGCGTTTCCCGGTGAGCAATAGTTTTGTCAAACTCTGCCTTGGTTTCATCGAACACATACTTTTCTACGCGACGCATAAATTCATCGGCATCTTGAACTATGTCGAGGCCCTCGGCCTCAAATTCCTGAGCAACTTTAACGCCGATCCGGCTGGGGTTATCAAATGTGGCCCTTCCTCTGCGGTCCTCAAAAGCCGGATGAAACCACCCGATGAGTTGACCGAGCGCATCGGCAATTTCGTCGTCCCCGTCCCCCAAAATTTCCATTTCATCTTGAGTATAATGAGGCTCAATTAAATTCCGGTATAAACGCATGGCTTCGGGCCGACGATTTTCGGGGGGCACCTCTTTCTCAAGGTGTTGCTGTAAGGCCACGCGATCCAATTCCTGCGTCGCGTAGGGATCTTCAACCGGAGACTCCCCCTCAACTCCACGGGTCACCAGGGGATCATCGGGAGTGCCGAAAAACTCCGCTTCGGCGGCGTGACGCGCGGCTCTGCGCTTTTTCTCTTTTTCATCATGTAAGCTAATGGTGTCTGCTTCAGCCATTTGGATGCCAGCCAGTTCACAGAGGCGCTCCTCAGTTAGAATCTTTTTCATCTTCGATGGTCTCCTCTTCATTAAATAGTCCAAAGCGCTCCTGTTCGCCGTCATCGTATGTAATAATGGTACGATTGGACGGGTGAGGACGAATGTGTACGGCGATAAAATCACTCATCGAGTCAAAAACAGCAATAGATCCGCGAGGTGGAGGAAACAACCAGTGAGCGATACACTGCCCCGTGGCCAGAGTCACGCCTTCAATAACTACCCCTTCCCCGGAGACGCCGGTTTCATCGTACTGGCGCGCGACCGTGAAAGTTCGGATACCTTCTGGGGCCAGGCGGGGGGGCTTCTTGGGCTTAAGTTCCTGTGCCTTAGGCTGCGGAGCTTCTTCGGCTATAGTTTCTTCATTAACCATTATTTAATACCCAATCATACATTTCCAGCACCCCAGGAGCAAGATCATAGTCTTCTATTTGGTGGCGAGGTACCCACGCCCAGTCATCGTGTTCGTAATCGATCTCTACGGTTCCGTTGTAGTCTCTAGTATAGTACGCAGCAAGCGGCTTGTCAACCTTTAAACGGAGTGGCTGCAAATTTCTCACTCTTAGCTGCGTCTCTTCTTGCGTCTCCCGAGTTGCCGCTTGCAAGGCCGCTTCCCCCTCTTCGAGCTTGCCCCCCGGAAATCCCCATTTGTGGGGGGCCCACTGCGCTTCCGCCGGGCGAAGTAAAATCAATGTGCGTTCTTGGGCATCAAGTATCACCACCACGGCGCCCTCTATCGTTCTTTGTTTTTTTATTTTTATTTTTATCATTGATCGAGACTATAAATTTTATCGTACGCCTGCGTGTAAATAGAAAACAACTGTTCAATGTCCCCGGAACGGCGCAGCATTTTAAATGCTAAATTCTCGGGGGAATAAATTCCAGTTTTTTCCAGTCCTGACCGGCGCATTCGTTTAATTTTTTCTTTTAGTCTTTCAGCTAATTCAAATGACCGCTCATACTGTTTGTTATCATAGAGGAGACTTAATTTGTTAATCTCACGCGCTATGTGTTTCATTTTTTTAGTAGCCGTTTCCTTATCAATGTGGGGCTTTACCTTCTTGGGCTTTACGAGCCATTGATCATTTTCTAATGAATAAACCCCGGTAGAAAAATGAGGCTCGCGCATGTCCTGAACGTATATCTCTACTTCGTGGCCCTTCACAAAAATATTATGCAATTTATTCCAGTTGGCACGCACCGCATCAAAGAATTTTTTAACCATTTCTCTATTATCATTGATCATTTCAAAATCCAATACAATATGAATATCGATATCGGAAAATTTAGACCAGTTATAGTTAGCAATTGAGCCAGTTACGATGATATCTTCAATGTTCAGATCTAAATCCAGCCCCTCCAAAAATTCTTCCACGACAGCCAGGAGAGCTCCTTTGACCCCGGCTCTAACGCCTTTATCTCCGTCCCACAGTTTCTGATTAAGGTCAGGTTGGATGTCGAAGGCCATTAAATTATCAGATGGGTCGCCGATTGTTATTAGAATATCTTCGTAAAGCCTATCAAAGGGCTTCGGGTCTGCAGCCTCTACCACATCCTCTGGCAAGTCGGAAGCAGATTTCAGAGGCTCGTCTAATGCGACTTCTTCTAGACCGCCGGGGGCACCCGGCGGCGCAGATTCCCAGTCGGGATCAGTCCTTCGACTGAAGGGGGCGCCTCCCTTCTTTTGGGGACCGGCGGAGGCGAGGTCTTTAAAGTCTTTTTTTAAATCGGCCTTATGTGCGGACGACTGCCACTTGTACTTATCTTCCGTAATCTTATAAGACCCTCGAAACGGCTTGCGGCGGGGCGGGGCCGGGCGCTCCTTATAGCGCAAGACCGTGACACCGCGTAAGTTATTAATATGCAGTACAAGACGCTTCATAAGATAGCGTTTGTCAACATTGCGGGGCTTGCGCACGTGAACCTTAAGGGTAGAAAGATACTTTGTACCAATATCTCGCTGCACCCCTCCGCGCTCCGGCTCGATAAGTGTAACGGTTAATACTTCTGGAAGGGCTCGAATATCATTCTTAGTCTCATCGCGCGAACCTCCACTTTCTTTGTGCATAGAAATTAGTATAGTGAAGTTAAAGGTTTCCTGGTAGTACGAAGGATCCTTGGCTTCGGCTATAAATTCCTTAAAGCTCTGGAGATATCGCTTCATCTATATAAATAGTGTGCTGTGCTCAATTAGAACCTGCGTTTCGTGGGGGGACTTTACTTGAAACCAGTGGCACCCCTCCCTTTTGTCTAGTGCTTGAGCTAACGGCCAGTCATTCCCGCCAGGTAGATTACGATCCCCTACAAATATCAACCGTACGTCCTTTCCGTGCTCGGCCTCCAACACTGGAACAACCTGTGCCTTGTTTTTACCACGCGGATAAATATCAACCGAAATTTGACCCCCGATGGAGGCCTCAAACTGGGGGTATAAATTAGTAATATAAGAAACTATATCTTCACGTTCACGCTCTACTCGGTCCCACCGGTGATATGCCTCCCGTAAATCGGGAGAGGCGCTGCGCCCAACCGTACTAAAATTAACCATTCCTTGGCGTACCTCAATGTGTTCCCCCGTTTTTCGGCGCCACATTGTGCCCTGATCTAAGTACAATTGTAAATCATCTAAAAATCCGGGAGGAAGTTGGAGAGTATTTTGATACACTACGCGTTGATCACGGTGTAATACATTTCCCGAACACGTAAAAATACCGTTACATTGATCTAGAAACGACCCAAAGAGTTGACGGCTGGTCTTCTCAATGTTGGATCCAGTCACCAAATATACATCTTTATCAAAGGCCCACGACAGAAACACGTCCGCAAACTCCTCTGTCACAGAGGACAGAGGAGGAGTGAGTGTGCCATCCACGTCAAACAAATAAACGCAATTATGCATCGCCGCGGGGCTTCATGGTTCGAACCATCATGTCCGTAAACTCTTCTTCGAATTCTTCTGCGCTACCAGTCCAAATGTTGTCGTTTTCCTTTTGGTCATCAAGGAACTGCCACAACGATTCATTTTCGTCGGCGAGTATTTCAAATCTTTCTAGTTTGGTTTCTATTTTTTCTAGGCGTTCACACAAGACATCGTATGATAGTGCCCGTTGAAACATTTTCCGGATTAAAGAGAACATCGATTAACTCCTCTCTAGTAATTATACCTGACTTTCGGCTGTAGATTAATTCTAATAATCTTTTTTGTGCATCCAAAGGAATCGGAAACGGAGAATGCACAAAGTTGGCTTGGGCCACCTCCGTCATTTCTAGATCTTGTTGGTTTTTCATGTTATAAATAGTTAGCTTCCGGCCGAATCGTCGTCGTCGCCGATGCCATAATCTATTATATATCCAATTTCCACCAAGGCTCCCTCGGGAGGAAGGACGGTAAACTCGATAGTGTTTGTGAGGGGATCATAAGTCCAATCTGCAGATTCCATAAAATCCACAAACACTATCAGCGTGTCTTCGACAGGAAGATGGGTTAGCTCCCACTCGTGGTAAGGTAATACTTGCGCGGAGGCGTCGTGCACCCCCGTAGACCAGTCTTGGGAACAAATATCAACAACGACGCCATTAAAATAATTTGTTGCTTCAATATATTTATCTCCAATGTTTATGAGGCCCGGGTTACACAAAGGACTGTTGGGGATGTGGACGATACTTGCCATAAATACGGAAGGGCGCAGGTATTGGTACCAACTAATAAATTGACTTACATTTAAAACGGGGCTCTGCTCCTCTTCATCTGAAACAAAGACCACTAGGAGCGCTGCGTCATCTCTCATCCAGCTGGAGGCATAAGAATTGTTTTCCACATATTCAAATGCTGTTTGAAATCCCTGCTCCCACTGACCGTTAGAAACGCTCCCCCAGAGGGCCAGGGCGTCGGCTATGTCATCCCCTGGAACGAGGGGAAAGAAGGCATCATTGGCACCATTGGCTGGGGTGGCAGATACCATATTAAGGCGCCAACCCGTGGGAGGCAGAGCGCTAATCATGGCCTCAATGCCTGCCAATAATTCTGCATCGTTATTGTTCATCGACCCGGACCGGTCGATCACCCACAAAATGTCAACTCCATTAAATGAGTAGGGCTGTTCAAATGAATCAATCCAAACGTCGCCGCCGCCGTTCGGGATGGGTACTTCGATGGGTACTTCGATGGGTACTTCGACCGGAACTTCAATTTCAACAATCTCGGGAGGATGCATATCGTAAATCGTATAATCCCCTTCGCATCCGATGCTTAATAAGATTGTCGCCACACAAAAGCAAAAGATACGTTTCATTGCCGCGGCGAACCTCTGCGTGGGGCAGCGGCCCCAGGAAACGCCTTCAATGAATCGGGGGGATCCGCTGTGACAACACGCACCTTTAACGTGGCATGGTCAATGGGGCTCACGGGGGCCACCCAGACGATGGTTTCGAGGGGGAGACGAAACCCAATATTCCCCACATCAATGCCAGAGACAACTCCCACCAAGCGCCCGCGTTCATCGAAAACCCCGGAACCTGACGACCCAAACCAGCCGAACATATTAGTAACCACCATCTCGTGTTCGAGCGCTGCCACATAGCCGCGGATGGTTAATAAGTCATGGTGGGAAGGAAACCCAGTATAGGTAAGGTTGGCCCCTATCAGACGCTCATCATAACTACGATAGGGCCGATATTTAACGGCGACCCGTGTTTCCATTTCCGGAACAACCAGAAAAGCAACATCATTATGAATATCGGTAAATACAACCTTACCCACAACTGTTTCGCCATCGCGACCGTCGATAGCCATGACAGTCTCGCTCCGAACGACGTGGGCAGCTGTAATGACGACGCGTCGATTATGGACGATGGCATAGGTGCCGGAACCGTGGCCTCCCTGTAGAAGGGACCGTACCTTAACGGCTGCATTGCGCGCGCGTTTTTCACTTAGAGAAAGATTGGGGGCATCAAGTACATCAAGCACTTCCCCAAATGCATTGCGGACTTCAACAGTCTCGCTGACCTGTTCGAGAATGTCAAGATTTAGCTCACGCTGGGGGGTCGAGAAGTCACCAGAAGGGGGAGTACAACTTATACTAAAAAGTATAATAATTAAACTTAAATTGTAAATCCACCCACGCACGAACAATCCTCCGTGTGAGGCCATTACATCACTACACCGTACTAAACCTGCAACTCCCGTGGGATGCGCTGTCTTGCATACAACCTATCAAGCCTTTCTAACCTAGTAGTAACTAGGGGGGCCGACGGGATTGAGGAATTTATTTAATAATTTGTTGCCATCGCTGAAGGATGCGTGACTCTTGAAGGGGAAGCTCCATTTGTTTGGGATCGCCTTCATCCTCTGCGTCGATCTCTCCCGCAACGTCTCGGTAGACGCCGTACGCTTCTAGTTTCTTCTGGACTTTCTCGTGGAATTCGTTATAATCGAACTCGGCTTCTTCGGGTGCGGCTTGGGTGCTGACTAACCAGCCGCTGATCTCAGACAACTCTTGAAGGAAGCTCTCCAGGTTCTGAAGTTCCTCCTTTATAGCCTCTTCATCATCGTCATCACGGGGCTCAAAGTCATCTTCCCAAACCATCTCCACACGAATCATTGCCGCTTCCGAATCTTGAACGCCGCGCGCAAATACCTCGGCAGTGCGGATACGCGGGTTGGGATAAAGGGTATCGTCCGCAATCGACTGGGCGTCCTGACGGATCTCCCAACGCAGTCGGTGGGTATCCTCATCAACAATAATATCTTTGACGGGCCAGAACGCTTGATGGCGCAAGCCCACGCCGGCGGATCCGGCATCGTCCGGCGGACCTGGCCACTCAATTTCCAAAAAGGTTTGACTATCGGTTTCAATGCTGGATTCCCATTGTTCCAACAGCTCGGTCGCCTCAGCGACCCACGCATCCTTAAACTTCACGTCTGGATGTTTCTCGTCGAAATATTCCAGCATCTCGTCGAAGCCTTCATAATCGCTGGCATGCTGTCCAGTCTCGGTAATCCGCTCAACACCCATATTCTCAATAAACCAATCAACGTATGGCCAAAGGTCTTTCTTTGGGGCCACATTGCCCTTACCCTTAATTTGATAAAGAGTGGTTCCGTCAAACTCTAAAGTTATAAAGGGTTTCATCTTACGTTTCTCACCAGAGCGCAGGGAAACCAAGGTACCGTATTCGCCGCGGCCACAATGTCCCATTTCTTTGCCTTCAAAATCACAAGCGTGGCTCTGGATATCATACCAGAAGTAGCCGTTATCAAAAGTGTGAATGACTTTGTCGGGATCCTTCGTGGGATTGTCGAGGAACATCTGGGCTATCCCGTATGCCTTACGAAGATCGTCAGCCTTCTTAAGCTCCTCTTCATAATAAACAGGGTCCAGTGCAAGAACAGTCATAATCCTGCGAAGCCTAAGCTGGAGAGCGTCGTCGTTTTCAAAGTTGGCCATAATGATCCTGTCAAAAACACCTTGTGCGGTCGCT
>Ga0080013_1004470_pt1 | contig 13741 bp, 7 predicted proteins | sample ETNvirenome_6_85_FD_69236 | JGI IMG/M metagenome (GOLD analysis project Ga0080013, IMG submission 69236) | Marine viral communities from the Pacific Ocean - ETNP_6_85 (SPADES assembly) (version 2) | ecosystem: Environmental > Aquatic > Marine > Oceanic | place: Pacific Ocean | collected 2013-06-19 | reverse complement strand
GGACAAGTTCCTGGTAAAGGTGAAGGTGATACTGTTCCTGCAATGCTAACTCCTGGTGAGTTTGTAATGAGTAAAGGTGCAGTAAATCATATTGGTGTTAAGAATTTAATGTCTATGAATAAAGAAGGTGGTGGGACTAATAAACCTGAAATAATGAAGTTTGCTGGTGGTGGTCCAGTCCCTTCAGCGCCCAACCCTCCTACAAGTGGAGGTGGTGGTGTTACTGTTCTTCCATCTAAAGGTGGATCAGGATCTTCTGGTGGAGGAGGTGGTGGTGGAGAACCTACGCAGGCTCCTTATATTTCACCACAAGATGATGGTAATTCTGAATTGATTGTTATTAAATCCATCTATAATATAGGTACTTAAGATGGCTGTAATCTCAGGTACTATAACGGCTTTACGGTTGCTTGCCCAAGCACTTGCTAAGAAGCTTAGCAAGGATGCCCTTAAGAAAGCGGTAAAGACTAGAGTTAAAAAGGCTGTAAAAGGTAAAATCAAAAAGAAGGCTAAGGATTTTATAAAAGGAAAGAAAGCGGATAAGAGAAGAACAGCAAAGAATATAATGCAGGCGGAAGGTGATTTTCTTGGAGGGGGAGCTTTAGCAGTATCTTCTCCAACAGCTTTAGCTACTACTCCTTTAATGGGTGAGAAGGGTGGCGCTCTTGCTAAAGTTGAGAAGAAAGGAGAACTTATTAAGAGTGATAAGATAGATTTCCAGAAGATGGGTCAGAAGATTGATAATATTGCTGGAATGACTGAGGCAGTAGAAAGATTAACAGGAGTTCAAAAGAAACAGAAAGAGGATGCTGCCAAGGCGCGTAGAATAGCTTTAGATAAAGCAGCAAAAGAAAAAAAAGAAGCAAACTTAGAGAAGAAAAAAGGAATAGTTGGTAAAGTTGGTGATTCTATAAAGAAAAAGGCAGAAGGTCCTCTTGCTATGGTAATGCGGTTTTTGGGTAATATTATAGCAGGTGGTCTGGTATTATTCTTCGTTAAGAATATTGGTAAGTTAATTAAGACTTGGAAATCTATTGTAGAAGGATTTCATAATTTTTTCTGGGTAATAAGAGCTCTTTTATGGAAGGGTTTTTTACCTAAGACATTAGCAAAAGGGGTTAAAGCAGTAGGTAGTGTAATTGTCAAGGGGTTTAAACTTGTTGGGAAAACATTCGGAACTATAGGGAAGTCAATCAGTAATGCTTTTGGTAAAGCTGGGAAGGTAATAGGTGGATGGATAGGTAATATTGCCACTAAGGCTAAAGATGCAGTTGTTAATGTTGCTAAGAATGCTGGAAAATGGGTAAAGAATCTTCCAGGATTTAAGCAGATAGGAAATTTAGTTAATAATATTGGAGGAAAAGTTAGTGGTGGATTTAAAGCAGCAAAAGGATTCCTTGGTATTGGGGCTAAGGCAGGTACAGTAGCAGGTAAGGCAGGTACAGTAGCAGGTAAGGCAGGTACAGTAGCAGGTAAAGTAGCTGGTAAGGCAGGTACAGTAGCAGGTAAAGTAGCTGGTAAGGCAGGTACAGTAGCAGGTAAGACTGGTGGTAAAGTTGGAGGTAAAATACTTAAAGGTGGTCTAGGAAAAATTGCTAAGAGAGGAGCATTAAAATTATTAGGAAAGGGAGCAGTCAAAACTATTGGTAAAGTATTTGGTAGAATACCAATCATAGGTCCTCTTATGGTTGCCTTGGCATCTATGTTGTCAGGTGATCCTCCAAAGCAAACTTTATTTAAAGCAATGGGTGCTGCATTAGGTGGATTGGCAGGTTCTTTTATACCTATTCCTGTTGTTGGAACAATCTTAGGTGAGATGACTGGTGAATTTGTTGGTGATTTATTCTACACTCTTGTGAGTGGTGGTGGATGGGAAGGAGTAGTTGAAAAAACTAAAGCAAAAGCTAAACAGATATTTGAAGGTGGTAAGGCTGCTATGGAATGGATTGGCGGTGGATTTAGTAGGTTCTTTAAAAACTTTATGGAAGAACATTCTTTTGAACTTCCTTGGTGGGTGTCAGGACCTATTAAGAAGCTTACTGGAATGGAGGTAGGAAAACTCCCCAATATTCTTCAGTTATATAATCCATTAGCAATGGGTCCTATGTTATTAAAATCTTTCTTCCCTCCTGGAGAATCTAGTGAGAAAATTCCAGCAGTAGTATCTAGTGGTGAGGATATACAATCTATTAATAATGAAAGGAGTAAAGAGATAGATGATATTTCTGTTCCAGCATCCTATGATAAGAAAGAAGGAGCAAATATTTTCTTAGAAGCTCCTTCTACCTCTTCTGGAGGAGGTGGATTTAGTAAAGGTGGAACAGTAGTGCTAGGGGGTAGTTCTAGAGAACTATTAAATAGTTATTATAAATCCGTTAATGTAACGGCTCCATTATATAAGGGATAATAAATGACACAGGACGCTCCAGAACAAGCTGGTAATATTGCTAAGTTTAAGATTTCATCCAACTTTAAGGGGAATGCTGTAGATATGTCTGCGGCTGTTCAGGAATTCAATTATTATGAAAGTGTTTTATCCAATACAATAACAGCCACTGCTATTATTATGGAGAGTGGATTTGAAACAAGTGATGGAAAGAAAGCAACTCCGAAGCAGAGTACTTTAGATGGTCTTCCTATTAGGGGAGGAGAAAGAACGGATATTCTTATAACAGATACTAGACAAAATGAATTGACTTTTCCAAAAGGATTGTATATTAATAGAGTAAGAGATTCAGTGCCTGGAACTCAAACAGATCTTTATTCTCTTGACTTTGGTTCTAGGGAATATTTTGCTAATGATATGACCAGAGTAGTTAAAAGGTATGAGGGTAAAATTTCGGACCATGTAGAATCTATTCTAAAAGACTTATTGAAGGTGGATGGGAAGGTTGATATTGATCCGACAGCAGTTCCATATAATTTTATTGGAAATGATAAGAAACCTTTTTATACTTGTACTTGGTTAGCTTCTAAAGCTATTCCTGAAGATGGGGGATCTGGGGGTGGAGATGCAGGAAGTGCTATAGGAGGAGCAGCTGGATTTTTATTCTATCAAACAAGGGATGGATTTCATTTTAAGTCTATAGATAAACTCTTTGCAGAGAAACCAGTTAAGAAATATATTTTTAATAATGCTTCTCAGTCTAATCTACCTGCAGGGTATGATGAAAAAATTATATCTTATACTATTGATAGTGATGTTGATTTGAATAAGAATTTACTTTTAGGTCAGTATAATAATCGTTCTATTTTCTTTAATTTTCTATCATTTAATTATGAATTAGTAGAGTATAGTGTAGAGACTGACCAACAAGAAAAAATAACTACCGCTGGAACAGTTCCCATAGCTGAAACTGTGGCAAAAGAATTTACAGAATCTCCTAGTAGATTGATGACACAGGTATTGGATGTGGGAACTCTACCTCCAGGGAAGGATATGTGTGAGCAATTGAAGCAATGGAAAGATGAGCCTACCAATCCAAATTATCAGGCTGCTGATACAATGGTTCAAAGTATTATGAGATATAATCAGATGTTTACAATCAAGACTAATATTACTATTCCTGGAGACTTTACTCTTAAAGCTGGTGATATAATTAAGTGTGATTTTCCTGAGTTGAAAGGAGAAAAGAATAAAGAAAAGAATCCTGAAAGTGGAGGCATATATATGATAGCACACGTCTGCCATAGAATTACTCCAAGAGATACTTATACTAGTCTTGGATTAGTAAGGGATTCTTTTGGTACTAAAAAAGGTGGTAAAAAATAATGGAAGGATTATTTAAAAAACATTTTGTAGGACAGGATGGATTTATTTGGTGGATAGGGCAGATTGCTCCTGAAAATACTTGGGGTGATAATGTATTTGGTATTCCTCTTCCAAGTAATGATGGGCAGAAAGGATTTGGTGAGAGATATAAGGTACGCATTATGGGATACCATACTGCTGTTCCATCAGAATTGCCGGATGAGGAATTACCTTGGGCAAGTGTAATGTATCCAGTAACTGCTGGTGGTGGTGGACGATGCTCGTCTCAGACTGCTAACCTTACTCAGGGTACTTGGGTTTTTGGTTTCTTTATAGATGGTGAGAATGCTCAACAGCCTGTAATTATGGGTTGTTTGGGATATAATGATTATAATGCAGTGATGGCTCAGATTCCTGATGCTAAGTTTGTTCCGTTTACTGGATATACCGAGAAGGAAACTATAAAGTCTACTACTGGAGTAAGAGCTGATCCTGAAGGAGGGATGGTTTTAGATCAAAGTCAGAGTGGTGGTAAGTCTAATAATGCTCATATTAATGAAAGTGCTCAACAACAGAATACAACTGACGTAGCATCTAAAGTAGCAAAAGAGGATGGTCAGAAGAAAGAACCTCTATCAGTTGCTTCTGATTGTAGGCCAATTCCCAGCTCTAAGATTCAGCAAAAGATTAAGAATATGATGAAGGAGGTGGAAGAAGTAAAGAGAGCTAAGACAGAATACATTTTTTCTATTTCTAAGGATACCACAGAATTTGATGGGAAAATACAGGAAATAGTTACCCAGACTTCTCAGTTAATTGGTGCTGATATGAAGGATATTCTTGGGCAGGTTCAGAAGAATACTACCGAGAAGTTGAATACTGGTTTAAAGGATACTTATTATGATGTAATGCCTAATGCTAGACAGGAATTAAAGAAAGCAGTAGAGGAGGCTAATGACCAGATTGCTTGTCAATTTAGAGGTTTGGTGAATGGATTAGCAGGAATGCTTGAAGATATTTTAGGTGATATAGCTAACAAAACAGTGACTACTCCTCCTTGTATGGTTGATAATATGATGGGGTCAATGATAGGACAGCTAGCTAATTCTATTCAAAATTCTTTGACTGATATATTTGGTAAGATTAATTCTTTAACAAATATTCCTTTAGAATTTGCTGGAGATGCTTTAGGTATTATTGATGATGTTTTATCTTTTTTAAATTGTGAAGAGCAACCCGGATGTTCTCAGGTAACTGAGTGGAGTCTTTGGGATGGTGCAAGTAGTACTTCTAGTGGTGGGTTTGGTGATCTTACTAATATCGCTAAAGGATTCTCTGATAAGTTTAGTAAGTTGAAGGCACCTGATTTTGATTTTGATATGGGATTTGATGATATCTTTGATAAAAATAAGTCCGATGGATGTAATACCGGACCTGCTGCTTGTGGACCACCTATTATAAATTTCTTTGGTGGAAAGGGTAGAGGAGCTGCTGGAAATGTAATTGTTGCCCAGACAGGTCAAGTTATGGGTGTGGATATGGTAGAATATGGATATCTTTATGATGAAGATGTCCAAGCAGAGATAGTAGATCTTTGCGGGAAAGGTCAAGGTGCAGAAGCTGAGCCAGTTATAGGGGAGTGGACTGATAGTGATGGAAATGTGCAGACAGGAGTTATTGCTGTTAATATAGTTCAACCTGGAATAAATTATCTTCCTAATTATGATGGGAGTACTGGTGGGAATGGAAGAACCTGGGCTCGACCAGATGATACTACTATAGAACATTCTAATGGTGATCTTGAGATTCCTGTCCCTCCTGGTAGGGTAGTTCAAGTTTCTCCTGGAGATGTGGTTTTACTTCCTTCAGGAACTTCTATTGTTACAGAAGCACTTAATCCAGAAGAAGAAAGAACATTAGCAATCCAACAAGCAGCAGCGGCAGCGGCAGCAGCGGCTGAGTTGAGTGGAGAGGAAGTTAATAGTGTTACTGTTGGTGGAGTTGAAATTCCAGTTGATCCACTTACAGGTCAAGCTGTTATTATAAGACCAGTAGTAAGTGGAAATGAAACTATTACAGGAGGAATTTCTTTTACAGTTCAACGACCAGGACGATTTACTACTCCTCCTAGACTTACTGCTGCTGAAATGGGGATTGATGATGCTAGTGTTGGTGCTGGGGTTTATCCTAGTGCTGGCGCAAGTGGTGGATATCCTGTTATAATGTATCTTTGTGAGGTTTTGGTTAAGAATCCTGGATGGAATTATTCCTCTGAAGATACTATTAGTATAGAACCAAATCAAGGAGCTGTTGCTGTCCCTAAGTTTGATGAATATGGAAGGATTATATCAATCAAAATGACACAGACTGGGGAAGGGTTTACTCAAGTACCAGATATTTGGATTAGATCTGATACTGGTCTTAATTCTGAACTTCTACCTAAATTCTGTATAGATAGAATTGCTTATGATGAAGTTAAGGAACCAACTTATCAAGACAAGTTGGTATCTGTTATTGATTGTGTTGGTAAAGTTCCTTATCCTACTCCCAAACCTAGAGTTTCTCCAGATACAAGGAGAGCTTTTTCAATTGAAACCTTTAATAAGTAAATAAATGGCTTGCGAAAACACTAATCCTGCAGCTTCTGCTTTGGCAGCAGCATTAAAAAATCTCCATACAATTAGGTATGGAACCAGAGATGGTGAGATAAAGTTCGGTCATTATCATATGGATAATAATTGGGCTGCGGTTCAATTAAGGAATGGTCATGATTGGAAGCATTATATTAGTATGGACTATACTGGTAATAGGATTCGTAAGTATGGAACTATGTGTAGATCTCCTGGATCTTTTCAGGTAAAGGCAGGTGATAACGTTAAGTCCACTTTAAATAATGTTTCCAATGAAGCTGGGGTTACTATAGATGCTGTAAGTGGTGATATTATTATTAGAGCTCCTAAAGGAAAGATTAGGATGGAGGCTATTGATATTGAATTGGTTGCTAATGGATATAATGGTAACACTGGATATATACGACTTGACAGTAATGAAAAGATTATACTAAAATCGAAGACAGTTGATATTAGAGGAACAGAAACAGCAAAATTCTTCTCAGAGAAAACTGTTGAGTTGATTGGTAATGGTATTATGAATGTCTATGGTGGATTGATAGACTTTGCTGATGGTGCTACTAAACTCAAGGGTAGTAAGTGTGGACCTTCTAGTACTGAAGCAAATGCTAAGAAATTTGTTGCTCCACCAGCTACTTCTACTGATCCAATGGAGGCTCCTCCTATACAAACTGATGAGGAAAGAATTCAACAGATGGCAGATCAAGGAGTATCTAGAGATGAAGCTCAAGGACTAATCAACCAACATGGTTAAGGAGGTAAAATGAAGGTTCCTGATTTAGAAGTCGGAAAAAGATTATTTGTGGGGTGTGGAAATCCAACAGCTTTAGGGGTTGGAGAGGAAGAAATACGAGGCGCTGTTTACTTGGAAGGACCTGTACAAATAGGAAATCCTGCTGAGTATAGTGAAGTGGAAGCTGAGGTAATGATTGCCACAGATATAAATGAGGATTCTCCTAATAATGGTGGACCAACTGCTTTGTGGGTTAAAGGAAATCAATTTCATGTAGGCACTTGGACAGAAACTGGTCTTAGATTGCATACAGGTGATAGTGTACAAACAGGTAATAAAACACATAATGGTAATTTAATTACAAGTAATCTTGTAAGTTGTACTGGTACTGGTTGTGCATGGTCTGGTAGTACTATTAATGTTCAGGGATGGAAAGGATTTGATATTGAACATCCATCAAAGAAAGGACATAGATTAAGACATATTTGTTTAGAAGGTCCTGAAGGTGCTATTTTTACAAGAGGAACAGTGAAGAATCAAACTGAAATAGATCTTCCTGATTATTGGAAAGATTTTGTTGATATATCATCTATTAGTGTTCAACTTCAACCAATTGGTTCTCATCAAGATGTGATTGTGAAGAGAATTGATGAAGAGAAAGTTTATTTGCAATCAAAAGCTGGGTTTCCAATTAATTGTTATTATCATATCTTCGCAGAAAGAACCGATGGAGAGAAACTTATAGTAGAATATAAGGGAGATTCTGCTGGAGATTATCCAGGAGACAATACACAATACTCAATTGCTGGATATCATTATGATACTAGAGGAGGTAAAGACTAATGGCTAATTATTATACCCATATAACACAAGCAGGAGATACTTTAACTAGTATACAAAATAATGGTGGTACTTACAATGTAGGTGTAAGTCAGGCTATTGATGCTACTACGGGAACTTTTAGTGGTGCAGTTTCTGGTACTACTGGAACTTTTAGTAGTGCAGTTTCTGGTACTACTGGAACTTTTAGTGGATTACTTACTGCAGCATCATTTAGTTCTAATGTTAAATCTTTTAATATTCAACATCCCACTTTAGAAGGAAAGAGACTGTGGCATGGATGTTTGGAAGGTCCAGAACATGCGGTCTACATACGTGGGACGATGAAAGATACTAGTGTTATTAATCTTCCAGATTATTGGATAGGTCTTGTTGATTTGGAGACTATTACTGTTAATTTGACTCCAATAGGAGCTTATCAGGAATTGTATGTACAGAAAATTGAATGGGGTAAGAAAGTAATTGTGAAATCTTCCGCTTCAGGACCTGTTAATTGTTACTATACTGTTACTGCTATGAGAAAGGATGTTCCACCTCTTGAAATAGTGCAAGATGCTTGACATTTGACTATGAGTAGGATATACTGTAATGATAATAGAACAGACTTATGACAGCTGAATCTCAATATAATTCAGAGGATTATAGAGTAGAAACTGATGAAGATGAGCATTTGACACGTGTTGTGATAGATACTTGTGCTCGTTCCTTTTATTTGTACTCCAATGAGGGGGATGTGAAGGTAGTGGAGTGTGATACATCAGATGAGTTTATGAATGTCCTTACATTAGTACGTGCAGTGGTTAGTGATGATATTATTGCCTACACTGAGATGAGAGTAAAAACTCCCTGAGGAAAATTGACTTTTAATTCTAAATATCGGGGCAAAAAAACTCCAGGTAAAAATTGACCTTATTAGTTTTTTGATAAATAAGTCATAATAGAATTAATGCGCAAAAGAGATGCCACTTAGTCGCTTAGATAATTTCCTGAAGAATGTTCGTGGTAACATCATCTATGTAAATCCAAATGATTTGGATGCCACAGATGCGGTGGATAATCAGGGAAATTCAATGGGTAGACCCTTTATTACCATACAAAGGGCGCTGATTGAAGCAGCAAGATTTTCATATCAGCAAGGATTGGATAATGACAGGTTTGGAAAGACCACTGTAGTATTATATCCAGGAGAGCACGTTGTAGATAATCGTCCTGGGTGGATTCCTGACGGCACTGGTAATTTTAGGTTAAGAAGTGGAGTTACTTCTGATGATTTCCCTGCATTTTCTACTACATCTAACTTTGATTTAACATCTTCTAACAATATTCTTTATAAGATTAACAGTATCTATGGAGGCGTCATAGTTCCTAGAGGGTGTTCAGTTATAGGACAAGATTTGCGTAAGACTAAGATACGTCCTAGATATATTCCTAATCCTACTAATACAAATATTGAGAAAAGTGCTATTTTTAGGATGACTGGTGGCAGTTATTTCTGGCAATTCTCCTTACATGATGGTAATCCTAATGGTAAAGTTTATAGGGATTATACATCCGCATTATTTACTCCTGACTATTCTCACCATAAGTTAACTTGTTTCGAGTTTGCTGATGGTGTTAATAATACTGATATTAAAGATATCTTTAATACTTATTTCACCAGTAGAACTGATCTGGATATGTATTATGAGAAAGTAGGACTTGTTTATGGTGTTGCTTCTGGACGTTCTATTGAACCTGATTATCCTTCCTCTGGACTAGATATACAACCAAAAGTCGATGAATATAGGATTGTTGGACCTAAGAGTGGTGAAATAGGTATTAGTAGCATTAAAGCTGGAGATGGATCTACTGCTACAGATGATATTACTGTTACTCTTACTAGTGGTATTGCTGGATTAGATGTAGATACATCGTTTAATGTCAGCGGACTTCCAGATGCCATTTATAATGGTTCTTTTGTTGTTACTGAAGTTCTAACTCAGAATTCTGATGGTGATACCACAGGATTTAAATACACAACTCCACAAATTCCAGGTTCTCCTCTTCCTGCCACATCTGGTTCTACAGTGGTATTGGATGTTGATACTGTAGCTTCATCTTCTCCTTATGTTTATAGTTGTTCCTTGGATTCGGTTTATGGTCTAAACGGACTTCATGCTGATGGATCAAAAGTAAGTGGATTTAAATCTGTTATAGTTAATGATTTTAGAGGTATTGGATTACAGAAAGATAATAATGCATTTGTTAAGTATAATAAGACTTCTGGTAGTTATGACGATTCTACTACTGTTAGTAATTTAGAAACAGATCCTAATGCCAAATATAAGCCAGCATATTATAGCTATCATATTAAAGCATCTAATCAGTCTATAGTAGAATTGGATTCTATGAATGCTGTTGGATTTGCTAATCAGTTTGTTGTTGAAACTGGTGGTGAATTTAATATTTCCAACTCTACCTCCAATTATGGTCAAAATGCTTTAAATGCCAAAGGATATAGGGATGCAGCATTTACAAGAGATGATGTAGGGTATGTTTCCAATATCATTCCACCAAAAGCAAATTTAGAAACTAATGTTAATTTAGAATTTGGTGCTATTGATGTTACTAAGACAGTTAGTGCTGCCACAACAAGTAGACTTTATTTGTATCAGGAAACTAACGTTAACAGTGCTCCTGATGGTGTTATTCAAGGATATAGAATTGGAGCAAAGGAAGGGGATAGGCTGAATGCTATTATTTCGCAGGAAGGAACTCCTATAGATTATTATGCTCGTATTGTAATGCCCAATACGCAGACAGGAACTAACCAAGTAACTTCTGTTAAAACTTCAAGAGTTGGTGAAAATGTTTCTACTGGTAATAGTGTTAGTAATAATATCTTTACCTTTACAGAAGATCATCAGTTCTTAAGTGGGGAATCTATTAGATTTAATAGTGATAATGCAAGACTTCCTGATGGTATTGATAATAATAGAGTTTATTATGCAATTACTAGTGGATTAAATGCAGATCAAATTAAAGTTGCTACATCTTTAAATGATTCGGTTAATGGTACAGCCATTGCTGTTAATAATTTGGGTGGAATACTTAAAGTAGAGAGTAGAGTTAGTGATAAGAGTGTTGGTGAAACTGGTCATCCAGTTCAATATGATACTACTGAAAGCCAATGGTATGTAAATGTTGGTACTGCAGCTACTGATAATACTTTATATTCTACAATAACTTCTTTAGGAGTTGCTAAGCTGGGAGCAGCAACACCTAGGACTTATATCACTAGAAAGCCAGATAACAGAACTCTGAGTGATAAGATTTATAAGTACAGATATGTAATTCCTGCTGGTAGTGGAATTACCTCTGCTAGAGCACCTAGACCTTCTTATATTCTTGCTGAATCTAGTGACGTAAGTGGTCTAACTGATACTGAAGTAGCACTACAGTTTAGTCCTACTGCAGTTACTATGAGTAATGAAACTGAATTGAGGAATCCTAGTTTCTTAAGGACTTGTACGTATGTAAGTTCTGGAGTCGTTAGTTATGATACAGAAATGCCTCATGGTCTTTCTGTAGGTTCTAAAGTTAAAATTGTTAAAGCAACTAGTGTTCAGAATACTAGTGGTGTTGGTAATTCTGGATATAATGGATCATTTACTGTTTCTGAGATTACTAAAGCTACTCAATTTAAGGTAAGTGATGGACCTACAGCTGATCCTGGAATGTTTACTAATAACACCTCTTCCAGAACTACTAGTCTACCTACTTATCAACGTGTAAATACATCTAATAATTTCTACATCTATGATATTGAGGAGATTAGAGAGTATGTAACAGGAGAACAGGATGGTGTCTACTACTTGTCTATAGTTGATGCATCCACTACTCCACAAGTAGCACCATTCAATGATAGTGCTAACTTCTCATATTCTCAACCAATTAAGAATCTTTATCCTCAATATGATAGAGATAATCCTAATGCTAACCCTACTCCTACCCTTACGTATGCTCTTCCAGATACAACAGGTGAAGTTGTAGTTGATGAAGTAAAGAATAGTGTAACTAGAGAAGCTACTGATAGACAATTTAAAGATTTTGGTGTTGGTATAGCACTTACAGATGTAGCTTCAGATGCTATTGGTGTAGGTCATACTCTTTATACCTTATATGATCATGGATTAAATCGTGTTACTGCAGTAAGTATTGCAAGCAGTGGTGCTGGATATGGAGATGGTAGTGCAGGAAGCATTTATAATGGTGTATTAGGTCCTTCTACTGTTGCTGCAGATACTACTGGAGTTAATGGAACAGTACGTATCACCTTTGATGCTTCTGGTGGTGTTACTGATGTTAAGATTATGAATGGTGGAACTAACTACGCAGTAGGAGATTACTTAGGTATTACTGGAACTGCTAGTACAACTGGTTTTACTACTGCTATATTAAAGGTTACTCAGATTTATGATAATATTGGCGATACTATAAGAGTTGCAGGAATATCTTCAAACACTTATAGTGATTATAATCAACTGTATAGGGTTACAGGAATTTCAACTCTAACAGGAACTAAGGAAATTCAGGTTGATGCTCATTCAGGTATTACTGATCCATCTCAAAACTATACTGATACTATAGCCATTACTGGAGTAGGAGCAACTGCTTGTTCTAATGCTTATTGTCAGGTAACGGGATCTAGATTAGATGTTTCTTCCATTGATTTTACAAATTCAGCTGGAGTAGCTACTGTTACTACAGTTCAAGCTCATGGATTAAGACCTAATAATAGAGTTACAATTGGGGGAGCAGCAAATTCATATTGGAATACTGGATTTGTGGTAACACAGAACGTTGGTTTAACTACATTTGTTATTAATGCAGGTATTACTACTTTAAGTCCTACTGTTACTGGAACAGGATTAACTCAACGTGCTTATATTCCTGGATTAACAGATCAGGATGGTAACGTTGCCCTCTATGATGAAAACTTTGGTGGAAGACAACAGAACATTTATGCTGGTATTACTACCACTCTTTCTGCTGCTGTTTCCAATTCTACTACTACAGATGTATCTGTTTTAAATATTGGTAATTATGATTTTAATATTGGAGATTATTTAAGAATTGATGATGAGATTGTTAGGATTAAGACTACTGTATCTGGAAATCCACTTAAGGTCTTTAGAGGAGTACTTGGTACGCAAGCAGCATCCCACGTTTCTGGGAGTGTTATTAGAAGATTGAATATTTCTTCTATTGAATTAAGAAAACCATCTAGTTCGAGATCTACTGGGCATACATTTGAATATGTTGGATATGGTGCTGGTAATTATTCTACAGGTTTACCTGATAGACAAGAATCTCAGCCATCATTTGATGAGCAATTACTTGCTCAGTCATTGAGATCTGGTGGTGGTGTAAATGTTTATACTGGGATGAATGATAGTGGTGATTTCTTTGTAGGCAATAAGAAGGTAGATGCTACTACTGGTAAGGAAGAGGTATTTGATACTCCTGTTCCTACAATCACTGGTGAGGATTTATTTGCATCAGGTGCCGCTAAGGGTGTAGATGTTATTACTCCATTGGAAGTAACAGTTTCTAGATCCATTAATGTAGAGGGTGGTGCTGATAGTGATGTCTTATCACAGTTTGATGGACCAGTATCTTTCTCTAAGAAAGTAACTTCATCTTCTGCAGAGGGTATTGAGGCAAATACTATATTCCTTCAAGGGGATGCTACTGTTTCTAGAAAATATACAGTTGGTATTTCTACTCCTACTGACTCAGGTAACC
>Ga0080013_1004469_pt1 | contig 13743 bp, 14 predicted proteins | sample ETNvirenome_6_85_FD_69236 | JGI IMG/M metagenome (GOLD analysis project Ga0080013, IMG submission 69236) | Marine viral communities from the Pacific Ocean - ETNP_6_85 (SPADES assembly) (version 2) | ecosystem: Environmental > Aquatic > Marine > Oceanic | place: Pacific Ocean | collected 2013-06-19 | reverse complement strand
CGGTTTTACGAACAATAAAGGCTTTTCCTTTTTGTTTTCCATTCTCACCTCTGCCACTGGGTTGGTATTGTCCATAAGCTATTTGTAATCCGCTAAAAATTTGTTTGAACTTATCCATATATTCCATTCTCAATTCTTTGTAAAGGGGGAGCGATAAATAAATCCCTCCCCCTTCAAACTAAAGTTAATACGGAGTATTATCCTTAGCTTTCTCTTCCACATCTGCTTTTGTTTGCACGTTGCCGGTCGAGACATTACCTCTAAAGTCTTTCGCGGTTAGGTATAAAGATTTATCATCTTGTCCTAATATACGATCCATCGTCACAACCCAACCATACCAAGAACCTTTATCGTTCTTTTGTAGAGTTGAAGCTAGATTATAGACCACCCCATGCATTGGCGGAATTGCAAAATTACCCTTACCATCAGGTATTTGTATGGTTTTCATCATAGAATTCCATTTTTTACTGACGTTAAGCTGCGTAGATTTCATAGTAATCAACGCTGGTGTCATTCCACCTGCTTTTGTTTCAACCATAACATAGTAAGAAGCTGTTTCTTCTAAATAGTTACCATTAGGTAATCTAATTTTAGACCCATCTCTCTTACCAGTTTGGATTATTGGACTGTTCGGTAGATGAACTGCGACTGGAGCACCTGGTCCGTCCCCTCTATCCGACCACTCTGGATAATCCTTTTTGTAGTAGCAAGGAATAACCTTGATACCTTTTTTACCATCGAATAACTCGCTGGTAACAGTATTATAGATCATGCCTGGTTTAGCATTTGCTATATACTTTGCATCACCATCAGTTACCTGCGGTGATAGTTGTCCTAAGATTCTGACAAACGGTAACGCCATATCTTCTTGCGTCATGTTTTCAAAACCTTTGGAAAGATCGTCGCCAAATAAAGCAACTGATCCTGCATTTGTAGCTTTTATTTCATTAGCCATTATACATCCTCCATTATGTTTTCCGGTTTATTTTAGTTTTGTCTTTAATCCAAAGACTAAAGCACTCAGAAGGCATGTCCAGACCGGACTGAACACGCTCCTGATAAAGGGCAGTTAATGTATTCCAAGCCACATCAGATTTCTGAATAGGATTGAACCCATTATCTCCCGCAAGGTTAAGGAATTCCTCAGCCTTGTCATCTTCTCCTTTACCAAAAGCTACACTTACATTATTTTTAATAATGTCGCCTAACCCTTGATCTCGAAGCCATTGTAGAGCTTGTTCTCTTTTCCCATCGTCTTTAGGAATAGTTGCTCTAAACTCTTTTTTCACAGAAACTTTAGAACCATCATCAAGTTTAATTTCACTTAAACCCTGTTCGGCTAATAGTTCAGGAATTACTCTTGAACTAATATCTTCTGCTTCTGCTTTCTTACTTTTTAGCTGATCTTCCAAAGATGCAATTTCATCTTCTTTTTGTTTTAACTTAACACATTCTGCAGCTATAGTAGTTATCTCTACACTATCTAAAAGATCTGTAGAGTCTTTTAACATTTCATCTCTTACATCGAAGCTACCACTCCCAGTAAAGACTTTTACTTTACTCACCATATTTTTCTCCTTTCTCGTAGAAATTAATTTCTAATGGGTAGTATCTATACTCTCTTCTATCCCATTTCAATACATTGTATTGACCATTGGTGACATCACTTATAGCAACATTGCAAATCCCAATTATAATAGGATCCCCTATTGCTAATAAATAATCTTGTTTTCTAAAGTCTTGTAAATTTTTTTTCATCTTTCTCACAAAAGGTGATGTAGAATAAATTGCTTGAGACTCTGGTCCTGTATTTGGTAAACAAATAACTAAGTACCCAAAATCTGATGCACTTAATATATTTAAATTTGGTGGTGGTTGTTGTGCCACATACACAAATTTTTCTTCTGGGTGATTTTTATAAAACTCTAAAAATTCACGCAAAGAACTAGGTTTATATAATTCAAAAATTTTATTCTTCATTCTTAATTCTTTTTTCTTGACAGATCTTATATAGGAATTTATATACTTGTCAACAAAGAAAGAAGAAAAAATGATAAATTATAAATTTAAGACTAAGCCCTACGCACATCAATTAACTGCGTTAGAAAAGTCATGGAATAAAAATGAATATGGTTATTTTATGGAGATGGGTACAGGAAAATCTAAAGTATTAATAGATAATATTTCTATGCTTTATGATAAAGGAAAAATTAATGGTGCCTTAATTGTCGCACCTAAAGGTGTATATAGAACTTGGTTAGATCAAGAATTGCCTCAGCATTTAGCTAGGCATATACAACCTAAGATGGTATTGTGGACTGCTTCAGCATCCAAAGCAAAGGATAAAGAGTATCGATCTTTATTTGAAACTGGCTATGACCTTCACATCCTTATTATGAATGTTGAGGCTTTAAGTACTAAAAAAGGTTTAGACTTTGCAGGTAAATTTTTAAGAGCACATAAAACTTTATTAGCAATTGATGAGTCTACTACAATTAAAAACCGAAGTGCTAAACGTACTAAGTCTATTCTTTCTTTAGGTAAAGAAGCTCAATACAGAAGAATTTTAACAGGATCCCCTGTGACAAAAAGTCCTTTAGATTTATTTACTCAATGTGCATTTCTTAATGAATTTTTATTAGGGTTTACTTCCTTTTATACTTTTAGAAATAGATATGCTCGTATGATTGAAAGAAATTTTGGTGGTCGAAGAGTTCAACTAGTAGCTAGTTATCAACGTTTAGATGAATTATCTGATAGTATTAAGAAGTTTTCATATAGAGTATTAAAAGAAGACTGCTTAGATTTACCTGAGAAGGTATATACTAAAAGAGAAGTAGAACTAACTGAGGAGCAAAACAAAGCTTATGCCACTATGAAATCCGCGGCCCTCGCTCTATTAAAAGGTAAGATGGCTACCGCGCCCCACGTTTTAACACAAATGATGCGACTACATCAGATCACTTGTGGTCATTTAAAAAATGATGATGGAACTATTACTAAATTAAAGAATAATAGAATGAATGAATTGATGGCTTTATTAGAAGAGATTGAAGGAAAGGTTATTATTTGGGCTAATTATATTCATGATATTAAAAACTTAGTTCAAACAATTGGCGAAGAGTATGGAGACGATACCTTAGTTCAATATTATGGGGCTATTTCAGCCAATGATAGACAAGATGCTATTAAAAAGTTTCAAGATCCTAAGTCTAAGGTTAAATTTTTTATAGGGAATCCCCAAACAGCAGGATATGGAATTACTTTAACCGCTGCTCATACAGTTATTTATTACTCTAACGGGTATGACTTAGAAAAAAGATTACAATCAGAAGATAGAGCACATAGAATAGGTCAGAAGAAATCAGTAACATATATTGATCTTATAGCACCAAGAACTGTAGATGAAAAGATTGTAAAAGCCTTACGTAAGAAGATGAATATCGCTAATGAAATTATGGATGAGGATTTTAGGGAATGGATTTGATAATATTAAGTGATGGTTTGTATCATCTAGTGCCAGTGACTAAAGCTATGGTAGAAGATGTAAAACTATTTGCTGAAGTCGATTGTTTTCAGCTTTGTGACATTTTAAGAATTAAATTAACTACGTATGCAGACTACCCTATTAACCAACACGTAATGAATGATGGTAGTGGGGATTTCTTTGGATGTATCTGTAAATGATTTTTATAAGTATAGCTTTAGTAGTGTTTATCTATTTAATGATTGTTTTGTTATTAGTTAAATGGAATAAAGAAAAGAATTAGGTGGGATTTTCTAAGATGAAAGTATTTTTGTCGAAAATTTAGAATGAGATTATATATCTTGTAATCCAGTCTCGCGATTTAAATATTTATATTCAATTTTGTGAATATCGAAATCTTCCATGATTTTCTTACAGATGTCGGTGTGTTTAAATTCTCCACAACTATAAACATCAAATTGCATTAGCGCTGGGTGTGGTTCATCCCAAATATGCATAGCAATATGTGAAGTTTCTATTACAGCTACCGCAGTAATACCTTTATTACCAGGCATATCACAGTACTTTACATAAGGACCCATAAATATTTTCATATTTATAGACTCCACAAACTCTTTCATCCATTGTGTTAATTGTTTTTCGTCGGTTGGAGGTTTTACAGCTTCGGCACGTATAATAAGATGCTTATGCACCAACAAACTGTTTTGCATAGCACTATCCTACTACTTGTCCGTCTTTCCATTCCATATCTGGAAGGCCGTTCTCATAGCTCTTCCCATCGTAAGTTAAAACTTGTTTTCTGTTGTTACCTTTTTCATTATAACTGCAGTGCACCCATCCACCAGCTGGATCATCTGGATTATAAAACTCTAAAATTAATTGATCAAAATCTACGTTAGCTTGAATCCAATATGCTACTTGAATGTTTGGAACACCAGCTATTTCAAAATCTACCGCCTGGCCTTTTGCATGCTGCGACGTTTTTTTGCTGCCGATCGCTTCACACAGCGCCTCAGAACGGTAGCCCGATGTTATTGTAATAGGTTTATCAAACTTAGCACGCACGGGTTCTAGTATTTCATAGCACACGTCTCCTAAATTTTTAATATCTCCAGCTCCTGGTTCATTTTTGATACCCTTACGAGTAGCAGTCATGGACTTAGTGAACTCTTCTAGTTTAAAATGTTTACTTAATTGCATACTTTCCTCCTACCAAAAGAACCCCCTGTCTAACACTTTCTCTAACAGAAGTAAAGATACAGCCCCCACCGTACCTAATAATACCCAATAGATTTTATCTATCTTGCCGCCCAATTCATGAATTCCACTATGCATATGCTTAACGTCTTTCTTTAGTCCCGTGATGTATCCGTAAAGGGATATTATATGTTCTCGAGTTGTTTTGGGTTGAATAGCCATGATTAAGTTCCAAATATTCTATCGGTTGAACCAAAGACTTGTTTACCTTTTTCTTTGACTAAATTATTTTGAGGGATAGTTGAACCCGCATTTCCTAAAGTTACATTTTGTGAACCTAAGAAGGCACCTGTAGTATTAAGCTGGGGTAATTTAATATTACTAATCACGTCGGGTAAGATAGGAGTTTCAAACGGATTTTCAATTTCGGGTAGGACTTCTTCTTCATCTAATCCAACATTAAATAGTTGTGCTCGAATATTAGAGATAGCCCCAATAGAATCATAAAAAGGATTTTTATATGAGGGATCTGTCTTTTGAATCTCTTTTGTAATTTCGTAAAACCCTTTAATTACATTTTTAGAAATATTAACAGGAGTAAAAATACCATTAGACACTTTACCGTAAGTTCTTTTACCCACTCCTTTAATTAATGATCGCGCTAATTCAGATTCATTGGCATTTAAAATTTTAGCATCTTTAATATCTTTATATAAAGTTTTTTCTGTTTCAAACAAAGCTCTATTGGCATTTATATAAGCATCAATAATATCTTTGGGAGTAGTCACTCCTCCTTTTAAAACTTCTTGCGTAAATAAAGATTTGGATTCTCGAGCGTCCCTATTGTATTGCGCTATTTTATATTTAATAGATTTGTTAGGATCAATTTCTTGGGCCCTGAATCCTACAATACCTAAAGCTTCATTTCCAAATTCATATTGTTTACCATTATCATCTATTCTACCTAAATCATCTATAGGCCGCATTGATAAGCCCAGTCTTTCTAATTGTTTCCAGTTTAATGGGGCCTGAGCCATCATTAAATGAGCCAATCCTTTTTGAAATTTAGTTCCTAATGTATCTTTTTCTTCCCATACATCAAACCCTTCTCGTGTTTGTCCTCCTCTCCAATATAAATCAGAAAGAGCCTCCGTCCAAATAGATTCACTTACAAAAGGAAGAGCTAATTCTTTTGTCGACTCCAGTAAACCAAGATAAAAATCATCCATCATTCCATCTCGATCTTGTTCGCCCGCTACAATTTTATTTAAAATAGTTTGAACAGGTCTACTTAAAGTATCATAAGCATTACTATGACTAAAATCGATAACTTTTAATTTACCAGTTTCCATGTCTCTAATTGGAACCAATGTAGAATTTTTAGACCACTCGGCTACATAATTTTTTAAAGCTTGTCTTTCTTCTGCGGTAACATCATAAAGTGCGGACATACCTGCTACTACTCCAGCGGGAACGGCTGTTGTTGTAAATGCCATCCCTGATAATCTTCTTAAGCCTACAGTTCTTAAAGGATTAACTAATTTTCCATTAATAGTAGTTTGATAAAATATTTCATCAAGTGCTCTTTCTACGACGTTCGTTCCAGTTCTAATTATTTCTGCGGGAAAAGATACAAAATTTCCTACAGGCCATTTTCTTAAACCTTTAATAAAATTTCCTACATAAGCATAGTTGGGAATATTATTTCTTACTATAGAAGCTGCTTCATTATCTAAAAAATCCTCATCTAATCTAACTTTAGGAACCAATTCTTCTGCTTCTTTTCTAGACATTCCATCGTCGATTAATTGTTTAACTCGTTTAGCCCCTGCCATATCATGGAACTCTTGCGCACCACTTAAGCCGGCACTTCTATACGAACTTCTAAGTCTTTTACCTTCTCCTATAAAAGAAAAGATTTTCCAAAAGTCATCCTCAGCGGTATACAAATCTTCTGAAACTTTTTTAGATTTAGATAAAAATTTTAATAATCTATTAAGTCCATAGTTATCCAGTCGCTGCGCCACATTTCCTGTCATTCCCCCAAATTGTACATCTCCTAATAAATTTTTTAAGTCTCCAATTTGTACTTGAGAATTAACTACTCCTAACTTTAAAAGTTTTTGATAAAATTCATTACCTTCTAAATAATTAGCTTTCCTTAATTGAAATTGTTTATCTGTTTCATTAGCTAATCTTTTAATATTGGTACCAGCCTTAATAGTTTTTCGCGTTCCTATTAATGGAGTTTGTAGAGCATTGTAGGCTCTTCTGACCGCTTCACGATCCGCAAACGGAATCATTCCATTCGCCATAGCGAAAGCAGCAGCACTAATAAAGTTACGGCCGTGGGTAAAAGGAGATAAAATAGTTTTAGCCATTTGGGATGTGGCTTTAGGGTATAAAATTAAATTATTATAGAGTTGAGATCTTAGGCTTTTACTATTTGCCATATCATCTAAAGGTTTGAAAATACCATCTATGTTTCCTTGGATTGCCCACTTCTCGGCGATAGGATCAATGATAGGCATTGGTTTGCCGGCGTAATAAGGAATGGCTTCATCTCCAATAGGTTTTAAACTTTGTAATTCATCTGGTCGAGGTCCTCTCATACTATCCGCGCCTCGCAATCCTTTGGGTCCTCTTGTAACACCTTGACCTACTTGCCCATAATCTACTCCTTGAGTCAAAGTTTGACCAGGTTTAGAAAATTCTTTAATAGCTTCTTGAGGATTATTGGCAAAGATCCCTGTTCTTCCTTGACTTTTAAGGAATTGATCGGTCTTTAATAATTCATCTTTTAATTGATTTCCTCTAGTAAAACTGGATAGATCTTGAGTTGCTTGGATAATAGTTTGAAGAGCATCTTTATTTTTACCCATTAAATCTTCCATTACTTGTTTTTGAATTCCTGTTAATTCAGACAATCTTACAGGATTATTTAAAGCAAAAACTTCATCTGCTGATGAATTTCCTACAAAAAAATCAGGTACTTTAAAATAAGGATCTCCTTTATCAGCTAAATTAAATTGTCCATATCGAGTACCTTTACCTTCCATTTTAATATTGCCCATAATGGATTTAATATTTTGTTCTAATTCTGCCTCCGTTAATTGTTTTCCACCTTCAACAATTGTTTCTCCATTTTTTAAGGTAACTTCTTTACCTCCATTAGCTAGTTGATATAATTTTTGTAAGCCTATTTTAGCTCTTGACATAGCTTGGGTGGTGATCGGATAGTTATCTATTATTTGACTCCCTCTTCCTTTAAACATGTCATAACTTCTATCTAACCATGTACTTATTTTTTTTTCAAAAAGTTTTTTAAAATTTCTTACCCCATCGGTATCTAATCTTTTTCCTAAAATGTTAACTAAAGATCCCCACTTCATTCTTATTAAATCCATATTAGCAAACATTTCGCCTATATCTTTCTTTAATGCTTCTCCCTGTTTAGAATTTTTAAAGATTCCTTTTTTCTGAGTTTTCATAATTTCTTTAACAAAATCAGTTTTCAATTCTTCATTCATTCCACCTAAACTTACACTTTCTATTTCCTCCTGTAATAAATTTAATTTTTTAGGATCATTACTTTTATAAAGTTCTTCAATAAACTCTCGTTTATTTAAAGGAGGCTTCTCAGCAAATTGTTTTCTAACCATTCTTCTGGCTTCAGCCGGTGAAATATTCTGTTGTTTAACTAATCTTTTGATTTCTTTTTTTTGTAAAGCTAGAAGTTTTTTATTAAAGGCTTGATTTCCTTTATAAGTTAATTGTTTAAGATAGTTAGTTTTAATATCTGGTTTTATATTTTGATATTCATCTACTCGTTTTTGAAATAATTCAAGAGGTTCTCCTTTTTGTCTTACGGGTTTTTTAATTCCTTCTTTTAAAGCTTTTTTAGGATCTATTTCACCAGAAGTAATTAACCGATTCATTTTTGCTAAGATGTTTTTTCTTTCTGCGTCTATTACTTTATCTCCTTTAAGTCTTTTAAAGTAGGGAAACAAACCACTAATTAAACCATCTAATTCTTGAACTGTAGTTTCGGCTGCATTAATATCTGCTGCTGCCGCACCCTCAATCTGTTTAGTAATTGGAAAAGCAGCTTCACTAACTGTTCCTCGAGGTCTTAAATTTTTTGCAATATATTCTAAGAAAGTTTTATCCGCCGCTTTCCCGGCATTTCGTGTGTCTCTTAATTTTTTAATAGTAGCACCCACTCCTCCTAGGGCTCCAGTAAATAAGGCACCTTCAGTTCCAAATTTAATTCTATTCAATATTTCGTTTGCCGGATCATAAAGATCTCCTTCTAATTCTCTTTCTAGCGCAGTTGGACCTCCTAATAAATCTCCAAAGGTACCTGCTTCTTCCACATCTCCCACAAAAATTCCTTCGGCTACACCACCCGCTCCCGCTCCCGCTGCAAACGCTGAAGCTTTTTCTAACCTAGATGCGTTATCATCAAAAGCTTTAATTTTATTTTTTTTATTAAGAGTTCTTTTAATACCATTGTCTATATTCTTTCCTGCCTTACCAGTTAGATTTAAATAATTTCCACCCTTTGCGGCTTTAACAGCGGTGTTACCAAGTTTAAATGCAACACCACCAGGTATAGCCATATTTGTTACTAGTTCTGTAATTTTTCCAGCAGTCGTAGCGGCTGCCATTTCATCAAAGGGGTTTATTTTAGCAAAATATTCTTCTACTTCAGCGGCTTTATTAGTATCTGCACCTAAGTCTATTAAGGTAGCCCCTAAAGAAAAAAGTCCTTCAGGAATTTTAAAAAAACCTGAACCAATTCCTGCCATAATTGATTGAAAAGTTCCTACCTCATTGTCTTCTGAAACTGTATCAGTGGTTGTTGTAGTTTGTAGGTCTTCTAAAAAAGCCATTAGTTACCTCGTTTAATTTTCAAATTTGCTTACATCGGTTACAATTTCATCTTTAATTACAAAAATTAAAAATTTTGCTTTATCAGTATATGCTCCATCTTTTTTACCTTTAGCAGCATCTCCTTGTTTAATATTTCCATCAGTAGGTAATTCACCTTGGTAGTCATCTAGGAACCATTCACCAGCAGCTAAAGTTACACCTAAAGGCATAAGAACTCCATCTTGTTTTTTATATTTACCTATAGTTTCAGCAAGAGATCTAGGTCGTCTTTGATAAGTTGCTAAAGCTTCTTTATCACTCATTTCTGGATTAATAGCTTTAATATATTCTACTGATTTTTGTAATTGACCACTTTGATTCTTTAATTTAGTTTCATAAAGTTTAATAGCTTGATCTCCTTTTATACCTAACATTGCTGCTGCTTGTTTAATTTTTTCTGTTCTACTTGGTTTAGAAGAAATCCAATCTGCTGTTTCTCCTGCTGCAGATCCTACTGTGGCTCCTTCTTTTTGAGTATTAGCAAAGAATTTTAAAGCCCAGTCAGAAGCATCTTGGACTCTAGCTTTTTTCATTCCCAATAAATTTTCATATCTACTAATCATTGAATCTAAATCTGTCTCACTAACTGTGGAAGCATCTGTATCAGATGAATTAGAAAATATTACCTCACCGTTTGGTTCTTTTTCTATTTTAGATTCCAGTTTTTTTTCAATTTCCTCGTTCGTTCCAAAATTAGAAGAAAAAGTTCTTTGTCCATCTATAATATCTCCAATACTTCCTTGTTTATCTTCTGAACCTACATATACTTCATTGGGATCCTCATATTTGGGAACATCTTCCCAGCTCCCCTTCTCATTTATAATGTCACTCCAACTTTTTTCGTAGACGTCTCCCTCGGATGTTGTTTGTTCAATACTTTCAGGCTGGTATTGTGTGTATGGATTTATTTTAAAATCTCTGCCTAAATTCATTTGTTTATTTTGAGCATATTCTAAGATCTGTTTACCTGTCATGGGTGCACCAGCTTGAGAAAGAATATCTTGAATACTAAATATACTTTTCCCTTGAGCTCCTGGAGGTTGAACTACGAATGCACCTTGGTTATAGCCAACTCTACCACCCTCGGCTAACCCCGATGCAATACCAGTTCCATAACTATCTACCGGTCCGCCTCTAAACATTGGTCTTCTTAAAATTCTACTCATTAATTAAATAATCCCATTTTACCCATCATACCACCTATACCCGTTGCTCCTCCTAAGAACTGAGCCATCGGACTTGCTGGGGCTGCTGGCGGGGCATAACCTACAGTTTGTGTAGCAAATGCGCCGGGTTGAATTTGTGCTAGTTGTTGTCCAACTAAACCTAATTGTGTGAATGGTGAGAATTCTTTTTCTCTATTTGCAATTTGTGTTGCATCTAATTGAGCTTGTTGAACTGCTTGTTGCTGTTGACCTAATTGACTTTGATAAGTTCCAAGTCCTTGTCTTGCTGCTAAGTCTTGTGCAGCTTGAGCCTGAGCTTGTTGAAATCCTTGTGCTAATAACTGAGCTTGTAAGTTAGCTCTGTTCATTTGTGAACCTCTTAATTGTTCAGCAGCCATAACTCCTTCTCTTCCACCACCATAAGCTCCTCTAGAAATTGCTGCGTCTCTTAAACCTTGTGCTTGTATTGCCGCGTTTCGATCAAATTCTGTTAATGTTGTATCAATAACTTCTTGTTGATACGGAGACATAAAGTCTTTGTATGCATCTGGTCCAACTAAAGTTCCCAATCCTGCTGCAGCTGTTGCAGCATCTTTTTGCATTTGGGTTTGACCAGCTACTTTAGGATCATAAGCAGTTGTATCAATACCTGTAAATGTAGAAGGGACCGCACCTTTAGATAATTTATCTATGTGTTTTAAAAAGTTAGTAAGTGATGCTTCTATTATCGGTGATGGTTTTGTTATTGTAGTTGTTTCAGCCATTATGCCCTTGCCTCCAGATTGTGCATTAAATTATACATTCGTTGTGCTCCTTGATTAATACTTCCACCACCTGCTGCTCTAACTGCATCAGCAGTCATTACAAATTCATTTTCAGAAAGTCTAGCTGGTACATCATCAGCTCTTTCTCTTGATCCTATAGGAATAAATCCTCCACCTCTATAATCTGCTTCTATTCCTTTAGGTAATACACTCATCATTCCACCTTCATTTTTATTAATTCTTCCGCCTTTAGCTGCCATCATTTTATCAGGTAAAGCTGGTCCTGTTGGTTTAGGTGCAAAAGGATTAACTGGATCTTCATCACTCGGTAAGATTGGACCTTTAGCAGCCATTTGTATTCCTTCTGCTTTAGGCATACTTCCCATTGCAGGCATTGGTATTCCAAATTCTTTAAAGAAGTCTGATTCAATTTCTTTAATCTTATCATGATCTCCTCTACCAATTGCTTCTTCTCTTAACATAAAGAAATCACCGGCTCTACTTGCTACTAAGTCTCCACCTTGTTCTTCTTTAATATTAATAATCGCTTCTTCAAGTCCACCAAAGTTTGGTTTTTTAGATTCATACTTCTCACTATAGTCTGTGACATCTTCTACATCTGGATTTGCAATTCTCCATTCTCTCATATTTTCTATTTCTTCTATAACTGCTGGATTTCCCATCGGTCCCGGTTCGTGAGTATTAATCCAATCTGCTCCACCACCTTTATTAAATCCTACTCTTCCACCTTTTTTATAACCTAATGATTCAATCGTTTCTAAAATTGTGTCTTCATCATGACCACCTGCTTCCATAGCTAATCTAATTGCAAGTGCTCTACCTGCATCCGTTGTATCTGTTCCAGCCGCTGCCATTTCATCTTCATAATCTTTTAATGCTCTTTGTGCTTCTGCATATAATACATCACCAGTTCCTTGAGCTAATGGAATGGTTGCTGCTTTTAATCCTGCCATACTAAATGGATCAGTTTGTAAAACTTTTGAAGCGTCAGTTAATATTCCCGCACCTTTACTTAACATATTTGTACCACTTTGAAGCCATCCTGGATCCATTGCTTTTGCTTTAGCAGCTAATATTCCTTGTGCGCCTGGAGTTGCTCCACTAGTTATAACTCCCTCTGTTGGATGCATAGTTCTAATACCCGCACTTCCCGGTGCACTTAATGCTCCTACACCACTAGCCAAAGCTGTTGATAACCAATTGACATCTCCTTCATTACCTTCTTGTGCAAGCTGTGCACCAAGATTTAAACCACCAGACATTAAAGCTCTTTGCATCATACCACTTCCCATTATGCCTTGCATTCCTGCTAGATGGGGAGCGAATGCAGCTAAATAGGGTAATATTGGTTTAATCTCGTTAGGTACTATTTTATCTAGTACTTTTGATACTGGTTTGAATATTTTTTTAAGTAATCCCATAGTTTTTCTTTATTATACAATTGATTGGCAAGTTCGCAAAGCTTGAATTATGCGAGAGTAATACAATTTACTAGACTTTTGACGTTCAGTCAACGCTATTTAGTCTCTGCGCCTATTGGTACATGCGCTACTTCTATTTGTACATCGCGTTTTATATGGTCTTTTGTAGTGCTTGTATTAGGGTCGTTAACATCTGCATCGGCTTCTTCGTTAGACATATATTCATGACCTGTTTCTTTATGTGTTAAGGTCACTATTACTTTAGGTCTTATAACTGGTACTTTTCTACCATCAATTGTTGTTTCAGTAGTCTGTCCAGCTTCTTGTTCTACAAACGGCATTATTTATCCTCTCTGTTAATTTCTAATAAACTGATTGATACATCAGGTCCTGTTATATCTGATAACAATTTAAGTGTGTCTTGTTCTTCTAGTATAAGAACATTGGTTACAAATTCTTCTTTAGCGTTAGCAGCTAACGAAGCAGTGTTGTCATAAATAAAATCTGTACCACTTGCAAAATCTCCAATTGTCACAGTTACATCTGCAGCCCCAGCTCCATTATTATAAACATGAATAGATTTAATAATAGCTCTTGAATTATCAGGAACAGTATAAGCTGTATTGACTGTAGCTGTTATTAAATCTGTATTTACTTTTCTATATATATTAGCCATTAAACCACGTAAACCTTTCTTGATCTTCTTTTAATTGAGATAGATAAGTAGAATTTAATTGTTCTACAATCAAACT
>Ga0080013_1004468_pt1 | contig 13745 bp, 17 predicted proteins | sample ETNvirenome_6_85_FD_69236 | JGI IMG/M metagenome (GOLD analysis project Ga0080013, IMG submission 69236) | Marine viral communities from the Pacific Ocean - ETNP_6_85 (SPADES assembly) (version 2) | ecosystem: Environmental > Aquatic > Marine > Oceanic | place: Pacific Ocean | collected 2013-06-19 | reverse complement strand
AACGCGCGAGGTGCTGGTTCAAGAACACGCCTGTCGAAGTCATATCTAGGGGTCAGCTTCACTCGGTTGACGATTACTCCTGCGAACCTCTTACCGTATTTCGCTTTACCAAACATCTGGTACCCTAAGAACTGGCCATCCATTATATGTTGTTGGAGCGTCTTTGAGTTTATTCGATAAGCGGACTTATGATCGACAATCCACACACGTCCTTGAACATCCTCAACAATGAGATCAGCACGTTGTGTGTAGAGGTGCTTCCCTTCCCCTACCCGCGCCTTCATTTGGTTCTCGACCTCGAGAATCTTCCACTCTTCTCCGGCCCAGTTATTACGGTACGCAAAGTACACGTCCACAATAGCAGGAGCACACCCCATCCAGAGCTCAGACTCTTGGGCATTCTTCTCTGCAAGGGCGAAAACTGCTTTATCTGGGGCAAGCCAACGCTCGGGGTCACCCCCGTTCTGGACTTCTCGCATGCGAGCATAGTGGTGGGCGAGTGCGATATGCAGGAGGGATCCCCTGACGAGCGGAGGGCTGATAGAAAAAGCCTTACCCTCAACTTCTCGCCAGGCGAAGAGGCGCGGGCATCGTATTGCCAACTCTACTCTATGCCATCCAGCTTCTGATCGACCTGCGTCGAGCAAGAGTTTGTCACCTACGTGGACAGCATCCACACTCCAATGTTTATCATCGATTTTCATAATTGTCCTGTTGCTATTTATAGTATAACCACTTCAGTGGTTGTTGTTTGTCAAGGAAGTGTCAAGTACTTATCAAAGAAACTATATTTGATATCCGTTCTAAGAGACGTTCCTGAGAACCTTCACTTTCATCAACCCCGCCTAATGCACCTTCGATCTCTTCTGCGGCAAGGTCCTCTGCTATCTCTCCTACATGAGGAAGCTTCTCTAAAAGCAAGTCGGCTACATGCTCATCAACCGTAGTCCTTGCAATCACATAGGAAACCAAGACGGGGCGCTTTTGTCCTAGTCTAGAGAACCTCCCCTCCCATTGAATAACTTTATCTGGTGTCCAGGGGAGCATAGAAATTATAGCAAGATCAGTATCCTGAAGATCAACACTCTCACCCCAAGCATCCCCAGTTCCGACCAGTAGTGCGGGCCCTGGATGCTCCATGTATTTAGTCCGAATGATATCCCTGTCGGCAGGGTCAGTCCCACCATGTGCTACCCAAACATCGCACCCTTTTATTTCTCCTACTTTCTTCTGAAGCTTCTTCCCTAAACGCTCGCAGTCAAGCCTACGCCCAGTGAATACCACTACCTTCTGGGCATTCTGCATGGCATCATTCACCCTGTCGATAACATAGGAATATTTTCTAGTAGCTGCTTCCATAAGTAATGTCTCGAAGTATGCTCCTGCGGCATCCTCACCACCAGACCTTGCCTCTTTGGTTGCTCGAGCGATATCCCGCTTCATCGCGGCGGGCTTATCTTGTTGGCCAACCTCTAATCGAATGACCTCTCGCCTTTTCTTGGGCAGATGCTTGTTTACCTCTTCGCGTTTTACTCGAACCTTCACATACCCTAGGCGCTTCTTTAGTTCATGAGAGTTAGTTAGGCCGAGGTATTGGTAGCCATACCCGTTGTGTGTTCCCTGACAATAACGCATCCCAAACATGTGGAAGCTTCCCCATTGCCAAGGTTCTACCAGATCTAACTGTGTCCAGAGATCTCGCACTCTCCCAGGGATAGGCGTAGCTGTTAGCCCTAGACTCCTAGCGGAAGCTCCCGCAACCTTTCGGGCAGAGTCGAGCGAGTTGTTTAGTCCGTCAAACCGAACACTCCCATCTTCTAGGACTGTAGCTCTTGTGTGCTTTGGACGACGTAACCAATGGATCTCATCCCAGACAGTAGCCCCTAGCTCGGCTTTTACGAGGGCTTTCTGCCAATACTTTATGGTTTCCCATGCTGTAATATATAGACAATCACTTCTCCATCCTCCTTCGGGTGCTTTCCCCTTCTGCCCAAGGAGGAGGACAGGCTTCAGACGAGTGTACCTCTCGCACTGTTCTTTCCAAGTTCCACGAGCAGCGGCCTTGGTAATAATTAACTTCACGCCCCTTCGGGCAACAGTACAAGCATAGACGAGCCCGACCAGAGTTTTCCCTGATCCTGGAGGGGCCCATCCGTGGGACCCAGTTACAGCAAGTGCTTTCGCAAGCATCCTTTTCTGGTGGGGCTTAGCAAAATCATTCATGTCTCCTGTCAGCCATGCATTCTTGAGGGCCTGCTCTACCTCTAGGTCACCTGCCCACTCATGGTGGTTGAGTTCCCACCCCATTGCTTCATGGGCATTGTAAGGTACTCGGTATCCTGATCCAGATTTATTCTCCCATACTCCAGGAAGATCCTTAGCTTCTGTGGGTACGCTCGAGGTAAATACGAATGGTCGTTTCTTAGTCATAGTTATCTCCATAGTAAAAGGGTGCGCACCCGTGGTCTTTCAACCAAAACACAAAGGAAAAGAATTCGGGCCCATTGAAAGAATTATCTTGGGCCCTCACGGGTACGCATAATTATATTTTCTCTCCCCCGGGCACATCCCTGGTAAGAGAAATTATCTTTTAGGCTTCGGGGGGTAGAGTGTCACTCCCTTCAGCTTTCGCTTGGATGGTAGGCATCTCTATTACATTATTTGCCTTTGTTTTCTTCTCCACTTTCTTTGTGGGAAGTCCGGTATATGCTTGAAAGCTCCGTCCACCAGAACGAACCCAAGCTACACCCACACCACTTATCCCTAGCATTCCAAGCCTTAGGGAAGATTCTGGGTAGACGTCACGTCGGCCATTCTTCGAAGCCCATGCACAGAATGATCCATAGAAGAGTTCACAAGGAATAATCCCCTTACCAACAGCCAAAGCATCCATGGTTGAACCGTACTCTGCTCCCGGTGGATACTCAGAAAGGATGGAAGCCCCCCCAATCTCCTTCATCATATCTGTGAATTGGTCGATGCTCCCACGGGAGGCTTCCTGTAATAGTTGTCTGGCTGGTGCGGCATATGGCTTGGAGATAAGTTTATAGTCTACCTTCATTGCATGAAGATCATGCGCAAAGGCGCTCACCTCTTCCTGAAAGCTCTTGCTATACTTTCCGTTGTGTGGGTTGAAGCATTTGCTAAGCATCTGCTTGTACTTATCCCCAGATTTACCATGCACCTTGGGCATAAGAACCGTGAACCTACGGTCATCTTTGTCAATAGATAGTGGACGCCTCTCATTAGAAGTCATCCACCATGTCATGCGGTTCTCTATTTCCGTTCGAGCAGCATAAGGAGCTCGGCAAGGAATTCTGTCGTCTGTAATATATGCTTTGAGCGCAGCGACTACATCTGTGTTTCCTCTACCGATCCCTACCTCATCCGCTAGGACAAGTAGCTTAGTGACATAGCTGGCATTGAAGGAGTCCTTCAGTGCAGTGTTGGAAACTACAGTACTGTTGCGCTCTCCAATGATATTCCCTAGAACCCTACCGAACATAGACTTACCGATCCCCTGTTGTGGTGACATACAGAGGACTGCTACCATTGAACGGCGCTCAGGTCTTTGGGCAATAGCTCCCGCCCAGTGCGTCAGCCAATCTTTCCCTTCAGTGTCCCCGCTTACGAGTACGTCTAAGATCCAATCGATCCGTGGGTACTTACCTTTCGCGGGCTCCCAATCAGGTTGCGCATAGAGATTTAGTTTAGCTGTCCCCTTTGGGCCGACCTGTACGATGGCTCCCCTAGAAGAGTCGCAATCGAAACCATACACTTGGTGGGCTAGGAGGTCATCGATTAGAGCACCGACATGCCTACCATCAAGACCGTCAGTGAGTTTACCGATAAGGTGATTACGGATCCCATCCATCCTAAGGGGAGATCCTATCTGCCATGCACCATCGTCTCTCCTATAGAAAACATTCTGCGGAGCATTGAATACTATATTCTCAGAGACATAAGCTTTAAGCTTCTCGCCTACCTCTTCTAAGAGAACCTTCCTCTTGAGGACAGAGTGAGGACCCGACTTCCCTTTCTTAGGATTACGTGCCGTACCTTCTTCTCCTCGCAACCAGAACTGAGTTCGCGGTTGGTGCTCGACATGAGTATTGCTCGTACACATTAGGAATGCTCTTCCGTCATTCATCACACGAAGGAACGCGCTACCAAACGAGGAGCCCTGCTGGAAAGGACAGCAACATTTATGCTTTCCTTGTCCGAGAGTCATGAGTTCTTCGACGGTTGCCGATTCATCTCTGGGCTCATCTAAGAAAAGGACAGTCTTTGGGGTCAGTATCTGACCGGTGTCCTCCCCTGCAACCCCTCCTTGAGGGCTCTTCACAGGTGCTTCTTCAGTTTTAGTTGTCTTAGTCTTTTTCTTCGCCATAAGAGAATCCACACACAAAGGGGGAGAAGTTATATTTAGGTAACTCTCGAATGCAGATCCGACACGGGCAACGGGTACGATGTAGTGTCGGGCAAGATCTTTACAGCTACCGTCTATACCTTTATCATATCCTATGAGTGCAAGCGCACGTTCTCTTGTAAAAGGTAGTTCGTCGGGCATGATCGTCCGATCAAGGAAAATAACTACCCGATACCTATGCTCGTGGGCTTCGTTGTGGCTCCATGTTGTATAGAGAGCACTGGCAATCTCCAAACTCTTGAGTTCTTCGATCATTCTTTGCGGACTCCATCCTGGGCCATCGTAATCGAACACGATACAAGAGATCGCCTCAACATTTATATTCTTACGAGTACTCCCCGGAGTATAAAGCGCAGGGCTCCAGCAGGGCAAGTTGCGCTTTTGGAAACCTTTCGGGCGTCTCGGAGGAGACTTGAAAAACTTCTTGATTTGCGCTTCTGTCTCTAAGGTGATACTGGAAGGATGTATAGTAGTGTAGCCTCCTTTGAACAAGGAGAATGTTAGCGGCAATACTGTACTTTCGGATGATACTGTGGTCTGTTCTTCTGCTTTCATCTCTGACTCCACACTCCCTCCTCTTCTAAGTATCCTACCAAGATCGGCCAGAAGAGGGGGGTGTTTTATTATTAGCGGTAGGGCTTACTCTGTAGCAGAAGTGTGGAACCAGAGCAACTGTCTTGCTCCATCTCTACGCAACTGTCTACGGAAAAATCCCTGTGTTGTAAGGAGCTTACCTAATTTTATTTTATATGCTCTTGGGCAAAGAAGAACCTCTGGGCCTGTCGCTTCGATCAGGTCGTCGAGCGTAAATCCTATGTCACACATAGTATATGCTGTTTCAAGAACAATTATAGGATCCGGGTATGCTTGAAGATCCATACCAATTCCTCGGGCATGATGAGGAATCGACTGAGAGCTTCGATCCTTTAGGTATCCGGGGTGGATAGCATCAGATGCTTCATAAGTATCTCTGAGATATCTAAGCGCCATTACTGTAGCTTCATCTGGATCTACCTTGAGTTGCTTAGACAATTCTAGGGCTAAAAGATGTGCTTCCATCTCAGAATCTTTCCTCTGAGTGGTTGCGAGTTGCATGGTTGCGGCGTCTTTGCGACGTGCCTCCGCAATTGACGTGGTTTCTTTGGTCATAACTGACCTCCTTTCCTGATAATGCAGGTTCATGTTGGTTTATCCCGTTGCTAGATATATGTAACACTACGGGATCAGAGTGTCAAACATATAGACTAATAAAGTCCTAAATATAAAGAGAAATAACTATAGGTATAAAACAACCTAACTAACCTACTACTTGTATGACAACATAGTTGACCAAAAACACCAGACCAATTTCTAAGGGAATATGCCTATTAGATAGATGACATATATGACACCTTAACTGTAGTAGTTACATATAGTTAGAGTACTTCAAACAAGTGTCACATGAATACTAACATGTACTAAAAGATTCAGTTTTCGAGATACAACCTTTTTTGTATCTTGTCTAACTGTCTGACTAGTCGGATATAAGTGTTAACTTGCCAAGTAAATAATGTAAATAGTATAAATATAGGGTAGTTGTATGACAGGGTAAGTGACAGTATGACAGGGTAAGTGACACGTTAGTATTCATGTGACACCCTTGGGCATCGGTAGCAGAACAATGATAGCCCGAGGGCGAAAAAAAAGAAAAGCCCCCTCCCCATGACAGGGAGGGGGAGATCCAGAGGCGCTTCACCGTGTGAAGAAACTCCAGATGAGGAAAAGGAAGAGCAGGTCTTGAAGATCCACCCTTAGGCTAACGAAAGAATCGCGAGAGCAGCAGCCGCTTCCGCTTCTTCCGCCCGTTCTCTGAGGTCGTCAAGAGCTTCTCCTAGAACGGCCTCATAATCTTGCATAAGTTCATCAAGCTCTCGTGCTTCCTTTTCTTTAGATGCAAGGGCTCGTTTCCCTTGGTCATCTGACTGTAAAGAAGCCTCTACAGCTTCCAGCCTTTTCGTTACCTGAGCTTTCAGGGCATCAGATACGGCGGACAAGGTTTCTACATCAGCCGTAGTTTTTAGGGCATAGCTTTTATTTCCTCGGTTTGCATTCGAGACAATCTCAGCTACTTGCTCCCATTTGCTCATCTTATTCTCAGGCATCCAATAAAATCCTCCGCGCGGCCTTAGAGGGATACCCCCTAGATGCTGAGCGCACCGAACCAAGACGGTACCCATCTTAGCGGCTGAGAGTTTACCACTCTCTACTCGATAAGACTCACGAATGCCCGCGTCAAGTAGTGGGCTCGATGGCTTGAACACGAGCCCTCCTGCAGAGTCAAAGGAGACTCGCACTTGCTCGCGGTACTGCATCTTACCTACAGCTTTGTCGTCGTGTTCGTGGACTACTGCATATCCTTTTCCCCCAGTGATACTTCTAAGAAGTGTCCTCTGATTAGGGAAGTGGGTACGAAGAGCGCGAGCTAAAGCTCCCGCATCATTAGTCATTCTGGGCAAGAGGTTCGCAAGGCCGAGCCCTTTGAATCCTTGTTTCACCTCATCGATGGGTGTCCCGTCGCTGAGCGCCCAGTAGATACACGCGCCATTATAGTTAATTTCTTTTACTTCCATTTTCTTCTCCTGTGCAGGATATTCCTGCGGTTGTGTTTTGTTTCCAGCGATTGACTGGGACAATGATACCCGTGCCATGACTCACGGATACCATCGGCGCAACCAACCACCTATGCGCTTTTCCGCGCAAGGTAGATTAGGGGGAATGCTTCTAGGAGACACTCCTCGTCGCAGACGTAACCATCTGGCGTAGGGATTAGTTCCCCCGCCACTGCATACTCCCCGCACACTGGACAATCGCCCAGTGCGCAGGAGTCACATTCATCTTCGGCCCCCTCCCCCAGAAGTTGGGGGAATTGACCGTAGTTCTCGTCAGTTAGTGCTTCGGCACAATAACTACAGAATATGCGGTCATCGTTGCACTCATCACAAGGGCACCAGTGTCCCATGTAGTGACCAGCCATTAGTCCTCCAAGACTAGACTTTCCATCCAGCCGGGGACACCGCCTGTTCCGCAGTTGTTGCCGACAAGCCCTGTGAATACTGGAACTCCCCGCATATCATCACGGTATGGCCACGGAGTGTAACCATCTGTGAAGATAAGAACAGCGTTAGGTTTACTGCAACCGTCTCCACCCTTAGCGGCTTCGACGATTGCTTTCCTTAGGTCAGTTCCCCCACGTCCAGCACACTCTATCTGCGAAGCAGAAGTTATGCGCTTGGCCGCAGTGATTCGAGTGTCCGCGCAGATAACTCGCGCAGACGCTCCAACCACCTTGAGAACTCCATCCACCTCAGTGAGGACAGAGGTCAGGTCACCGTCGCTCATACTTCCTGAGGTATCTATAACCACAGCAACTTCGAGCTTTGGGCGGTAGGTTGCGGGGAGGATAGCCCCGCCTGACATTACGGACTGACGACGCGAGCGCCTTCGATACGTGTAGTCAGAACTCCCGCTAGTTATCTCAAGAGCATGCCTGATAAACTGAGAGAGTATCTGTTGCCAAGGAACCTTGGGCCCCTCAAGCTGTTCACCCGCCCACTTCTTCCAAGAGCCGGGGATATCCCCACGAATCTGACTAGACTTCAGAATCTCACGAGCAACCGCATCACGGATTGAATCGGCGTCATCTTCATCTAGCCCTTGACCGTCCTCCTCCTCAGGAGGTGGGAGTTGCCAGTCTCCCTCAGACAAGTCGTCTATCGGATTGTCGCCCCTTCTCCACGGGGGCTCTCTACCTTCTTCCTCTTCTTCTTCTAGCTCTGGTTCTAGCCAATGGAAATATTCCTCAGCTGTCTTGTTGAGGGGGAGTGGCTTATCAGAAGGCCAGTTCACACCGCCCCCTTTGAGCTTCTCGGGCAAGACTCCGAAGTCAGGCATATTCTTTCGAATATAGTCGTCCCCTCCGTTTATCTCAGCATCAGCCGCAATGTTCCAACGTTTAAACGTGGCCCTTTTAAGCTGTTCCTCTTGTCCTTCCGCTAGGCGATATCCCGCCTTTTCCAGCCTCTCCTTGACGCGGCCCTTATATTCCGCCCAGACAGCCTCCCACCGCTCAGGGTGCTTCCTGAGAAAGTGCCAAGCCTCATGGATAAAGATGGCAATGTTATTTTCAATAACAAAGTCATGCTCACACTCCCCAAGTATAGTCTCGGGGTCGAAGTAAACGCGCCCATATTTATCCATGGCCCAGACTCCTGCCTTGTGGCGTAGTCCAGTCACAGGGACGGGAGTTATAGAGAACAGCGCACTGCTTAGGAATGGATAGGTATAACTTGCACCTATCCGTACTGTGCTGAACCGCTGTCGTGCTCGTGAGATAGTGTCCTTAGACACCACTGATTTTTCTTGTTGTATTACTTGCATGAGAACCTCCTGTTAGCCGTCAAAGTCGGCGCTTGTTTTTGTGAATACATATCTGCCATCAGATAATTCATAGGTAATTATACTTTGCTTACGGGCATAGTAGGCGAGGCCTAAAGATGCTTTGGTGTAACCCACAAACCAGCCGCGTTCCTTATCCTCGGGATTCCAGAGTTGCGGTAGGAATCCTGCTTTCAAAGCAGGGAGCCTCCACGGGGTTTCCGAGCAAGAAACTAGGAACTTACGGATGGGGAATCCTCTTGGGAGGATAGGAGCATCACAAGAACGCCCGTGCTTTCCACAAGAGTCACCGCATAGGTAGCGATGGTGAGTAGCCTGAAGCCTATTTATTAGGGTAGATTCCAGATTACTTCTGGAATACCGCTGGCTTAGTGGACGGGTGTTTTGTGCAGGAATCTTGTCCCTGATTAGTCTCCTACTATCTGCGAGTTGCCAGTTTTCCTCAAATATGGTTCTAAGGTTCTTTGGGATTATAGAGGCGACTCGACTAGCGGTGAGGTCATATCGGTCATAGGCCGCATGCATCCAACCCCACTTGCTGTGGTGGCTGGAGTCTACGTCATCACCATGAAGGTCACCCCAGACGAAGTTCTTAAAATGCGAGAGATTATCGCACTTAGGAACTATAGACCAAAGTTGCTGTACTTCTTGGCACCTACACCTGAGGTCAGGATTGAGCACAAGTAACGTGCTGATATCCTCAAATCCAAATCCCTCAGGGTGATCAGGAAAGCTTAGCTTTCCATTGTCGAGGATAATCCTATGGCGCTGTGACATACAGTTTACTTTCGCGACAATACGATTGCCTCGATTGAGCCGCTTTGACTTCTTATGCTGTCGCTCTAGCTTATAGTATCGGCTGGGGGAGCAAGTCCCCCATGCAAACCCATACTCTCGAGTTAATATCGTCATTCTCTCCTCCTTGCAGGAATATTCCTGCGGTGTTGTTTTGGTTTCCGCGCAGTTGCGGCCCAATCCTACCATCAGCCCATTGGACTGACGATAGGATTGCGATGAAACTGCACTAGAGTTTGTTTAGCTCACGGAATATATTCGTGAATAGTCTAGCTTCCTTGGGCATGTTCTCCTTCCTACGGAACACCTTTCCCTCAGGAGTACTCATGATTTTGGCTAGTCGCTGGGCTCCTAGCAAAGCCATGTCAAAGTTAGGCGTTCCCTCAGTACGACCGATGATTGTCCATGCCGCCTTCCAGTCCTTCAGCTTGAGCGTGTCTGCGACGTATGCTCCTAGCGAACGGAAGAAAAGATAAGAGATATCCCCACGAGTAGGGATTTCAATCTCAGCTGGATTTTTCATGGCCTCCTGCATATCGGGCAAGAGGTCGCGGAGCTTCAGGAACTCCATGAACTCACGCCCCATACCTGCACCGATGGTTCCCTCCACAGCTAAGCGGAGTGCTCCTCGCGAGGCATTCCTCTCTTCAGCAGAGTGGAGAACTCGACAGAGATTCGTCCACGTCCTAGGAGTAGGACGGCTAGCGTTCTTCCCCTCGCGCGTCGGCTTGACGCGGAACCTGTGCTCGTTCCACTTATCCACAGCGCAGTTATGCTCGATGAACGCGCAGATGATCTCCATTTGAGACTGATGCTCGGCAGGAACCCAGCCCTTGTTCTGAACACCATCCGCCCAGTATGGGTACGGAAGCTCCCAGTCGAGGTGAATCATACGAGTACACGTCGGTGGCTGAAAGTCGATTCCAGACACAGCTACGTCAGGCGGATTCGCGGCCGCCACGAAGTGAACATACTCCCGAGAAAGCTGGTCGTCCCCAGCCATCCATTCACTCAGTAGAGTGAGCAGAGTAGCCAGCACAGCTTGGGCCGCTGTGTTCATCTCATCGATGAAGAACAGGACGTGCTTTCCTTCTCTTGAGCATTTGATGGCTTCACGAATGGCGAGCGCAATAGCCTTACGGCTCGCGTTCCCCTTCGCATCTATGAAGGGGATACCTCCTATATCTGTCGGGTCTAGGTTTGAGGCATTAACAACAGCGAATACGTAGCCACGTTTCAGGGCGATATCCCGCGCTGCTGCTGACTTTCCTTCGCCGTCCATACCCCATAAGATTACAGGTGTATTGCAATCCAACGCTATCTCTAGCGCGTCCAAAGATTTAAATTCAATCATGGTTCTTCTCCTTGCTCGCTATGCGAGCGTTGTGTTTTGGTTATCCGTGCGATGTGCAACGGCTCAATCGCACCACCAGTTACGGCGATGCGATTGCGATGGCACACATCAATACTTTACTGGCTTTGGTAAGCGGGCCTGCAACCTGTCCTCACTAAAGCCCCGTGTTTCCAGCCACAGAAGTGGCAGTAGACAGAACCAGAAATAGCCGCAGTCAGGCATTCCGTACAGAACACCCCAGACTCAGTTCTCCTGATAGGAAAACGTACCCCGTCCTGCAATAAGAAGAGCGACCAACCCGACTTGGGCCAAAGTCGGAGCGCACGACGTATCGCGCCCCCTTCAGTCTTCAAGTCGTCCCAGAAGGAGGAGGACTCGCCTCCCCCTTCAAACCAGACGTGGCAGATGAACCCGTTGACTCCTGATGACTGCTTACTCATGCTACACCTCCATCTTTTTGTAGGCCGTAGAAAAAAGTGCCGACCTTATACGGAGCCACCCCGACATTATAGTAGACGTGGTGGTACCACTTCCAAGTGGTCTCGTCCCAAGGCACGTCACCTAAGCGGCTGAACCACTGAAAAGTGATCTCGCAGAACACGAAGCCGAGGGCTTCTAGAGCCCACCATTTGAGCCTAGCAATCATTCTCCACCTCCAGTACCCAGTACTGAGTACCTGAGTGGGGCTCTACTAGAGCCATCTTAAAGTGTTCCTGTAAAAGCGAGAACGCTTCAGGGTGCTTCATCTCAACAGTGTAGCAGACTCTTACACTATCCTGCTCTATACACACAAACGGGTCGTATAGATAGGGCTCATCGCCTACGCCCCAGTCTTGCATGGTGACTTCACACCCAAGGACCCGTGCTACCGCACGGATACACTCGAGGTTCTCTGGATATATATCCCTTCCTATCTTACTCATGCTACACCTCCAGTACCCGTATTGAGCGCGATGGTCACCTGAATCCCGTCCAGCTTTTCGATAGACATATGGCAGTTATTCCGTGCCTCAAGACACGCCGCCAAGAACTCCGCCACTCCAAACTCAGGGTCGTGGCTGAATTCCTCCGCAAAGTGGAGGCAGATTCCGTGGAACTCTCCCCCATCTAGCTCCGCCGTACCTAGCAGGTACGCAATTGTTTTTACTTGTGTCTTACTCATCTCTCACCTCCATGAATACAAACTCAAAGTTGTACTCTGTCATAATGTAGCGGTTATACCGCAGGTTCAGCCAAAGAAAGTAGAGCAGACCAGAGATCCAATTGGGCCCAAAGTCTCGCCCCACTAGGTGACGCTCGCAAGCGAGCTGAAGACCACAGAGTGAGCGGTCAGGCACCTGAATGGTGACCCGCTCTACTCCGTAGCCGTTCCCTATTCGGAGGGCATTCCTTATTCGTAGAATCATCTCACACCCCCGTCAGCGCTAGTAAAGTCCTAAGTACAGGATCACCTCTATCTTTTGGTTCCCATTTTATAGGGCAGTCGCTCAGCCCCAGCTGGACTTCGAACCCCCTCTCGCACTCCTCGCACTCACCTAAGAGGAACGGGTTGCCGTTGAACTCGTTGATGATCACGTCGTTTACTACTAGGGTATTCTCCCCGCAGTCAGGACAACAGCCGTATTCGTTCGCACCGATGCTCCGCAGGGCACTACCCTGCGGATAGGAACTCATTGTGAAGTTCTCGCTCATCTCTCACCTCCATCTGGGCCGAAGCCCAGCAGTTCTAGTATCGGAACGAGGACACAAGCCCCCAGTATCAAAAGTATTATTCCTAGCTCCATCGCTTCCCCCAAACCATGAGGTAAGCTCCCCAGACAATTTCCTCAGACTCCTTCCACAACTCGCCTGTCGCGTAATACTCGTTGATTCTAGGATCAGAGCCAACACTAACGAGAAAGTCCTGCGCTAACTGATCGTGAATCTCTTCAAGGTCTAGGGTCGTCCCACCATAGAACCGTACAGCCGAGCCAACAATGTCGGCTCCCAACCCCCCTATCGCGAGGAAACTCTCGTCAAAAGAGCCTCCCTCATCTTCAACGATCGTCAGCTCAGCACCTAAGTAGGCGACTAGCTGACGTAATAAATCAGATCCTTCCATTTTCCCTCCATGCGCTCTGTTGCAAGAGCGCGGTTGTATTGTACAGGATTATTCCTGCGATATTCCTCCGAACCCGATGCTCGGAGAAATAATAGCAGGAACATTCCCTAGAGTTTGGTAGCAGAAGCGAGGGTAGCAGAACGTGAGTGATAACCCGCCACGGCTGAAAGCGGCCAGCGCCACAGGATTCTCCCTGTGACGCCGCCGCCATATCAGTTGCTCTGCTGGGGCTTGCTACGTCCTCGAAGTTCGGTCACCACCTCAGCGGCGGTAAGTCCCCCCACTTTTTCGGTGACGCTGTACCCAACGTGGGTACCGTCAGCCAATGTGACGGTTGTTATTTCATACGTAGCTTCTATTGTCTCTTTATTACCCATGGTATCTCCAGTGCTACCCGTCGCAGGGTAGCGGTTGTTATGTGACGGTTGACAGTACGTCCCCGTCGGTGAACGGTCAGCCTCTACGCTCCGCGCTTCGCGCTACGCTCCGTGTCTGACCAGAGATGCCGCGCGGAGCGCGACATCTTTGCGGTAGCGGAGGAAGTTAGCTGACCATCCACTTAACTATCTGCCCTCGGAATGTGTACACGCCGTCAGGGTGTACCAGCTTTCTCACCTCTGAGGGGTGCGCTT
>Ga0080013_1004465_pt1 | contig 13751 bp, 35 predicted proteins | sample ETNvirenome_6_85_FD_69236 | JGI IMG/M metagenome (GOLD analysis project Ga0080013, IMG submission 69236) | Marine viral communities from the Pacific Ocean - ETNP_6_85 (SPADES assembly) (version 2) | ecosystem: Environmental > Aquatic > Marine > Oceanic | place: Pacific Ocean | collected 2013-06-19 | reverse complement strand
GACTGTATTTCTCTTACTGATATAGACATAATAATCTCCTAGATTTCGGCGGGATTATTGCGGGATTTAAGCGGGGAGAATAGGGTCGAGTGCGCACTCTAAGCAGTCCCGCAACTGCCTAGGGATAGTATAACAGTGTTTTGATTGGTTTAAAACTATGCTTTTTTAAAGTTAATAACGCAGAATCGTCTAAGATATTCGGACTTGTTGGCGCAAAATTTAGCTGTGATTAATACAAATGATAAGTGTAATAGTCTAAATGTCGCTTCTAACGACGGGTCTATTTTTTCACTTCCTGCTGAATAAGCACTACTAATCAGTAAATATGCAAAAGCAAGAAAGCCAACAGCAAGAAAATCACTATTTTTTTCGTAGCACTTATACGCATCGTTTGCTGCTCGGATTGAAAAGAAAATACAGATTAAGCAAGCGATTTGGCCTGCATATTCAAGAATCGTTAAAATCATTTTTTGCCTCTAAGCCCCTTAATTAATTCGACGATCGACTCAAGGGTTTTGACTGGATAATTAGAAAATCTCAATAAAATTATAGATAGCCCTTTGAATACAAAAAAGCCAGCGTAACCAGCACCAATAGCTCCAACATGTTTATAAGTATTGTAATCTATTGTGTTTTCAAGGATATAATAAGTTATTGGGCCGCAAATAATAGAAAAAAACGCATATTTTAGCGCGAGAACTGCGCTAATTCTTTCTGCAAAAGTAACAAAACCAGCAACACAACCCAGAAGGCCGAATCCAGCTACTTGTGCCAGCTCTACAATTACATTTTTATCAATCACGCCGTTTTATCTCATTAATAAAATCTTTGATTATACCAAGCAGACTGCAACTCAGATTCACAGCGTAAAGGCAACTGATCACTACTAGACCACTTAATATTATCAGTAGCTCTATTTCCACCGCTTGAACCTCGCACTAACCCTGCAAATATCAACACGATAGACAACCAAAAAACATACCAGTATATCTCACTGATAATATTATCAATAGCAACCATGCTCCCTGACTCACTAGCCAATGATAACAAAGATGCGCCAAAAAATGAAATTGCATTAACTGTAACATTAATTAGATAAGCAAACGCAATGAAAGGATTCTTATAAACCACCATAATCACTAAAGCCACACTCTGAACAGCAACTATGAACATTGAATAAACTATGTATGCTTGATCTGGATTTGCCACGCCATCACTAAAGTAATCCATGGATGAATAATAAGAGGCAAAACTTGTTAAAGCTATTTCTAAAGCTATTATCAAACCTAAAACTTTATTACCGAAGTATAAGCCAAGAGTTAAACAACTATTAATTAGTAATATAGCGAGCAAATCATAATTTTCATGGTACCCATAAAGGATTTCCAGTCCACACGCAAAAGGAAGTAATAATGAAAAGGCGAGGTATAAAACCCCAACCTTTTTTAGTACATCTTTCACTTCTTATCTTTATTTGGCTTTGTTGTAGTGGAGCGAGGTTTTTTAACAGCTGGCATAATATTCACCTTTTTTTACGGGTTAATGCAGAATTGCACAAGTGTATTTTAACTTATTGGGAATATAAATAAACATAAACTTACACCGATCAGCCACGAAGCCATCAAACCACCTATAAATTTTACATTTTCATTCTTACTTTCCCCGATTATGTGAGCAAGCGCCTTCTCTTCTCGATCCTGTATTAACTCGCTTTTGAAATCCTGCATTTGCTTTAACTTGCTTGTTGTATTTGTTTTCATATCGTTTAATTACTCTCTCTGCTCTGTTAGCACACTTATATGTGCTAGTTAGTGTTGTTTTTATGTTCATTTACTGCGTTTGTGCCTAGTGCAATTATTTTAAATTTATGAGGGCTATTCTTATACAGCTCTCTGATATTGTTCGGGTGACATCGCCACGCCTCAGACATTTTTGTAACTGTTGTACCTAGTTGTTTGGCTTGTTCGCTTGCTTTCATATTGATACCAAAAAGCCCCGAAGAGCTGTTATTATCCAATTGCACACCTCATTTTCACACTCTTTAATTAAACTCTTTGCAGCCTTTTTTGATATAAGATTTAGCAAGTGGGCTTTTTGTTGAAAATTGCTTTTTAACATAAGTTGAAATTTCTTCAAAGCTATTAAATATAGCTTGTTCTCTAACATCATTAATCATTGCTTGTACTGCTTTTTGTGCGATTTTAGTCTCTTGGTGATTCATAATCTTTACTCTCTCTAATTAGTTGCGCTGTATTGCTCAACTCATGTAACTAATTATAATGATTAATCTTAAAAGCACAAGTATTCTTTGCATTTATATTAAATTATTTTGCAATTCTTTTAATTTTTCTTTGTAGTACGCTTCAATTTCTTTTAGTTCATCAATAGTATATTTATAAACTCTGTTATTGCCTGTTATTTTTTTATACAAATTATCTACCTTCTCGCTCCCTATCCTTTTTCGTAAATTATATTCGTAGTGGCCACGGTCGCCGCCGTATTTTGTATTGCAATCAGCCCTTTGCCCATGAATATTATCCTCGTTATATTTAATAGCCCCAAAAGAATTGGAGCGTTTAAAGTGGCCGGCGTGGTAATCATCGCCCAGGGGCAAACCGCAACAAATACACGGCTTGTTCTTATCTCTTGTTCTTATGTATAAATGGCAAGCTTCTTTTGCTGCCCTAGTTCTTGTTTGTCTCTCGCTGTTATTTTTGCCGTTAATTCCGAACTTCTTTTTTAATTGCGCTGTTGTTTGATTGTATTCTTTTCTCTGTAACTTTTGCCCCTTGTTAATATTTGCTTTGCCGTATTCTGTCGCGCAATTGTAATCACAAAAGCGCGCTAGATTTATTAATACTGTATCTTCAACATTATGCTTAGTTTTACAGTGTTTGCACTTTGCCATTTTAGCTTTAAGCATTATGACTCTTTCACAAAAGACATGGTTTCTTTGCAAAATCGCCCTTTTCTGTGCTCAATTTTTTTGAATGCCAAGCAAGCGCACTCTGATACATTAACACCTAAAAATTCGCATAGACTAATTAACAAGCACCATGCGCTATTATAGTTATCACATGTATACATAGTTTCCGCGAATATACGAGAAAGAGATTCTTTAGCTTCTAGATAATCCGCTGAACCCCCAGAAACTTCCTGAAAAAAATATTCAGAGTTTGAGCCTTGCATGCAATCAATATTAACTAGCAGTACCGCAATATCACCAATCTCTTTTTTGAGTAAGTCGGCACTACCTCTGTTTTCTTCAAACTTAACAATCTCTGCGCATACTTCCGCGCACTCTTCGCGCACTTTTTGAAGTTGGCCAGTAATACTGCCATTTTGAATAATCTCTCTATCTGTAGACCATCCAATAACATCTTTCTTAAATTGCTCTAGTGTGTAGTTCATTTATTTACTCCCCGTGAATGCCAGGTACTCAAATTCGCTACCTTTAATTTTATTTATAATGTGTTCTGCTGCTTTCTTTCTAGACATTCGGTCAACTTCATTAATCAAAACATATTCTAAATCATCAATTGCTTTCTCTTCGTCTGTGCGTGTATCAATTGGCTTTGCACTTCTGATATTAATTGCAATCAAATGACCCTCATCATCTTTAAAAACTACTGATTTCTCATTAGTCATTATTGCTATGTATTCACCTGCGCATGTGGCAAACTTCATTCCAACTTTTGGCAATTCTTTATTATCATACATCTCTTGTGTGTAAATCATTTTTTCTTCCTCTTTGTAATTTTTATTTTCGTGCAACGCCCAATAATCAATATTGTATCGCGCACAGTCTACATAATAAAAACCACCCGACTTGAATGGTTTAACATTATAAACAAGGGTTTTTACACCCCAAACCAACGCGTATTTCTTACCTTCAAAATCAATCATCTAACTTACTCCGCATAACATCTTCATCTATCTTATTTAGATAATCGCAGCGCTGTTGCGCTAGATATTTTGAGTCGTGAATACTGTCTCTAAAGTTGCCGCGCATCACTTCCCACATCCCCTCACTTTCTGGAAAAACTTTGCCAAATCTTACAAACCATTTTAATTTATTTGTCATCTAACTTACCCCTTTGCAACATCATCTATCTCATATTGTGGCGTATAGATTTTATTATCTATTACTAGCGCTCCGCGTTTTATCATGCGACCGACAGCTGAAGTGTCGACGCCTTTTTTACCATTTACACAGCTTTTAAGCTTTTTGGCCACACTCTCGCGGCTTTGATCTGTTTCTGCTAAATATGTTTTAAGTTTCATTTTGTATCCTATGCACCCCACCAAATTTGGTGGAAGTAATTAAAACGCTGTTGTTGCACCAAAACTTTCAATAGCCGCTAAAAACAACTCTTTATTTTCCGAAATACTTCCTTTCCAATCCTCAAATTCAGAAACATTTGCAAACGTCTTTTTTCCTGCGAAATAACGCGCAATTCCGTTAGATTCTAGATAAACATTAATAGTGCCGTCTTTTAAGATATAAGCCGCTGCATTAACATTATGCCCTAATTTTTTCCCGTCAAAAAATGCCGTAGTACTTGCATTTCCTATATTTTCTAAAAATTTTTTCATGGTTTTTACTCTCAATTAATTTTAATTACCCCCCAATATTAAGGGGGTTTATATAATTATTATTCGCCGAACTCGTTAAGCTCTGACATTTCTTTTGATGCTGCTTTTACAGCTTCTATTCTTGAAAAAACAGAATTTACAATTTTATCTATCTCTACTACTTCATTTTTTGAGTAGTTTAACTGCACACAACCCTCAAGCTTAGGGCAAATGAAAATATCAATGTATTCACCTGCATAATCACACTCTCCGCAAACTGCGTTAATATCTACATTTTTATTTAACTCTAATGCTAATGCTTCTAAATTTATCATGATAATCTCTCTGTTTTAAGTTTGCTTTATTGCCAACTCTTGAAACTAATTATAATGATTATTTTAATGCTTGCAAGCGCTTATTGCATTTAATTTGCATTATTTGCATTTTATTTAATATTTAACGCATTATTTCTCAGTGTTTCGTTTATTGACTCAAGCCTCAAGCCTTTATCAAGATAGTAAAACTCTATTTGCTTTAGGTAGTCACAAAATACTGCAGTAGTCATAATTCTAGTGCACGGCAAAGTTTCCATTACTTCTAATTTTTGCTCATAGCCTAGCCATTTGAATTTTATTATCTGCAAAGTTCGCATGACTTTCTTGGCTAATATTGCTGCAGGTGTTGGCGTTTTTTTCTTTTTGCTGACAAGTGATGTTTGCTCAAGCAATGCCTGCAGACCAAAATCTAATTTACATCTAAGCCTTGCTTCCATTGTCGTATATTTAAATTCTTCTGCTATTGCCTTGTAGTAGACTGCAGATAAAGCATTCTGGGCCAAAGTTCGCACCTCAGCCTCGTCATTTGTCGCAGTAATAAAAAACGGCTTACCATCCTCTTCCATGTCATCCTGAATATTGCTTACCAGTGTAGATAGTTTCGCAAATTCATTGGGTGCCAGGCTTTTTATTGTTATTTCATAAGCCTCGCTCATGCCGATACACTCACACTCATAGCATTGTTAAATATTTTCATTAGATTTGGGCATTGATAGCCGTCTATGCTGTGGTTATCTTTTTTATATTTCTGCGCCTCTGTTCTCGGCTTCAAGGATAGCTTACTACTAGTTTTACCTGTCCACTCACCAACGCCGTACAAATGAATTACATTGCTGCTGCTGTTTTGCATTCTCCAATTAGCATCTAAGTTACAAAAATCATTTTCCACCAAATACTCTAAAATGCTCTTTGCTTTTGACTGCTTAATTTTTAGTTTTTGCGCTATTTGATGCCTAGAAAAATAAACACCTTTATTATATTCAAGTAAATTTACCGCCATTTTTCTAATCATTTCTGTGTCACTTTCTTCAAACTCCAAAACCTTACCAGTCCATTCATAAACCACTCCTTTATATCTTGAGCCGGTTTTTTTTAAAACTCCGCAGTGCCTAAAGCTCTCTAAATTACTTCTAACGCAATCGTTTTGAATATCTAATTTTTTAGCTATAAATCCTACGGGAAATTTACCGCTGCTACTGACAATATAATTATAAATTCTTTGTTTATTACTTGTTTGCACTTTTACTCTCTCTATGTTTGCGCCCCTGAGAGCGCGTTATGTGTTTATACTATGTGATAGATATTCTGGTATGAATTAAAACGGTATATCGTCGTCAAAGTCATCAAACCCGCCACCTTGTTTCTGAGTTTGCGGGTTAGGCTGATTATTAGTGCGCGGCGATTGCTGTTGTGGCGCTGGCTGTTGGTAATTTTGTTGTGGCGCTGGCTGTGTTGGTTGCTGGCCGCCCATGCTGTAAACGCCGTCTAATTGAGCATATACAAGCTTGATAGATAAATAATCTTTACCTTCATACTCTCGCTTATCAATAATTAAATCTTTTGCTGAGCACTCAACTACCGTATTTTCTACTAAATTAGCTCTGTAAAAATCAATTTGTGGTTGTGACTTTGAGAAAATAGCTACAGAGTAAGTAGTCCAAACATCCTCCCCCTTCACTTTAACTTTTTTATTCAAATTAAATGCAAAGCCCGTTTGCTCACCTGCTGCAAATTCACGTGCTGGCTTTTTAAGTCTGCCTGATATTGTTATTGCCATTTGTTATTACTCCGTTATTTAATTAAATTTCTGAATGTTTTTCTAAATTGAATATTAAATTCGTCCGCTGCCATTTCATCTTGATAAAAATCAACTTTTATAAATAAATCACCCATTTCATAATTCGAACATAGCGACGCGTCCAGAAAATCCCGAACCTCTATTTTTTTATCATCACTTAACTTTTCTTTAAACTGAATAAACACATAATATTCCTCTACTTGTTTAACACTCATTACTTTACTCTCCGTTATTATTAGATTCTTGTTTTATTAAATTCTCCATTGCCATTATTACAAGCTTTGGAGGTGTTAGTTTTCCGTTTCTATAGCGTTTTATTGTGGATATGTTCATTCCTAAATAATCCGCCGCTTTTTGATTAGAGAGGCCGCATTGTTTTTGCAGCCTCCAGAATTTTATTTCATTCATAAAAAACCTTAGATGCTGAATCTATAGCCGTCATGCTTCCAGTGACTGCTGTTTTTAGATTTTGTTATAATTGACACTATTTTGTTATTTCTTGCTATCTCAGCGTAATAACCATCCTCTTTATCAGCAAGCAAATGCTTTATAACGCTATCCTCGCATTGAGATAATGTTTTAGTCTTGCATTTTTTAACTGTGTCTATTGTGGTGATAGTGTAAACAAACATAATCTGATTCTCTCAGTAAGTGCCCTTGCTTAATTGCCTTGGCTTATGTGTGTATAATGGCGCAATACGCGCCTAGTGTCAAGGGTTATTTTTAAATTAATTCAAAACTTTTTACAACTATCATCAAAACACTAACTATCACTATAGTTATACTCATGTATTTTAATTGCTGTATGCTGTTTTGTGTGTTCATTATAAAATCCTGTTTTGATATTCAGCATTAACAATGCAGTTTTTTGGTTTCGGTGATATTTTCCCGCACGTAGTTAATTTTTTCTTTACGCTTTCTATTTTCGCCAATATCAACCTTTTGTTTTCAGTATAAAAAATGTCATCTCCAACTCTTGCGCGAACCAATTCCGAATTAAGAGAATTTAAAACTATATACCAGCCCTTTGAATCTCGACCTTTCTCACCAACTTTCATGCATTTACAAATTCTTATACCTATCATTTGCTTATCTCTCTATTATGTTTGTGTGCTGTTTATTACTTTTTCCAGTTGCAGCTATTTGCAAGCTCCTGAAAAACCTCTTCGCGCTCAATTTTACATGTATTTACTATTTCGTTTCGTAGTCTGTCCATAGCGCCCTGCTGCAAATGCATTAAAGCAATTCTCATTTCCTCTTCTGTTGCTGTTTTGTACCAATCTTCTTTAATTATCACTTCTATTTGCTTATTCATTATTTATCTCTCTTCATTAGTCGCTGTATTATTTGATTTGCTTCATCTGCTGCTTCATATTCAGCAAAGCTTTTACCGTAGGCATTTAGCGCATGCTTAAAAATCATATACTCACCAACTGTCATCAAGTCATAACCAAAGTCTTTTTCTAGATCAGCATTTACGCAGCATGAGCCATTCATCCATGCGGCCTGTTCACAAGCTCTTTGTTTGCTCTGTTCGCTCATTACTCAGCACCCCCTTGAAATTCACTTATTTCTATTTGCTTTCCATTCAAATGAACCATGCCACTCTCTTCTACGTAGTATATTTTTGCGCCATTATGGAATTTATACCAAACGCCAGTTTTCAGCATTAACCAGCCATCGGGATTAAATTTTCCGCGTTTTTCAAGTGGTTTGCCGCCCTCAAATTCTGCCTTTTTTTGCTCAATCCTCTGCTTGTCTTGCTTACTTCGGTTTTGATTACTGCCAGCTTTGTGCTCAATTACTAGCGCCAATTCTGGCAATTTAAAGCCATTTTTGATGTCAGTCAGAATCTCGTTATATTTATCAGCAAATAGTTTTTTGGCTTTTTCTGCATTGTTATTACATTGATTTGCTATAAGCTCGTTACAGCCACAGCCAATACGTTTTGCTGTTTCAAATGTCATCGCGTCGGCCCATTTTTGGCCAATTCTTCGATTAACATAGTGTTGCCAGCTTTTGTTGATTTCTTCAGGATTATTCTTAATCCCTGTTATCTCACCGATAAGGTCATATAAATTTGGCCATTGTGAGCCGTTTTCTAGTTGCTCCTGACGTTTTCCAAGAAAAAAGGTGTCAATACACTCTCTGGTTAAATTTGTTAGCACAGAGGCGAATTGAGCCTTTTGATATTTTTCTTCTTCTGGGCTAGCAAAACAGGTTTTATGTCTATCACCGTAAACAGCTTTGATACTTGAAAAAAAATAGTTAACAGCTTTCTGCTCATTGTTTGTCAAAGTACTAGTGTCAATTTGCTCAAGTTCTGGCTTGCTTGCGTAGCCCAGTGGCGTTGATTTTGTAATCTTGATTTCTTTCATTTTAAAAACTCTCGTTTAAATTGTCGTTTAGAAAACTTGGTTTAGCTGGCTTGGCTGCGTATCGTGGTTGTATCGGCTGATTAATTTTAATTTCATCCGTCCAGCGTTCATCTCGCAAGTATCTTTCCGTATGCAATTTATCAAACCCATACTGACCAGCCCTTACCCTTGCTTCACAGTCTGCCAATAAATCACCCGCCCATTCTTTTGATGACTTACCGCTTTTCTTAACAAGCTTTTTGAATTGCTCTAACGCTTTCTTTTTGGATCCATTGTTTAAACCGTTTCTCCAAAAATAATTAAAGTGTTCTACAATTTCCTTACTTATATAATCTTTGTTCTCTTCTTTGTTAGTAACTTTGTTAGTATGGGTATCGTTTTCAATACCACCCCGTATCGTTTTCAATACCAACTTCGTATTGTTTTCAATACCATCTAATGGGTTCGTATCGTTTTCAATCCCAAGTAGTTTAGCTTTATTTATCCAGATTGTACGCTTAACTGTAAGCTGGCCTTTTCTAGTTTCTTTCTGTTTAATCCAGTCTTTACTACGCAAATCTGACAACAGCGCTTTTACTCTTGGCACTGATAAGCTCATCTTTTCCGCTAGATGCGCATTAGATGCAAAATAAACTTTATAACTATCAATTTCACCTAACATGGCTTTTTGTTGCATATTTATTTCATCGCTTAGCCATATTTCGGCTGGTATCCAAATACCTTTAAATTTACGCTCCATTTCAACCATTATTTATCAACCTTTTTTAAACCTTTATAACCGTTACTTTCTAATAAATGTACGGCCTTCTTAATTTTGTCTTCTTGGGTACTGCAGTCAAATAAATCTCGGCCTATTTCACCCATCCCTAAAGCCTCCATTATTTCTTGATATGTTGATCTCCCCAAACTTGGTATTCTTAGAGCTTCATGCGGCTTATTTTTTACCATATCAACAAGCTGACATTTTGTTGATATTCCTGCGCTTCTAAGGCAATTTATAGCTCTATTGGTTAGCTTTAGCCCAAATATATCATTTGCTCTATCTGCGCTGTACGCACTAAGCCAGTTAAGTTGACTTGATACAGTAGTTGCACTTACGCGATAAATATCACCTATCTCTTTTAGAGTCTTACCTCTATCTCTAAGTGATTTAATTTCTTTTGCTCTGGTAAGCTTTTTTTTCATCATTTCAATACTATTCATTACCTAACTCCTGTTTTTTTGTTTTTTGGGTGCGGCTTAGGGTGTGGCTTTGGGTGCGGCCTTGGGTGTTTTGATTTGCTAGCCATTACTTATTACCTCGTTCAACACGCTTTTGGTCTTCTTTCAAATAATCAATAATTACAGTTCTTGATAATGATTTTAAGCTCAACCAGCTGTAATTTGCATTTAACAGTAATTCATTGTTATTAACTGTTATTGTAGCGTTATGCTTTTTTAATAAAGCGTGTAAATCCTCTAATAATTCATCCATTACTTTGCCTCCTCTCTAAAATTATTCAGCCATTCTTCAATAGTGCTTTCTTCATAGCGAACTGTTCTACCCATTTTTAAATGTTTAGGTGCTTCTATACCCATTAAAATGCCGCTTACACGCGATTCCGCAATAAACTGGGCTGATACACTAAGCTTTTCCGCAAGCTCTTTAGAAGTTAATAAATTAGACATTGTTTTTCCTGTTTTGTTGAATTCGAGAGCCATGTTATAGATGCTCGATCGCAATGTCAAACTATAAATAAATATAAAATAATATTAATTTAATGTTGCAATCCTCAAAAACATTCTTTATTATTCATCTCATCGTTAACAAACACAGAGAGCAAACAAGGCATGAATATCAAATTTAAACAAGTTGGCAATGGTTATATGTTCCGCTCCCATTTGGGTTTAAAAGCAGAATTAAAACCTGGTGACAAAAAATGGGATTTATTTATAAACGGCGAACTTAAAGAAAGCTGTAAATTATTAAGAGATTTGAAGGTAAGAGCAGTTGAAATAATTAATACACCTAGCGCTTAACGGCGCTTAATTTAACTAATAGAGAGAAAATATGAGCAATAGTTTAATTAGAATCTATGTGACCGCTGGAGGAGATGAAATCGAACCAGAGGATAGAGAATGGTGTATTGGTGTGTCAGATGACTGCGCAAGAACTGCTTGTGGAGACGCTACAGACGACCTTTGTGAGTATGAGCAAAAAGAAACTAAGCGAGGCGGCGTAACATGCAAAAAATGTTTAAAAACAATAAAGGCATTAAAAAAATACAAATTTTAAAATTAACCAGCGCTTAACGGCGCTACACATACAAGAGAGAGGAAAGATAAATGGAAATATCCGAAAAAAAATATCAGAATTGATTGAAGCTGCTATTAAAAATATAGAATTGAGTATTGAGCAGAAAACCGAATTCGGGCCAGTCGAAACTATTGAAATTAGCTTGAGCTATGAAAATGAAATAATTAGCACTAGCTATTGCAGCTTGCCCGAAAATAGAGAGGAAAGATAAATGAAACTAGCGGATTTAATAATAGACTTACAAAAACTAGCAAAAGAGAATCACAAAGCAGGAGGCTATAATTTAGAAGTTTACGATGAATATACAGGCAACTTTCACGACTTTAAGCTTAGTGTAGTCAATAATGAAATTGAAATAAGAATAAACACAGAAACCGATTAACTTGCACAATTAAAACATTCTGCTAGTATTGAGCGAAATGATCTTTCATTCATTTGTTGTTTGCTCTATAGCCCGATTAGCCACTCTCTGCTGATCGGGCTTTTTTATGCACTTCAATCTTATTAATAAGAATCTTTATTATTAAGCCCAAACTTATTATTAAGCCAAAAAAAAGAGGCCGTAGCCTCAATTATCAATGCAACCCTATTTCCCTAATGGCTGCCTTTGTATACTCACCAGCTATCCACTCCACCCCCTTACCCGTGAATTTGGTTGTTGTATAGCTATGCTCATTTTTAACACCTGTTTTAGTCTCAAATCTGCCAGCGTTTATGTGTTGGGCATGTGCAAGCCATCCGCCACTTGATTTATACATAATCTTATTTTCGACTAGAAAAGCACGAAAGACATTTTCTTTCACTTTTAATATTTTGCAAACTTCGCGGAATGTTTTGGACCCAGTACTTGCCTGAACATATTTATCTACAAATTCAACTTTTGGCGCTGCTTCTTGTAGCTGTTCATTTAGCAACGCTTTTTCTTTCTCGCTTTCTATAAGACTCTCAAGCGCTTCTATGTAATTGGCCGGTAATGCTGGTTGTTGCTGTTGATTTTCTAGCTCACCCCAGCGCTTAATAATGGTATTTCTTAGTTTTGCACTATAGCCGCTAACTAATGTTAAAGTTAACTCTCTATTCAGAAAAATAGTTTTAATGCGATTTCTTTCATCAAGTTCGTAGTAAAAACCGTGATCCACATTTGGACCAGGCATCAATAGTTCATTTTCAGCCTCAAAACCCAACTCTTTTGATAACGCTTTAAAATCACGATGAACATGGCTTAATTGCTTTCCAGTTAATTCCGCAATTTCACGGCTACTCATTGTTAATTCATTGTTGTTTATTAAATCTTTCATTTGTCCTCTCCTAATAATTCATCGAGTCTAGATTGTGCACGCTCTAAATGCCGGCTATGTGTTTTTATTTGCTTTTGTAATTGCTTAACAGCACAGTCTTTTGCTTCTTCGTAGCTTTCAAACCAGCTCGTGCTTCTGTTTTTTTTACTCTCTCTAACTTCGCCGCGCATTGGATGAATATATGTAACTGTTTTTTCAGAGGTTTTTACTACCTCTTTCTCTTGTATTGAGATGCCCGAAAACATTGTTTCTCTAACTCTATACATAATCATTTACATTCTCTCTCTTCTGCTTTTTCGATTAAATCCGCTACTACGTTTTGGATATTCCATCCTTTATGCGGCTGCTTTTCTTTGCGCTGCTTTACTATGTTAGTTAGTGATTCATGCGTGTTGTCGTATAACTTTACTTGTTTCATTTTTAACCTCTCGTTAATTGGTAAAATAATAATACTAAAAATAGTTTACTTATGCAAATTAATCATTATACTTAGGTTTATCAACTAACAAGAGAGTTAAACAAATGAATAATCAAGATATGCCAGCAAATCCAGTAAAAGGTTGTGACGGAAGACTTCTTTCAGAAGTTGACATTAAATGTGGTGCCTTGGATGGCGTGGCTGTAGGTGAAACAAAACGAGAAAAAGCATTTTGGCAGGTTTATAGCTCTATGCTTGGTCATACGCAATCAGAAGTTAATAGCAAAGGTGAATTTGATAGCATTGCAAAAGATGCTATTGATGCAGTAAATGCAGGATTTAAAGCGCTGGAGAATAATGATGTGTGACGGAAACTTAGCAGCATTAGAAGTACATTTAAAACAGCAAGAAGAACTTGATAGAAAGCAAGACTTTATCGAAAACCGTAGCATTGAACATTGGAATGATATTAAAAACGGTGATTATCCGATTGAGAAAATCATAGAGTTACGAGAAGCCTTTTTTGACAATAATCAAGAATCTGACTTTTTATTTCGCGACGTTTTAGTATGTGAAGCAGGCGCACAAGAGGCGTTATTTGACGCTTTTGAAAACTGCGAACATGTACAAGCACAAGTGCATCAAAATGTAAT
>Ga0080013_1004464_pt1 | contig 13752 bp, 5 predicted proteins | sample ETNvirenome_6_85_FD_69236 | JGI IMG/M metagenome (GOLD analysis project Ga0080013, IMG submission 69236) | Marine viral communities from the Pacific Ocean - ETNP_6_85 (SPADES assembly) (version 2) | ecosystem: Environmental > Aquatic > Marine > Oceanic | place: Pacific Ocean | collected 2013-06-19 | reverse complement strand
CAGTATTGTACCTAAACATACCGTTAACTACAGCAGGTGTAGAACAACCAGTCGGACGTTGTGCATTCGTACCTGCTGGTAATCCTAAAGCATTTGTGCCGGTCATTCTATTCGAACCGTCCAATGCAACTTTACTTGGGTCAGCTGCTGAGAAGACACCGCCTGCTGTTATCGCATTAATTTTATCTTCGATAGCTGCACAAGTTGCTATATGTACATCACTATCTAACCAAGTTTCAGAACTAGAAATCGTCTCAGTACTATCGTCCCAGATGTTACCTACATCTCGTTTAACTTCTTGTGCAGAATAAAGAACTTGATCAAAGTCTTCGTTAAGATCCTGCGATCTAATAGCAGATCCAGAGAAGAAGGTGGCTTTCTTATTATCTGTAGCAGTTACTCTATAAATTCTAACCGTTTTACTAGACCCAGGAGCAGTATTAAATTGAACCTGTGTAGCACTGGCAAGTGTATAATCAGTTGTAATTGTTTTGTCTACACCATCAACAGAAACTTTGATGTCTGTAGTATCGATATATGGGAATGTAAATGAAAACAACGTCTGGGTGGCTGACGATGTTGTATAAGTATTTTCAGTTGTAGCCATAGTGTTACTTGTTTGTCATTTGAAGTAATTGATTAGCTTCATCATATTGCTCTCTACTTAATTCTGGTCTATCTATTCTGTTATATTTAGAAGCTTCTTCTAATTTTCTAGCACGTATTAATCTGATAACTTCAGGATCACTTCTTAATTGTGCCCAAGCTTTTATTTGAAGTTTACGCAATTCATTACGAATCATTTTATTATGAGGGTATGACATTGCATTTATTCCAGGTGCTTGTCTATGTAATCCGTCTTTAATATCCTTCTTCATTTGTTTCATAGATGCAATAAATTTAGGATATTTAGATATTTTTTCAAGTATTTTACCAAACCCTTGTTCACCTATTAAACGTTGATATGCACTTCTGATTTGAGGGACTTCTACTAAAGAAGTACCATCAGGAGCAGACATGCCCATTACACTTAAATCAAATTGAGATCTAGCTAATATTTTTTCACCTTCAGTATTATCGAAATTAAAAGAAGCTGGCAAGATTCCAGCAGCTAGTCTTTCTGCTAATTTGTGATTATTAATAGGTTTACCATCTAATATACTATGTTTAACTGCAAGTCTATCATCCTCTTCGGCAAAGAATTCCATAAATTGGTTTCTATTACGAATAGTTTGTAAGAAACCAGAGTTAAGTTCTTTAGTATGTGGATTAACAATCTTACCTATTTCATTACGTAAACCTGCATAAGGCACCATATTATTTGCTATATTAGCTGCTATACGTTCTAATTTTTTAGGATTGCTGCTAAACAAATCAGTTAACCCTGTTAAACCTTGTAAATAAGTTTTACTTACCATAGCTTTAGATAGTACTAAAGCATGACTTAACATTCCACGTTCTACTGCTTTAGACCCTAATGTATCCATATTATCATTCAGATCAGCTACAGCAGATAGTATAGTAGTAAAAGGTTCTAAGGATTCATGTCCGACCCATACGCCACCAAGTTTAATTGAACGTGGTTTCCATCCTGCAGCTTCCCAGACTCTACGTAATCTAAGATTTTCAGGTCCATTTCCAGTTAATTCAGAAGATGCGTATTTCTGACCTGCCATAAATATAATTGAACTACCTATCGCCAATCTACCTATTTGTAGATCTTGTGCATTTTTTAAATCTTGAACAGTTTCAATTCCATATTTTCTAACATTATCTAGATTATTAGGAGAAGCAAATGCAATATCATTGAACTCTCTAACTAAGAAATTAAAACCAGGAGCATGTTTCATGGTTAATTCTAAACCATTAACACCTGTCTTTGCAAACATATAAAGCGGTTTTAATGCAGGATATGACGAGAATAGTGTGTTCAATGCTTTAGCATATCCAGTTAAATCTTTAGTAAGAGTGACTTCACCTCTAGCGTAAGCTAGCATACCATCATTTATAGTACCAGTTTTTGGATCAAAAATTTGATCTTGTAACCTAGCTTCATATTGCCGTATTATTTCAGGACTAATTTCAGGTATAAGTCCGTCTGATTTAGCGTCTAGTGCTGCTCTAAGTGCTTTAGCTCTGGCTCTACCTCTTGCTAATATCATAGTAAAAGCGTCATCAGTTGACGCTAATAACTTCATATTATAATTAAAGAAGTTAGAATGATTAGACATACGTGCAAGATTAGTTACACGGAATGCGGCAGTATCACCATCTGTAGCTCTACCACTATCTTCTGCCCAATATCTATGTAAATCCCATGCTTCATCAGCAGCAGTGTAATCTGAATACCTACTCTTAATTGTAGAGATTTCACCAGTCCAATAACTATTTAGACGATGTTTAAAATATTCAAAAGCTTCTGGTACTGTATGGACCATAGCATTTAATTCTGCTAACCCTTCTCTTAATACAGAATCATCAGTGAATCCAGTTCTAAGATATCTACCAGCACCTCCTAATATTTGAGACATAGGCCTTGTAAATGTAGCAGTAGAGGTACCTAAAAGTGCCCTTAAAGGTGTCTTAGGCCCACTCAATATGCTATTCATCATAACACCTTGAAGCTCCTTAACCATCTCACCTGTACGTCTAGCACCGTCTTCCGTTGTAACACCGTACAACTTCTCACGCATATAGTTATCAAAGTCTTGCCAATTACTAATCTTATTAGACATTGAGAAGGCTTCTAAAAGCGAACGTAATAAATTATCAGATGGTTCATTTCTAACCATATCAAACATCATATCAACACGACCTTTTGATTGTTCGTGCATATCAGATAATACTTGATCAATTAATTTTCTACCACCTTTTTGATTTGCCATCAATCTATACGGTTCACTTAATATAAATCTAGATCTTTGAGATTGTTCTAGACCTACAATAAGATTATCACGTATATATTGTAATGGACCATCAACTTGATCTATATCTGTAACCTCAAGTAATTCTCTTGAAGAAATTGCTCTATCACGTAATTTTTTAAATAATGATTGTTGAATTAAATCAGCAGCTAATATTTCTTCTGTAGTCCATTCTAATGGATTCTCAATATTCTCAATTAATGGTTTCCAGAATTGTTTAGGCTCTAATGCACCAGCATCACGACCTCCAATAACTTCTTGCATTCTTTCGTATGCATCACCGTAAACATCTTGTAATGTCTGACCTTTAGAATTAAGATCTTCCATTAATTGTTTAAACCGTTCGTCACCGAATAATTCTTTAGCAATTACTTTGTTGATACCTTTAAATCCTGAACCAGTATCAGCAAGAGCCTCTGCAGCTGCAGGTGTGACAAGACTATCTGTAGATCCTAATTCAGATCCCCACTCTTTAGCAATCCTTTTTAATTGCTTTGTGACATTCCAAGCTGTTCCTGTAGAATTAGGTGCACCTTGGTACGATTCTACAATAGGTTTATTTTTATATCCTCGTATATCAGGATCATCTAATTCTTGTTGACCTTTTTCTGTTATTTGGTCGTCAATACTTTGTTTAGATTGATTAATTTTACGTTCTGCTCTTGCAGGATTAGTTTCATTATCAGGTGTCCAAGTGCTGAATCTATTACTACGATCTGCTTTTTGAGTTTTAAGCATTTCTAGCATTTGTTCTTCTTCACTTAGTTTATTGAAATCTATTTTACGATTAGATAATCTTTGGATAGTTTTCTTTCTTAACGCTTTTGATACAAGAATTTTTGCATTCTGTTCTGCTTTAAATATTGCATTAGATTCAATTGCATCAACTTTTTTTAAAACATCGTTGGTAGGATTATTTACTTTACCTTTGAGATTCCTTACTTTACCTATAGCTCTTAATCCACCCTCAATAGGGATACCTATACCTATACCTTCACACACAGACTTTACTGTTTGGAATGCAGGATGATCACCATCATTTGTGGTACAAGGAGTATCAAAGAAACCAAATCTATCTCTTATAACTTGTAATCCATTAGCGTCTTGAGAATATTCTGAGAATAAATCTTGAACTGCACCAACACTAGCACCTTTTATTATCCAGTTAGAACTACCAATAGTTGCTTTCGCAGCAACTGAAAGAAGACCTGTACCTTTAGCAGCAGCTCCTCCCCATCCAACGATAGGTATAGCCATTGTACCAAAGTGTACGCCAGTTCTAAGAAAACTACCCCACCATGTTTTAGTGACAGGGTTTAAATCTCCACCAAGTGGATTAAAGTCTGGTTCATAATCACCGGTCTCTTGGATCTCCTTAACCATTTCACCTGATACTATATCAACTGCACGTTCAGGTAGTGTAACAAAAGAGCTTCCTGTATCTCTAGCACCACCAAGTACTGCATTTTTTAATTCAGTAATGTTTTCACCAAGACCAAATTGACTAGGATCTTTGGTTCCATGAGGGTCTTCCTGTTCAGCTTGTAATCTCTCAGCTTCTTGTTTTTGAGCTTCAATTTCTGCTAAGTCAGCTTCTTTCTCTCGATTAATTTCTTCAACAGCTTCTCTACTGCCTTGCAGTTGCTCCTTAAATAGACTTTCATCTATATAATGTGTATCTGTCATTTCAGTTCCTCAGAAAATTCATCTAGAGACATTGATTTAAACCCAAAAACATTCCCGTTAGTTTCTGCTAATTTTTTTATCCAGTCATTTTTTTCAGATCTCAAAGGTCTCCACCCTAAAGTTACAACTTTTTTATTCTCGGATACTACTGTATAAACTACTGGTTCATTGAATAAACCTTTTTTAGTAGTACCTACCATAGTTCCAGGCGTTGATCCTCTGTATATAATTTCTTTTCCTTCAAAATGTTGTGCATTAGTATCGACACTAAACTTAGATAATCCTGGATGTAAATTATTTGGATTCAAGTATATATTTTTAAAAGGACGAAATCCAGTTCTAGCTTCTACTGGAGCATTTGTAAAAGGCATTGCTCCATATAAACCTAAAACACGTTTTTGTATATGAGGTATCATTTTCGGTTCAAATCTATCGTATTTTTTAATACCTAATTTATGTAATATAGAATTAATATCTGGACTTTGATGCAATAAAGCACCTTCGTCCTCATTTATAAAATCAATACCAGTTAACTCGGTCCAATCATATGGAGTTAATTCATTAATTTTGGCACCTTTATATTTTTTAAGATCTTGTTCTGATGGAAGTTCAACACCTAATGCATCAAGAGTCTCTTGTTTTATACTAGAATTTACATTTACTGCTGTTCGGTTAGTACCGTTCTCCATTTGTCTCGCAGTCCAAGGGTCAGCTTTGAATCCTGCTAACCTCAGAGTATCCGGATTAAGTTCAACTTCTTGACCTGACAATTGGTTTATGAGTAATTGAGTTTTAGGTATTCGGAGTCTAGCAGCGAGTTGCGATAAAGTCTGATCAAATACTGGACGTCTTACACCATTTCTATCAACAAAGGTCATATCTTGATTAAGAGATGCACCTTCTCCCAGTTGAACAATCATATGTTCTATGCGACCATCTTCCTTAAAAATATCAAGAAGTTGAGTTGAATCTCTAGTACGATTGTACTGTTCCAGAGCACTATTAAGATTTATTCGTATCTGGTTTGATTTAGTTTTACTTATATGCCAATTAGTTGGATCTGCTTTTATTTCTTCATGCCATTCCTTGATAAGATTTTTTAAAACCTCACCTTTATCACCACCTTGGTTTATCATTATATCACGGAATCGTTGTGGTAGTTCTTTTTCACCGTATTGTGTTATATACCACCTAGTTAATTTTTGATCATAATCCCCAGTGATTTCTAAAGCTGTATCTATTGCAGCAGTTACACCTTTTTGTAATGCTTTATCATCTTCTAAGTCGTATGCAGAATTTAAAAAGTAATTATTCTCTTTGGCATATTTTATTGATACTGAATCATAATTTGCATATGCCGCAGGATCTAAACCTTTACCGCGACTAGCCGCAAAAGCAACGTCCATTTGTCTTTTTTCATCTGCAATGGATTCTCCTTCTGATGTCCCCATATCTTTAGTAACTTCATTGAAAAGTTTTGAAGGACTATAACCACCAGCACCGACTTCATTAATGTATTTGTCTATCCAATCTCTAATAAGTTCTTTTGGTGGGTATGCACCTTTGTTCTGTTCAACATATGCGGCAATCTGACCCTGTATATTTGTTACAGCATTTGTTCTTTCTTCTTTTGCTTTCTTGCCATAAGCATCTGCACTTTCTTGTAATCTGACATTACCACCAGATTCTTCCCATTCTTTTTCTCTCCACTCTGCTATACTAATTGTACCTTTATAATTTTCATAACCTTTGATCCCAGCCTCTTTAGGATCAAATCTTGCGTGTATAAGACCATCAACCGATTCTATTGTTTTAGCTCCAGCGAAAACTAATTCCTGCATTTGGTTGAAATTATTTAGAAAAACTGTTGAACTACCACCTTCACGTGCAGCAAATGAGTTAACTAAATTTACAAGGTCTATAGCACCTTGAGATTTATTTTGATTATCAATTGCTGCCGTTAATAAATTATTTTGTACTCCAGCAATTTTTCCATTAACAAAAGTTGTATGATTACCGCTAGTCTCAATATCTGTTTTTTCATACAAATCTTCAACTAAAGGATCAAAATGTTCAGCTAACATATATTCATTATATCTGAAATATCCATCAGGATCTGACAATATTTCATATACTGACATTTTCATGTGTTGTTGGATTTTAGATTTTAGAGATCTATCACCACCAAGAGTATAGTCTTGTGTAACAATATCATGTAACGGATCTTTCTCATCAGTTAGTGCAGATTCATATTCATCTAAACTTATTTCTCCAGTAAAATTCTGATCTTCAACATAAAATTTAGTGGGACTTTGGTTTTTAATCCAATTAGGGAAATGTTTTTTTGCTTCAGCTAAATTAAATTGTCTTACAGCAGCTCCGTAGAAACCAGTACTAGTTAATATTTTATCAACTAAAGCTTTTGATTCACCTTTTAATTCTTCAGTCCAAGCCCATTCAGCACCTTTTTGTACAGTTTCTTCATTATATCTTACATTTTTTCTGAAACCTTCATCTAATTTTTTACGTACATCAGGATCTATACGTTTTAACCTAGCTAAATCTTGATAAGCGTCTAATGTATCCTTCTTACGCCAAGCGTCAGTAACTTGAGCACCTGCTTTAAGTGCCTGTGGTATAGCACTCCATGGATCAAAACCATACTGTGCTTGTAATTTCTCAATTCTTACATTATTTCTATGTATTACCTCGTCACCTTTATATTCAAGATCAATGTTTGTTACACCTTTATCTCTACGTCTTATGAAATTTTCTTCTGCTATTTTAGCATTCTCTTTCCTAAGTCGAGATTCTTCATTAGAACGTTGAGGTGGGTTTAAAGCTAATATCTCAGCGAAGGGTTTAAAGTCAACAGTACGTTGGTATTTTTGTGAATCTTTCATAATATCATAAACCTCCTATGCCGAATCTTCCCTTACCAGGTAGGTTTGGATTTCCATATTGACCCATTGCTCCAGCCGCTCCTGAAACTCCTGCCATTATATCTGTAAATAATCCACCAGATACTTTAGCTGCTCCTGGAGGACCACTTAATTGTGGACCTGGACCACCTGCTACTCTTAACTGAGGTACTATAGCAATTTTAGACCACGCATTATAATCAGCTACTGCATGTTGTCCTACAAAGGCACCCATCTTACGTTTGTATTCGCCTTGAGCGCTGTATAAAGTTTTGTCCATTTCTACTTGTTCTTGACCGAATTCTGTCAAAGAGTTTATTAAGGCAGCTCTTTCAGCAGACTTATTAACATTACCACCTCTAGCAGCAAGTTGTTCACCTTGAACTCTCATTAATTCTTTGACTTGTTTGTTTCTATTTAAAGATGCTTGTTCAAACAATTCATTCAATTGGATTTGAGATGTACTCATTGATCCAACTAGTGCATCTCTATTAGCGTCTCTCTGCCATTCGTAATCTTTAAGACGGTGGTCGTACTCCTCCATTGTACGCTTATTTTGATCTTGGATCATTAACTCGTCAAACCGAGTTTTATAAGCGTTTTGTTTTACTGCATTGAGGAATGCTCTTTGCTCAGATTGAGCCTGTCTTTGTGCTGCTCTTTGTGCATCCTTACGTTTATTCTTAGAAGACATGAAGCCAGAAACTGCGCTTCCAACAGCCATGGCTCCTAAGAAAGTGATGTTATTATTTACACCAGATTCAGCCAGTATCTTTTCATGGGGTTTGATATTATACATCCCCCATTCGGCGTCATTAATAGGGACGCCAAATTCATTAAACATTAATTAGACCTCCTTATGCACGACTATAGAATTTTCTATTATATTTACCTTCCCAAGTCATGCCCAATAGACTTACTGGTAAAGGAGTATCACCTACGATACTGAGTGAAATGTTTTCATTACGTTGATATACAGGTACATTGTGTACAGCTTCTGCAGCCATGCTAACCTCGTTTAGTTGTGAAGTACCAGGTTTTACTACAGAAACAGTCTGTGTTCTATTAGGTATACCTGTTAAGTTTACGTTATATTTAACAGGTCCGCTAAGTCCTGTAGATACTTTAATTCTATGTATAATTAAATCTGATGTATAATCTCTATTAGTCTGATTATCTGTAGTAGTACTATAATAGAACTTAGGTAATTCAACTGTCATTGTATAGATATAACCAATGATAAGGTTCTTACCTCTATAATCACCATTAATATCTACATACTCACTAGGTGCTGTACCCTCAACAGTTGGATAAAGTACGGCACCTACGGATGCATCAGTAGCACCTAGAGTACCACCAATATACCCACCTAACGCTACAACAGCTAATGTCTTACCTGTTATATGTGTGAATGGTAAGAATACTCTTGTCTTACCAGTTAGTTGATTGTATGTTCTATAAGGGTTAGACTTCCACATGTCCATACATACGTCAGTCTTTTCTCCAGTAGGTAAAGTTAGGAAACCTTCTTCACTAGCTTGTCTTAAATCAATAGAGTTGACTGATACATTAGTACCGTCAGATACTACAGCATAGAAGGTACTCTTATCGAAGAATTGGTCTACAAGTGTACCAGTTAGATTCCATTTATACCAAGTAGATGCTGTTCTTCTATCAGTAGTTTGATAAAATCTATACTGATATAACATATTAGTACCAGTATTACCTAGTGAAAGTATACTCATACCAGGTGATCCTGTCATATTATCGATACCACTAGGTATAAGTTCAGGAACAATACCAGTTGTATTAAATGTATTAGGAGGATCAGTAGTACTAACATTAGCTAATTCAAACACTCTAGAATATAAAGGTGTCTTAGAAATAAATGCTAAAGAGTTTCCTAAGTTAATTGCTTCGATATCAGTATCACATTCGTATGCAGATAGTGTATTAATTTTTGCTGTTGCTGGACTAAGTATATCAGAATCAGTTGACAACAAGAATTGTTCTGTATCACTGAATAGTACCAAACCTGCACTTGTAGTCTTAACATAGTTAAGGAATACAGGTTTAGTAGAAGATGCTGATATATCAATAGGGTCATCCGCTGCAGCTACTTGAGCAGATCCTGCCCAGAAATCATAGAATGATGCTGCCTTACTTAATATAACACTACCTCCACTTAAGAAACCAAAGCGGTTCCTAAAGAAGAACATGTTTCTAATAGTACCACCTACAAACGATGCTATGGGATTAGTTAATTCATCACCGACATCTCTATCTTCCCATGATATAGGATCGTATTTGAATGATCCATCAGCTTGTCTTACTAATTGATGTGGCATAGTTAATGGATCTAGTTTATAAGATAAACCAGGCTCATTAGATTCTTCCCAAGCACCAGGACCACTAGCAGCAGTACCGGATGTAGAGAATTTAACCCACATATCATCTGCTATAATACTCTCACTATTAACTATCTTTACTTTATAACCATCAGTACATTGTACAGGTAATTGAGATATATCTGAAATCTTATCAGTAAATGCATATAAAGAGTTTTCTTGAGAACCACCAGCTACACTGATAGATGTCACAAGTGTTACATGAATACCACTACCTACAGCAGTAGCGACACAACTTGCCATTGCTCCACCACCACCATTAATTGCACTAACTAAGTTTGAAACGATAACAGTAACGTCAGCGTCTCCTGCACTAGCAGACTCAGGTGTAGTATAATTAACTGTTACACCGTTTATTGTGACTTCATATTTAGCATTATAAGCAGCTACATATACAACAATAAACGCCTCATTAGGTAAAGCAGGTACTAAATGAGAAGACATTGCTACAGTCTTATTTTTATTTAAGACGTATGTATAATCATTTAGTGTTAATAGTTCAATGTCATCCGCTGTTGCACCTCGTAGATACCCATCATCTGGTAATCCAGGTATAACACATGCAGTTACTTCAGAGTTATAATTATTTGTAGCAGTTGTTTCTGCAGTTACAGCATTATTATAGTTTGTCTGCGCTGTTCCCATTGCAGATGTTGTTGTATTTAACTGTGCTTCTGTATGAGTAGGGTCATTAACTTCAATGAGTTCAAATAATTTAAGTCCGTCAGAAGTAAGATGAGGGTTTTCTCCTGTCATCTCTTTACCTTGTTGCCAAGTTAATTCCGTAACTTTAAATTTAGCATCACCGCCACCTGTGGTTATTGTAATAACTTCATCTACTTTATAACCTGTAGTAGTAGTTAAAGCACCACCAGATTTTACAATTGAAGTGGTAGATATAGTTACTACAATACTGGCACCACCTCCAGATCCTAAAGAGGAATCAGCAATAGTAATAGTCTCACTTGCATAGTAAGCATTACCACCATTAACTAATGTAACTGTGGGTACACCGTATTGATCAACTGTAATATCAAACCTAGCTCCTGACCCAGATTTATTTGCTGTACCAATTACATCTGTATAATTACCTTGTGTTCTACTTGTATCTGCAACACCATTATGTGTGAATGTTGATACAGCATATGTATCTGACGGGGTTGCTTCCGGTTCAACTTTATTAGCAGTATTAGTTGTAATATCAACTACTAATCCTGTACCTGATCCTGCGGATGTTGTAGCATAACCTAATTGTACTACTCTAAGTTTAGCATTACCTCCACCACCTGATACAGTTATCTCATCTCCAAGTGTATAATTATTACCAGGTGCGTTTACAACAGCTGCTGTAATAGCACCAGCTGCTACAGTTGTGTTAACTGTTAAAGAGGTTCCACCTCCTGTTGTTGCTACACCTGTTGCATCACTATAACCGCTACCGCCTACTGTTACTGCTAATTTATAAACCGATCCTGTAACTATTTTATCAACTATTATTTGTCCTGATGTACCACCAGCGACAGTTAAAACGTCACCAACTTTATACCCTTGACCTATCGCATTAATTTCAACTGTTGTAAGAGCACCTGCGGTTACAGTGGTTGTGAGTGTTAATCCAGACCCTGAACCGCCTGATGTTGCTGCAGCTGCTACTGCTGAATAACCTGAACCAGTTGCACTAATGTGTATTTGATTCGCAGGTCCAACACCTATACCAGTTCCATAACCTGAACCTTCTACAGTACGTTCTAATTTATAAACAGGTGCAGATATATTATTATCTGATACGCTAAGGGTATCTCCATTCTTTTTAATAGTATATGCATCGTTTGTTTTTCTTTGTGAAATTCCAGAAACCAAAGACTCAATTATTGTACCGATACCAGTATCATAATCTTGTGAGGTTTCCCATAAAGAAGATTTAGTATCACTTTGTCCATCATTAGATTCAGTGAAAGCAGCTTGTGCGGTATTCAATGCTACAAGTTTGTCTGCTGTATCTTGTACTGCATTGTTATATGCTAGCAGATCTGTCTGCATATTGGTATAGTTACAACCACCTGGTACTCCAGTGTCATCTCCCATATCAACTTTTCTAGGACTACCATCAGTTAAACTCCATACACGGAAAGTATCATCTGCATATTGTCCTACGTATTTCTCATCTTCATCTCTAAGTATAGAGAACCATTTACCATAAGCTTCAGTCTTTGTTACAGTAACAGTAATTGCAGCACCACCGCCGCTACCTAAAGCTGAATCAGCAATGGTTAATGTATCATTTTTTAAATACCCTTTACCACCTGAAGCGAGTTTAACATCGACTCCTAATGAGTGTATAGCAGTAATGGTTAAAACAACCGATGCGGCACCACCACTTCCTAATGAACTGTCAGCGATAGTAATTGTTTCACCTGATGCATTATAACCTGCACCACCTGTTTTACTAGCACGATGATCTAAAGTGACAATAGGTTCTCCATCAGACTCAACTACAACTTTTAAATCACATCCTGTACCAGACGCACTTCCTGCAGCATTTGCTACATAATAGGTACCAGCAGTTCTGTTACTCGCTGCAACTCCGTTGTGTGTAAATGTACTAACTTCACCTGCAACTATAGCGTGTACGTTGAATGTAGCTCCAGTGCCTGATCCACCTGAAGTAGTAACAGCTGCAACATATCTACCTGCAGTTCTACTCCCATCACCTACACCGTTATGTGTAGCTGTTGATATTGTTGTTGATATATCTTCAGCATTTTTTAGGTTAGATATAAATTTACCACCAGGTCTTTTCAACATACCGAGTGCATAGTCAGGGTATGTATTTATAGCATCTTTTACTTGAGTGGGTATTTTTTTCTTATCCGGTTGCTGTGATATTCCATTTAAAAAATTTGGAATATTTTGTGTGAGTGTTGTCATCTGCGTAATGCTTTAAATGGTTGATAGCTGTGATGGTAATCTTCCTCATCTCTCCACCCGAATATAGACATATCACCTTGTTGAGTTTCATGCTCTAGTGCAGTAGCTCTAGCGGAATACTCTTCTTCTTGTAGTAATGCATATATTGTTTGATCTCCGATCATTCTTATTGCACATAATCTAGCAGATCTAGCAGTTATATAAGCTTGAACAGCTGGCGGTACTTCTGTAAAATTCCAGTACCAAACAACATCTACCGTGATCGTACGCGGATCGGAACCATCTTTCCATTCATAGGTGTGCTTGTTGCGATCATAAAGCTTACCATTACGACGAACAGTATTATAGTCATCGTAGTGAGTGTATCTATGTGTGTCAATTGATAAAGCATTTTCTGGGTATTCTATTTCGAACGTGATGCTATCAGCAGTTAGCTCATAGTGACGTTCAGTATTAAATGTCCACCCCTCAGATTGTACAGTTTTATTCACTTCTCTAAGTGTATTTAAAACTATACCTACTTCAGGATTTTGTAAATCTAAGGTGGTGACAGAACTCTGCCCCACTGAGCTTAATATTTGATTAACAGCATCCAGTTCTGTGGACACAGCATAAGTAGGGTAGGTCATGTTAATTTATATAAATAAAAAAAAGAGGGTCGTGAAACCCTCCCAATGTGTATAATGTTAAACCGCAGTGATGTTACACTCAGGACCAGCATAAGCCATCCTAAGATTTTGTGTCACTGATCTAACAGCGGAATCTGCTTGAGCTGCTGTACTACCAGCTGCTGTTGCAGTCCATGTTTTTGATACGGAAATACGTTCTGCATCTGTTGTACAGACACCGTTATTCCCTTTTTGTACTGATACTGCCATGTATTTT
>Ga0080013_1004463_pt1 | contig 13754 bp, 14 predicted proteins | sample ETNvirenome_6_85_FD_69236 | JGI IMG/M metagenome (GOLD analysis project Ga0080013, IMG submission 69236) | Marine viral communities from the Pacific Ocean - ETNP_6_85 (SPADES assembly) (version 2) | ecosystem: Environmental > Aquatic > Marine > Oceanic | place: Pacific Ocean | collected 2013-06-19 | reverse complement strand
TTCATAGTATTCTCGTAGAAGTTGTGCCATAATTTATTCTCTCAATTTAACGTGGGGGCTTTCACCCCCACAGATAGTCAGCTACCGGAGCAGCAACGTCGAACTGGTTGGATCATCCATTTTTTCATGATTGCTCACCTCCTTTATGGACCACTCGGATCCCGTAATCATCCACCAACATACTCAAAAAGTACGAGGTTCCAGCACTAATACAACCGCACATGAACGCTGTCATAGGCTGATTGCTAAAACTAAATAGTTCTGTATATGGACTTATGCCCCATAGAAACACGCCAACCCAGAATCCCATGCACAAGTGGCAGTGGAATAGACGACCGAAGCCGCCCCAGGAAGCGCATTCTGGACGGATCTTATTAAAGATATGTCCGTGTATAAGGATAAACGTCATGCCGTATGCGGCAAGTATAAAATGTAATAGTTCCATTAAGCCTTCTTTCTTTCTTGTTCCGTAATATGTGTGCTCTCGGTCTGGACACCGGCAGCCTCTTCGGCGGTGGCGCCGATGATAGAAGTCAGGCAATCGGTGCCATCCGTTGCAGCGGCGCATCGGAGGGCCGTTCCACCGACGCCGAAGAGCATATTGATCATCTGCGGGTCTAGGCCAGACGCTTCGGCGCCGGGGATCAGGGCTGCAACAAGAGCGCCGAGCAGTATGGTTGCTCCGGTCAGACCTAGGATCTTTTTAACTCCAGGCTTCTCAAGGACGCGGCCGACAGCGCCTGTTGTCGCGGTGAAGCCTCTATCCAAAAAGTCGATCTCGGTAAGATCGGGTTCTTCTTTTTCTGCCTTTTCTACCTCAGCGGGGATTAGTGATATTACTTCAGCTGCGGCTTTTATTTCCGGGTCTGTCATCAAAATGCGAGCTAGTTGAGCTAACTTTTTTTTATCCTTTTCCTCCAATGCTTGTTGGACTAGCTTCTGGGCCGATTGCGGGGAGCTTTTAAGGTTTGCTAGCTCGGACGCAGGGTCTTGTCCTTCTAGCAGGAGATCCAATGGATCTGTAGCGTCTTCTACCAAACGAAAGGCCCTCCAGTTCTCCATTATAAGGTTCATCTCACCCATGGATTAATACCGATTACGCAATGGATAGTAGTAGTAGCCCGGGCGCATAGAACCCTTCTCGGTGTATTGAGGTACTTCGCCGTATTCGGTGGAATCACGATCGGACGGGTGGGTGTACATATCTTCGAGCTCTTTTTCGTACTCGTCAGCTATCTTCTCATGGGCGCCCTCTTGGGTAAGGAATTCAGCAATTACATAAACTGCAGCTTGGAGTGCATTAACTTCGTCATTTTCAAAAATAACTCCTTCTAGGGATCGGAAAAGATTGCCGCCCCGAATGGAGGAACGGTCAACCAAGCCCTTGTCCGCCATTAATTCAAGAAGCCGATTTTGATAATCATAAACGTCTTCAGTGGCTATACTTTTAGGAAAAGTAACGATTTTCATCTTTTCCGGCATAACAGCGATATCGATTTTCTTATGATCCATAATGAGAAGAGAACCGTCAAGGGCCTTTCGAGCATTTAATTCTACCGTCGCTTGTGGGCCTCCTATAGTAATTTTAAGCATGAGACTGTAGCTCCTTGGCTAGTTCTTGAGTCTTAAGCAGCTTATTGAGATCATTTTCACTAAGCTCGCGCTTGCGAAAATCATCCAGATAGACTACCGTCGCTTCCATCTTTTGCGCTAAAAATGTACTAGATGCTGTGGAAGATGCTGTTTGTACGGCCTTCTTAAGGCGCGCTAGCTCTTCATTTAAATATAAACGTAATTCTAGGCCGTCATCGGCAAAACTGGTAACATACAAGTTAAGAAGCATTTTCTGTTCTTGAAGAAGATCTCCGTATTTTTCATTGAACTTCTTTATAAAAGATTGATAGGTCAAAGAATCAAGAGGCTGCAGGGGGGCGCCAGAGGACGTCGGGGTAGCTGCCATACGATCTACAATCGCCTGCTCAAAAAGAACACGCTTTTTAATACTAGTATTGGTATTAAAAATAGCATTAAGTGAGGCCAGTACTTTAAAGTTAGGGACAAAGTTGGCCCACACTTGAGTACCGAGACTCTTATTAATAGTCGAAATCAATTGAGACTGTGTTTTGAAGACTTCTTTCTCGTTTAGAGCACTGTGTTTTTTCTTTGTTTCGGTTAATAGACGTTCTGCAATGCGCACCTCAATCCTAGAGGTCTCCAGCAAAGTATGATAAAGTTTCAACTCCGTGGCCAATATGCACCCGGAAGAGAAAAACTCTTTTATAAGAGCCGTGAGATTACTGCGCCGAACAGCATCCTTATCTATAACAGCCTTTGTAAGCTCTCGGCAAAGAGTTTCATAGATAAAAGCGGTATTCCTTTTCTTATTATGTTTCATTTCTCTCGTTCTCTTTTAGTTCTAGTTCTTTTATTAGTTTACGTACATGATTCGTAGTTTCCACTAATCTTAATTCACTATTACTATAACTAGCTTCAGTTCTTCGTTTTTTACCTATACCAAACGTTGGGTCCGCCATATCACCTCGAGGATTGCCTATGCCTGCGCCGGTTCGTGACCGGGTGGTGCGTAAAGTTGGGACCTCTGGATTGACGCCCCAGTCTTCACGTCGATGGGGCCCCGTTCCATAACGTTTGCGGTTATCATCGCTCCCGTCCTTACGGACATACGTGCGTCCTTTGGAATATCTGCTCGTGTGTGCTTCCTTCTCGCTTAAATCTTCACGGCGCCCCGGGGCATCGAGCAGGGCTGTTTCGCCGGCTTCTTCGGGTTCGCCGAGTACAGGCTCTTCTCCTCCTAGGTCGCCTAGATCGCCGAGGTCGGCGTCATCGCCGCCTAAGCCGCCGAGATCTCCTAAGCCGCCGCCAAGAGCTTCTTCGGCGCCCTGTTCTGTGACCCCCTCAAGTTCTTGCTGCCACTGACGATCATAAAATGCCTCGCGCTGATTACGTAGAAACTCGTCGTCTGAGAGACCAAGAATATTACTTGCTACCCAGTGTTTGCTATAGGCGCCTTCTGGTACTGCGTTGGCTACATCGAATTTAGTGCGCATATATTCCAGCTGTTGTAACTCCGCTAGACGGGATGGATTGTTGAGTGATAGATCAAAGCTAATTAAATCGTCGCCGCGGAAGCCCAAAGTATAAAGGTGAACTACGGCTACCTTCTCTAACTCAGTGATAATAGAACGCTGTAATCTTTGTATCGTCCTGGAGAATCGAATGTCTTTTTGTGCCAACGTAGTTTTATCCTCGTCGGCGCCCTCTAGGTTAGTTAAATATGCCTGTGGGATTTTTATGGCTGCGAATAATTTGTCGCGCAAATATTTGACATCGTCGATGTCGTCAAGAGACTTGGCACCTGGTAGCGATTTAATATCCGAGCCCACTCCGCCGCGCATTGGAATGAAGTAATCCTCTTCTAATGAGAGAGGGTTGTAGCGCAGATCAACGCGACCAGTGTTAGCGTCAACAATTGAGTTACGCTTCATTTCGGTTTTTACTTTCTCCATGTATTGTGGCACCTCTTGGGGAGGTATGTTTCCCACATCAATTTGAAATATACGTCTTTCAGGGGCGCGGACGACACGGTAAGCAATCATTGCATCTTCCAGCAATACCAATTGACGCCAAATGCGCCGGGCGGGGTCCAAAATAGAAGTCCCGTAGGGCGCGTGTCTATCATTACCTAAAATGCGAAAATGAGCAACCTGCCAATTTTCGAAAGTCATTCCGGCGCCGTTCCATTGATACTGAACATAGTTTGGGTTACTTGCGTCTTGACCTTCTAGGCGCTCTACTTCGGCATTGGGAAGACCAATAAGACCGGTGACCCCTAGTTTATCATCCACATCCATGTATAAGAAAAAATCCCCATACTTACACATGGAGCGTGCCCATCCAAAAGTATTATACTCTATATTTAGTACATCATAGAATAGGGCATTTAAAATTGTTTTGATTTCCAGATTCATACACTTGATGTTAAGCATTCGATCGTACGCGTTGGATGTTGTCATCTCATCCGCATATATATCTAACGCTGACGCAATTTCAGGCATATACTCCATCTGTTCAAAATCGATATAGCGCTCTCCGCGGTTCTGATTCCGGAAAGCAGCCGAGGTATACATGTTAAAGTTTTGCGACATGTTATTGTCATGTCGTTTAAACTCCTGGCCGCTCATAGAACGGAATCTATATCGGTATTTGTCTAGGTTGCCGCGGCGCTCTTGGCGAGCGACTTGGGCGCGCCAGTTAACAATAGGGCCCGACAGTAGCCGCGTGAGCCTCTTAAACAGAGGCGACGTCGGGTTCCGCGGGTTGTGTTCATTTTTCGCCATGATCTATTATCCTTTCAGTAGGGACCAATATTGTTCCGTAAAGTTTTGTGCTTCATGGAGTCTTTGGCTCTCTTTGTTCATTTTGTGGCCCGACATCCCTGGTATGGTGGTAGAAATTCCTGTCGTAGAAGTAGTGATTGAAGACAAAAAGCTTTTACTGTACTCCATGTTCTTGTGACTTTCGACAATAACGGTATCTCGGACCCAGCATCCGATAGCAAACGACATAATTAAATCGTCGTTATAGCTACGCATTGCTTCGGGGCGTCCGGAGTGCCAAATAAAAGTTTTCATTTCTGATAGCAGTCTCGTAGAGTTGATCTTTATTAGTCTATTTCTCATAAACTCTTCCATCTTGGCTACTATCAGAGGTCGCGTCTTCGAGGACGTAGTAAAGCCAGGTATTACACCGGGCTGCCACTGCGCTGTCAGAGAATCAACATATTGATGATCGCTCTTCCGAGAATAGTATAAGTTAGGATACTCTTTATCGATCAATTTTTTAAGCACTGCATAGCCAATATTATTATTTTCTATAACAAGCATAGGCGCGCCGAACTCGGTACACACATTGTACAAAATATCTGCAAAATCATCGGGTGTTGGTTTTCCCGAGTATTCTCCTACCACTTCCATAGTCTCTAATTCAAAAATATGAAAGGCACTATTGTCTTTGCCGTCACCCCTTGCCACGTCGGCCACGATCATATATGGCTTGGCAGGATCATATTTCTTCCAAATCCAATAGTTTCTGTCAAAGCCTGTACGGTACTCTGGGGCACTTGTTCTCTCTAAGTACCATTGGATATCGTCAGGATGAATCACCGTCTCGCCCGATACGTTAAAATTACATTCTAATTCTTGGGCGATCTGACGCTTCGACATATTTCTGGTTTCTTTCTCAAACCAAGCACTATCCCTGTCGGGATGAACATCCCACAGCAATGTTGTCATGTAAAAATCGTTGGTGCCGCTTTCAGCTTCTACGCAACTTTGATGAAACCAGTTGCCTACACCGTTTGGAGTGGAGAGGGCGATACAACGGCCGCCGGTGGATAACGTAGGGTACAGCGCAGTCCACAACTCAGACAGATGGTCGACGTGGGCGGCCTCGTCCACGACAAGAAGGGATAAAGCCTCAGAACGGCCGGCGTCGCCGGAGGTCGATGATCCTTTGATTTGGGAGCCATTACCCAACTCAAAAGAGGTTCGATTGTCTACCACGATCTCGCTAATACGCATCCAAGGGGGAAGATTTTTAATCAGAGCCTTTACTTTTTTAACTAAATTTGTAGCTGTTTGAAGTTTTGTGGCAACCACCAGAATATTTTTATCTCGATGAAACATCATCAACCAGGCGACGTAGGCTGCAGTGACTGTAGAGATTCCTAGTTGACGTGCCTTAAGTATTACATTAAAACGATAGTCGTTAAAATCCTTTAAAAGCTGTTTTTGATAATCATAAGCTTTAAAAGGAATGGTGCCTTTTTGGGGGTGTGATATGCGCCCGTAATTGATCGTAAAGTAAACAGGATCTTGTCCCGCTTTAACAACCTCTTTAAGTATCTCTTGCTTTGTTAAAGCAGCTGCCATTTTTAAATCTTCACATTAGAAGGCTTTTTTGCTTTTTTCCCCTGCGCGAGGAAGTCCCGTATCGAAGCGTCCAAGCGATCTTTAGAGTCGCCCGGGTCGACGGCGTCAACAGAGTTCATGCCACCAATTCGATAATCACATTGAGCTTGTACATCCGTCCGATAGTTCGACATGCGCTGTACTAAAATACGGTGGTCGCCTTCTTTAGTTAAACTAAGTGTATTACCGGTTATTGCTTTATATTCTTTTTTCAAAAACTTAACAACTTCTTGTAAGTGACGCCCAATTTCGTTTTCAAAGCCGGAATCCTGTACTTCTTTGATGCGTGTTTCTGCCTGATACTTGACACGTAAAATGGGACCATGAAAGGATACCATGAAGCCATCCATCAATCGCCGATCATGAATATAATGACCTTGTTCCCTCTGTAGTCCCGCTGATCGACTGATGCCATCAGCCTGCAGAGAGGCATCATGAGCCCCATCAAACGCGTTGGCGGCGGCTTGATTAATTCCTTGAATTATTTCGTATACTGTTGCCATATTAATCTTCCCTATTCGGTCTCCAACCGGTTGCCCATCTTTCTTCTCGGCCGTCGACATAATATATATAGCAGTTGAAGCACGCTTCGAACTTGTTCATATATAAATCATCTTGTGGATGAAAAGAATATTTTTCACAAACAGGACACGTCCTATTGTGGTCTCTAGTAAGTAGTTTTTTGTTTATTAAAAATCCGTCTTGTTCTACTTTGTCTTGGGATTCGGCAAGTTTGGCAAATTTCTGACGTGCTTCTTGAGACTGTTTAATATATTTTTTTTCTTTGTCTGCGTCCCAGAAGCGCGCTGGGTTGTCAATTGTTTCTTCACCATACTTTTGTGATATAGCTCTCTCCAGACCCGCAGTATGCTCTTGTTTATCTTTAGCCATTATGGGGGCACATCCGTATCAAAGCCGGAAGTTGCGCTCCAGCCCGGTGTTGTTCCCTCATAGGCGCTAGCATTTCCCACCCCTTGAACGTCAGTCACGGTAGTGCCGGTGCCCCCATTGTTGTCACCCATTCGCCACCAAGAAAGCAGATTGGACGCGGCCGCATGAGTACTTAAATCTGTGGGCGTGCCGCTGTTATATAAAGCCTCCACATCCGCATCCGTTAGAGCCTTGGTCCAAATGCTCACTTCGTCCATTCTCCCCCGGAAAGTCTGATTGGCTCCAGGGGCGAACCCGCCTATGTTAACAGTAGCTGCAGTAGACGTCCTGAGACCGCTATAGCAGGGAACATAGGTCGCGGTGGAGGCGTCGTAACACATAGGATAGGCGGTGCTGCCGTTGTCATAACGGGTTCCATCCATATAATAATACATTGAGTCGCGGCGCGCGATGCCCCCCGCACGATTGGAGCCAGCGCCGTCAGCAGATCCAGATGGCGCGCCATATTTAAGAACCAAATGGTGCCAACCACTAGAAAGAGTCGACCAATCCTGGGTTGTATCATATATAGCTATATATTTACCCGCGGTATCAAGAAGCTTGAAGAACACATACTTCCCGCCGTGAAAGCTCATCTGCCATTCGCGGTAGGCGCTGGGGCTGCCTTTGGCCTTAGATATAAAAGGAGATGCAACGAAGACATCCTGTTGAAACCATATACTAATACTAAAAGGAGCATCTCCGTACGGCGCCGTTCTCCCGCCATCACCGTCGGCTCCCTCGATGAAATCATAACTGGTTGGATTGGCTACTTTTAGATAAGAATAATCAGGGGGGTACGCATTGTTATTACCAATCTGTATGGAATAGCTGTTACTAAACCCCGTCACAAAATCCACAGTATTAATGGTTTCTATGTCGGCAGACGCGACGCCATTAATAGTTTCTATATCAGCGATCGCTACTGTATTAACTTTACTAACTTCAGACATTATGAAATCTCAATATAGGTGGAGCTTGGATTAAAATAAATAACGTTTGCAGTGCTGGTGCAGTATCCTACCACCCTCACAATGGCGCCGGTGTCGCCCGGGGCGTCGATGTCAAATTCTCCACTATCCGGACAAACATATACAGGTTTGCCGGCGGCGAAAGTGCCGTTTAAATTTGTATATACGTCAAAAAAACCATGTATAAGCATTCCGTGGGTTCCCGGCGTTGTTCCAAGAGCAATTGCTAATAATTGTGTTCCGCCGGTAGCGACCGCATCGGCCACGGTCAACTCCCATTGCCCGTCGGCGGCAAGATAATAAAGCTTTCCAGCAGTTGTGCTTCCGCCACCTGGGCCGGCCCCAAAAGTAACCACATCACCACCGCCAGTATCATTCGAGAGTCCGGTAGGATTATGATGGATATCTAAAGCCGTAATGGGAGTACCGGTGCCTATGCCAACAGCATCACTTCCTCCGTCTACAAACAACATAGTAGTATTATTGCTTGATTCAACGCGGAAGTCGTAATCTTTGCCAGCCTCATTGGATACAAAAGAACCATAATTAGTTATTGTATTGCTTCCAGAAACCGAAAGACTTCCAGTAATCATTATCAGCCCCCTGGAACCAGAAAGAGACCCTGAACCATATTGCATCAGCCCCCCGGAACCACTTACCGTAGTCCCAGAGCCACTAACAATCGTTGTGCCGTTAACGTTACTAACAAAAAGAGGCATTAGTCTTCAATCTCCTCCATCAAAAGTTTAAACCGTTTGCCGATCTTGTTGTTTCTTATGGTTAGGCAGTCCTCTTCCTCGACAACAGTCCAGTTTCCTCTATCGTTTACCAAGTGCAAATCGCCAGTATATATATTGGCCCACTTTCGTGAGGATGAGCCAAGATCGTATGTGTTGTCTGTCTCGGGCAGAATCTTTCCTTTAACGTCTACCTGACCCTTCTCAACGAACAATGTATCGCCGATCTCAATAAAGTGCTTCTTGAGAAAGGCAACAAGGCGATTCCTGGTTCCTACTTCAGGTATAGCCACTATACTATTTTACTATCTCCGTTGACAATGCAAAAATCCCCAACGAAGTAAGTGTTCCAATCCCAAACCCAAGAGCAATCATGAACGGATCTTTGGCGGGCCTTTGTTTAATAACCAAATCAGTTAATCGATCATTTTCGGCGCTCTTTAAAATCATCATAGATTCGTACTTATCTTTCCACGAAATAATCTCGATGTCTTTATAGTCCAGTTGAAGCTGATATCTTTCTTCCTGAATGTGGAGTTCATACCCTATTCGCAAATCGCATTCGGCATCTTCAAATTTCTTTTCGGTTACTATCTTGGCCGCGGCATCAAGCGAAAGGAGAACTCCGTCGAACGGTACGATGTCGCCAGCCTCAACCGGAAGAATAATATAATCCGGAGAGGGCTCGATATCTGCGGCGATGGCCAGAGGGGGAGACACCAGAAAGACGGCCAAATAAAGTACTAGTATTTTTCTAATCATTTTTTATTCCAAAAGCTTTTGCTAGATCACGGGCAAGTTTCTCAGGATCATTATAGCCTTCGTCGACCAATCTTTTAAGTTCTGCTTCCTTTTGTTTATCTAAAACATCGCCCCGCAGCTTGAATTCTTCTTCTAGTTGGGCTCTCCGTTTAAGGTGCTCCTCTAGGCGCCTATTCTTGGCGTCTATCTCAGTATCATGAATTCTCGCCAGCTCATCGATTTCAGCCTTGTGAGATTCACGCTTCGATTCTAATAAATCTATAACGCCGCCTAGCAGCGCTCCGTTACGGGTTAAAGCCCCGATCAAAGCAGCGCAAAAAAACAGTAATGCAATTACTATCGCCCACCAAAACTTCTTGGCCCAAAGCCACAGTTTTTTAGAAACAGTTCTGATTTTTATCCAAGTCATTATTTGTAGCCCTTAAGCTTCGCAACTGCATCGATGATAGTCTGGCCGCCGATATAAACTGTAGTAATGATTACCCAATCGCCGGACGTCAGATCAGAAAAAAGCAACAAGCTCGTAGCCGTTGTCCATGCGAGCAACTTTCTAGAAACTAGCTTCTGTAACCCTTTATCTATAATATGTCTCATACATACCTCCTTAGTACTAATTAGGGGAGGGCCCGGAACTATGTCAAAACAACTTAAATACAAATTTAAAAAAACACTAAAAAAGGCTGAATTTATCCATGCCGACTTGGAGTATCACGAAGAGGTACTGCCGGAAGCAAAAAAGCTTTTTTCAGAAGCCGTCGCAGAAATAATAGACAACCTGTCTCCCGAAGAGCAAAAAGTGCTGCAGGGCATTAGAGAGACTCGTCAGCAGCAAGAGTTAGTTGCGCGCGAACGTGCCGATCGTGCGGAGACCATGGAGTATGACGAATCAGAGGTTCAAGGAGTCGAAGGTACCGAGATCTGTCCATCTGATGAAACAGGAATTGATGAAGTCGGCGAGGCGGTGCCCGATGCTTCCCGAAGTTCTGAGGTCAAAAAATTATTTCGCCAGATTGCGGAGCGGACTCACCCGGATAAAGCTCAAGCGCGCGGGTTCTCTGTAACAGAGTGCAGTAGGTTGGAGGCGATTTTTAAGAAAGCACATAATGCATACAACAATAAAAATTGGTATATCTTGTATTCTATAGCCGGCGACCTGGACATACCAATAGAAACTCTGCCTCAAGATTGTCTAGAGTGGGTAGAGGACGACATCCGCCAAACAATGGTCCAGATTTCGCACATATCTCATCTACTTGCTTGGATGTGGCTTAACGGAAATAATGCCACCAAAGATGCAGTCATCGAGGACTACTTTCGTCAAACCTATGGGCAGGGATTATCCAAGGATCCTATTGGCTAACGCGAGCAAAACCATTAGTTTTATCAATCGTTATCTCTACATCGACGATATCTTTTAATGAATCCACGTGGGAAATCAATATCACGGTCTTAAAGTACATTTTAATAAGCTGTAGTATTCGAATGAACCCTTCCATGTTGTCTGCATCAAGAGCTGTGCCCGGCTCGTCAAGAATAAAAATGTTACCCTTCGGGAGTGACGATACTGACAGCAAAGCTAGTCGAATGGCCATTGCAGTAACGGTCTTCTCGGCGCCTGAGCACATTTCAATTGGGCGCGATTCATGCTTCTGATGCTTGATTAAAATATCCAGCTTTCGACCGTCTTCTTGAAAAAACACATCAAAGTCAACGATATTGGCCAGAACCTTGGCCACTTCGCTGTTAATAACCGGGAGGCGCTTCTTGATAATATCATAAGCAATTCCATTCGAATGTGTGCATCGCATAAACAAATCGAATGCCGCATATTCCTCTCGGATTTCATCAAGATCCTCTTTCTTTTGCTTTAGGTCCTCGACTTTTTGTTCCATTGAGCCAAGCTGGCGGTGATGAAGATTGATTGAGTCCTCGACTTCGATAATCTCTTCTCTTGTGTTTTTTATTTTCCTTTCAACGGCGGTGCGGGAGTCAATAAGGCTCTCAATGTTCTTAATTAAGTCTTTCTTCTCTTCGTATAAATCAATTTTTTCAGTCGCCGTACAGAGAGCGGCCCGGTCGCTTTTAATCTTTGCGTATAATTTTTCAATAGAAACCTTATTATCACGCTTTTCAATCTCGATATTGTTCTTCTTTATAATGGTGCTATTATAGCGCTCGATAAACTCAATCATTTCAATTGAGTCTACCGAAACAACCATATTTTTATGAGCGCGAACTTCTTCGATCTTATCAATAATGTCTATTTCTAGAGAAGGTAGTTCCACAGAAGCTAAGTGAGCATCGCGAATAAACTGGCACGTGGGAAACTTATCTCCGCACGGTACCTCGTCTAACAATTCTAGTTTTTTACTCAGGGATTTATAGTCGTTATCCAGGATGCGCGCTTTGTTAAGAGTATCATCATATTTCTGTTTAAACTCGTCATATTCCTGCTTTTGGACTAAAAGATCTTCAATGTCTATAGTAGTCAAGAAATCATCATATTCTTTTAACTTCTTGTTACACTCAACATTCTCCGATTTAAGATCTACGATATTAATATCTGTTTTTTCAATCTTCCTCTCCAGAGATGAACGAGTCTCCAAAAGATTCTTAATATCAAGTCGCTCCGCTGGAATGGAATCAATCTGTACTGTCAGTGCCGTGTACTCTTGTTCTGTTAGGACTAATCCTTCTCTTAGTTGAGCACATGCAACTACTTCATTATCGAGGGCCTTCTGGGCTTCCATATGCTGAACCTCGGCGAGAGCGATATCATTATCGTAGTTGGTCTCCCCGACGCGTCGAATGAGTCCTTTAAGGTCCGCAGAATCCTCATGAGCTAACTTAAACTTTCTCTCAAAGATGTCTAAATCCAAAAACTTAGCCAGGATTTCTTTCCGTCGTGTAGAGCCCTCTTTAATAAACGATAAACTATCGAGTTGACTGGACATTGAGGTTAATAAGAAGTCCTCTATTGTGCCGAACCGCTTACGAATATGGGCGTCTGTCTCATTGCGGGTAGTCCCATTAAGACTAGTCTCTTCTCCCATTACCGGGTCGAGGCCACTAAATTCTAAAAATGTTCGGGCCTCGTTCGTAACCTCGCCTTTCAGCTTCTTGACATATTTCTCTGATCTGCGCTCTATTGTATATGTCTTGTCCCCAACTTGAAGCTCAACCAGGCCGCGGCAATCTTTCTTATTCTGATTGATGATGTTATAATTCTTGCGTTCGTTCTTGGACGTCGTGTTAAACATGGTGTAAAGCATCCCGTCGATGATACTAGACTTTCCAGAGTAATTCTTGCCGAAGATGCCAACGATACCATTTAGATTTGTAAAGTCAACACTGTTGCCTTCTCCATAGTTGAACAAGTTGTCCCACTCAAACTTATTAATATTCCAATTAACATTGCGAGCGACCTCTTCCGTCTCTTCAATCTGTGAGTTATACTTCCGGTTGAGTTCAAATACGCGTTCGAGCATTTCTTCGCTCGGCTCATAATCTGTGAGGTACTCACGGATTAAGTTCTCCTGGACTCCTTTGTCTCGCAAGTTCTCTACCTTGAACCCGGCGCCGATCTCTACCGTGCCGCGCTCACCTGCGGCCCGATTCAAGAAAGTAATGCTCTCGGGCTTGAAGCGATGCTTGGCTACTTCGACAGCCTTGCGCATAATGTCAAGCGGAAGATTATTATTACTCACAAGACGCAAGCGCGAGGTAGGAGGAATCTTGGTGCCCCTTGGCATTCGCCCCTTTGGCGTGAGTTCGATTGTTACGAATGGCTTGGGATTAAGCAAAACATGGTGACTCACGCGAAACTCGTTCTTGTCTTCAATTTCCCAAATCAAGAATCCCTTGTCATTTGTCTCGCCGTGATTCTGTTGGACCGTTGAGCCACAGTACCTCACGCGGCCCTCAGTGTCTAAAATTTGATTCGTCTTGTGGATATCACCAAGCAACGCGTAGTCGTGACCCGCGAAGACGCCAATGTCGTGATCGCCGTGATCCATCACCCAGCCGGTGTCAGTCTTGACTCCCGATACAGAGCCGTGATATAAAGCAATATTAATCCGAGACTCATCGCTTGGCGCAACCCAGTTATCCTCGTCAAAAACCGATAGCACGTTGAAGGCGATGTGCGGCCCTACAAGGACTTCTCCTGCATTCTTGAGCAGATGTAGGTCCGGTAGGTTCAGAGCCTTCACAATGGGCGACAGCGCGTCCTGACGGGTACTGTTCTTCAGGTTGCCGTCGTGGTTGCCCAAGATGATGTAGGTTGGCGCGATTTTCGCTAGATTTGCGAAGAAGTCGGAGCAAAGCTCAACGAACTCTGGTGAAATCTGTGTCTTGGTGTGGGC
>Ga0080013_1004460_pt1 | contig 13761 bp, 19 predicted proteins | sample ETNvirenome_6_85_FD_69236 | JGI IMG/M metagenome (GOLD analysis project Ga0080013, IMG submission 69236) | Marine viral communities from the Pacific Ocean - ETNP_6_85 (SPADES assembly) (version 2) | ecosystem: Environmental > Aquatic > Marine > Oceanic | place: Pacific Ocean | collected 2013-06-19 | reverse complement strand
TTGTGATGGTCGTTGCACTGACATCTGACTGCCCAAGAACCTTGATTGCATCAGCCACTAGCTGGCTCCCATTAACAAGAACTGAAACCTTCTAAGAGCCAAAGAGCTGTCTTTGTTTGTCTTGTTTGTGTTGCCAGCCACATCACTTTGCATGTCCTGAAGAGCTTGGGTAACTGTTGTTCTGGATACCTGCTCGTTTGAGCGGTCATATTCTGCTGTTGCGGTGGGCAAAACCACCATTCTATAATCACCCATTACCTTCTTCCGTCCGTTCTCATGTCAAATCGAGGCGTTCCAAGTCTCCAGTTATAATCTGTGCCACTGCTTTCTACACGGAAGATGATGTCTCTTGACCTTGCCCTAACATGTGATTGAGCGGTTGTTGCTCCAACAGTTGCTGTAGTAAGTGTTGAGGCTGTATTTAGCGGATAATCCTTGCCTTTCAGAGTCAGTGTCATGTTGACATTCTCTGCCGTTCCACCAAAGTTAAAATCTGGAATGATTTTTCTAATCATAATGAATTGTTCGCCATCGCTTAATTCAAGATCACCAGACTCAATATAAGCAGCTAACTCTGCTCCATCTGCGTTATATCCAAGCTCTTGGTTATATAGGTAGTTGGTATTAACATTATCAGTGTCACAAGACGATGCAACAGGATTATTCCTGCTTGGCGCATAATTCCAAGTGCCTCTTGCCATCGTGCCTATTGTCCATACGTTTTCTAAGTAGTTAAAGGCTACATAATTAGTAATGTCTGTATCCCCATTGCCCACAGGATAAAACCACATTACCTCACTATAATCTGGATTTGATGCTGCAAATACCTTTCCTGTCTGTGCTGTGTTGAGATTGCTCAAAACATAATCAAGAACAGTACATGGAAGCCTTTCAACAGAACCTCGATAGACATAAAATCCTCGATTATCCATAAAGAACACTGCATCACCTACAGCCACCGCAGCTTTAGGGCTAATCATGGAAACGCCTTCAGCCACTGAAGCAAACTGGAATATAAAAGGCGAACCTACAAACCGCATAGACTGAAGCCCAAAGTCTGTCCAGATAAGAATCTCTTGCCTTGTTTTGACCGCGCCTATGATCTGTGACCCAGAGCTTAATACCTGACCGCCAGATGTATTTACCGCTGTCGGAGTCCAGTCCACCGCATTTTCCTGATCCGACCAGCGCACAAACAAAGGGTTGATCGTGCTGCTTCCAATGGGATTCACTCCAAACGCTATTACATGTCGATCAACATCAGATACCATAACCTGTAATGCAGCGACTGGAGCATCTGAAGCTCCACTTACCGCAGAAAGTGCTACTCCTCTTGCGCCAGTGCCTCCGCTTTCATCCCAATAATAGACACCGCCACCACGGACATTAAAAATAAGGTCATCGGCAAAAGAATCTTGGGTGTATAGTCTTAACTGATTTGTCGAAGAAAGCGATGTTGATGAGTTCCATGTTCCTGCGTTCCAAACTCCAACACCCCAACCTGTGCTGTCTACCCAAGTATTTAAGCCTGTGTTGATCTGAAATGCAGCTACTGTAGAGCCGCCTCCGTTTCCACTGTCACTCGCATTTGCAGTGACGGTATCTCCACTGGTATCTTTTGCTGTAATCGTGAATGTATTAGCGGTAAGAACATTTACAATCTGATATTCCTGATTTAGAACTGCTGCCGTAATATTTCCACCTAGAGTGGCTGCATCAGAAAAAGTTACAAAGTCATTGTTTACTGCGCCATGACTTGTTTCTGTAACCGTAATAGTCGAAGAGCCGTTTGTTGCTGCAAAGGTTGCATCCCCTGCGCTTGTGGTTGCTCTAAGGGGTGTTATATCACTGTATTCTGTTCCAGCCGCTACATAAAACTTCAGGTTTGTTCCAATCCCAAAATACTTGGTTCCAACACCTGTTACCCAATCCAGTATGGATCTTGCTATTCCTTTGTAAGATGCAGAAGCATACTTTTCCCAGCCACCTATCTTCTCAGGCTTTCCTTTCCTAAATCGAACTTTGTCGGCATCATACCAACCAGAATCAGCAGTATACTGGGTTCCTTCCTTGTTAATTCCCGGTGCAAAATCTATCTTCTGAAGAGCCATCTAATAACACCATAACATTGGATTGCTTGTTCTTGTATCCACATGGACAAAGCTCTTTGCTACCCCAATCCCAGAAAAACCCAATTCCAAAGCCTTGGACACAATCAAAAATCTCTGTGCGCCACCTTCTACCGCTATATCAGCCGCAATGCCAAATGTATGTTGACCCGGCTTTTCTTTGTCTGCTTCTGCGCTGTGAGTTGGATACCTGTAACCAGAAGTGATCCTGAAAGGAAACCCGCACTCTTCTCTCAACTTGTCAAGAGCATGAATGAACTCATCCTGAATCTCATTGTTGCCTGTTTCAGAACACTTAAATTCATCTCGCGTAAAATACTTAAACGTCACTCTTTCTTTCCTTGCCCCAAGAATAGCCCGAAAACGGCAGTCATTGCCCCAGTCACTACACTCACTAGCCCAGCTTGTTCAAAAGTCGGATCTTCAATGCTCATAAACCAGTGAATTACATCCCATGTCGCTATTGCCATAACCAACACTAGCAACCTTGGAAACACTCGCCATTTGTCAAATTCTTCAGGACTCATTTGCGTAACTTCATCAGTTTATCCGCTCCGCGAATACCGAAACTAGCTGAGACCGCAATAAAGAGTAAGTATTGATACCAATCAGGAAGATTAGATAAAGCATCAAAACCAGCGTGAACCCTATCCATGACAGCAATATCATCAAAAGCCACAGCGTACCCAACCATAAAGATAGGGACAGCGAGTACAATCGTCCAGAACTCATCTTTCCAGCTTGTACCAGACGCTGAAGCCATCTTGTCTTCCCAGTTTGCATCATTCTGTATCACCGTCATCTTAGCCTGATGTTTAGCCTGAGATTGCTCATGCTTATTCTTCATCCATGTGCCAGCAAGGTTAGTGACTGGCCCAAGAACTGCGCTAAATATATTCATAGTTTAATCCCGAAAAACAGTGTTAGGTGAAACCATCTTAGGTATGCAATAAGCTGTAATTTTTGTTTGCGCCCTTACATAGGAAAACCTATATGATGTTGCTCCTGTTTCCAAAGCTCTAGCAAACTGGTTACATCGGTAAACGCTTTTAAAAACAAACTGATTGGATTCCAGAATTTCACCATCGACAATCATAATCAGAAGAAAAGCCATCACCATAACGGTAAACCTCCCAACAAAAGCAATACTGTTGACAGGTCAACATCAGTAATCAGTGGTTCTGCATAAGTTGATATTGCATACAACATGGCTAAAAATACGGCTAGGGTAACAATAAGTATAAAGCCAGCCCAGATCGTAATGCTTATTGCTTTCTTTCTGGCGGCTTCTTTTGCCCTCATTTCAGCAATGCGCCTTTTTCTCGCATTTGCCATTTCCATCTGGATTTCATCCCACAAGTGGGCATTTCCAGAATAGATAAATAACTCACGAATTTCATTCATACGATCCTGATATTGCTTTTTTGCCAGCGTTATCTGAATCATCTCTTCCTGAGAAAGATTGTTTCTGTGCTTATTCTGATAAGCTTGAATGTCTACTTGAGCTTGACCAAGCTTTCCTACAAACGAACCAATGGTACTAAGATCGTTGCACGTTCCTGCGACCTTGTTTATCGCTGCGCTTGCTGCATTGACGGTTGAGATAATTGCCATGATTTCTGCTACCGCCACGGAATTTTCTCCTCACCTTTGGATAACCGATTGAAAAAAAATATGATCTGATATCCACCGCCTTTAATCTTAGTCCGTGCTTGGGCAAATAGGCATGGTTGAACCGCTGCTACCTACTCCAATAACTCCTGAACCAGTTTCAGCGTTAATACAATTTACCCCAGCAACCCACACTGTGTTTGCGTCCTGTATTTTATTAAGGATGTTGTCTAGCTGTGTATCGTAGTTGGGAATAACAATGCCGCCAATAGCCGTCAGTATGTCTTGAAAATTTGATGTCCAATCTGGAAATTGAAGATTGTTTAACGCATCTAACACTGCCGAATTATCTCCACCGCCTCCAGAACCGCCATTGTTGATGCTGGCCAACCCTAAACCAAGCCCTAGATCAACCGATTGTTGACCAGCAACATTAATTGCCTCATAAGAACCCAATCCAAGATTCAACATATTCTCATTATTGCTTCCCAGCATCTCATATAGGGCTGTAGTCTTGTTTCCTTCTTGCTCGATTCTAGCCAAGTTAGAAGTCATGGCATGTCTAGCTGTAGTCTTCTGGGCATCTGAACTTATCCACATAGCTCCGAGACTGCCTACCACTGGCAGAACTGCTTTACTCCACTCAAGTGCCGCAGATTGCTGCGGAATAATTTGAGTGTTAGGTGCTTGCATAAGAGCCAAGGCCATTACAGCCGACCCTGCCGCGCTGTTGTCTCCACTAGCCGCTATTTGTGCCAGAGCTTCTGATTTAGCTTGTTGCGCCTCTGCTTGAGCTACAGCAACTCTTTCAATAGCTTGGTAATATTCCATACCTGCTGTTTGACATCCTGTTATAAATACCGCCAGTAAAAGTCCGATAATCCGCATGATTTATCCCTCTTTCGGCCAATCTTGTGCATCCATTACTGCTTTCAAAGCGTCTACGTCAGACGCATTTCCTATTGCTGTTTCTAATCTCGCACACTCTGTAATGACTGCCGCACGATAAGTCGCTGTTGCAGAAGGTATTGCTACATCCCGCTCATATTTTCTAATAACCATCCAATCTGTTGAGGCTAATAGTGTGTTTGCTGTCTCTTTGACTTGAGAAGTCATTACAGTTTTTAAGCCTTGATTGATTAATTTTTCACTGCTATTAACCATCTTGCCTTTATCTTTTCCTGCACCATTATCGTAGTCAGCATCCCAGACCTGAACGTATAGCTGATTGCCGTCATCATCTTTAGCGTCTTCGTCTTCTAGGCGTTTAGCAGCGTTTGTATACTGTTGCGTAGGCACTCCATCAACTAGCTCAATATTGCCTTCTGTTACAAAATAATATTTCTGGTCTTTAACTTCAGAATGAACAACCTTTTTAACGTCTTCAGCCGTTTTAAACTCTTCATTGGCTACACCCCCTGCAAATGAAGTGTTAGGAAATAATTGTTTTATTGTTCCCGTAGCAGTAATTGCTGCGTCCTTAACTATTGCGTACATTTATCACCTCGCATTGGCGTATTTAAAGGGGTTTTCGGCAAAAGCCATATAAAAAAAGATGGTTCCACTGCCGTTTAGGTTGGTATTAGTGCCGCGCAACTGAAACCCATTAGACAGTAGGTCTATTCTGTATGAAGCATCTGAGGTAGTTGCGTTAGCTGCATCCATCCACATTGCTGAATCTACGACATTACCGGGTGATCTTTTAGTATCATACAAAAACCAAGATCCAGTACCAGAAGAAGTCTTTTTAATCATTATCCATGCCGGTCTAAAATTTAAATTCTTAAACGGCCCTGTTGCACTTCCATTTCCCTCATAGATTCCAAACTGACTAAATCCCGGAACGTCTGCAAAACAATACGCCACAAACGTAACTCCACTACCATATCCCATATTAAATGTAGTTGTGTTCTCCGCTGTTGCGGTATCAGAAGCAAAAGCATTAGTAGTATTCAGTTTATTATATTGCCAAGTATTATAAGGAATTCCGTCAATTCCACTGGTAAAGAAATACCAATCATCTACAGCACTAATGCCTTTTGTTAAAACAACTTTTGGTTCGACCCCCAATCCGTGTCCATAAGTAGTAGAGGAGCCTGTTCCTGTAGCTGTTACAATACTAAAACCTGACGTTTGATTTGCCGAAACTGTAGTTGTTTGCGCTCCGTCTGAATTTGAACTTCCCGAACCACCCGCCTTCCAACACCAACCAAGCATACTTCCAGTATTTGTTTTGCCTTGCGCTACATCCGCTTCTCTAACTGTAAAACCATCAGAATTAAATGACTCAAGACCATATGTATCAGTAGCTTGTGCGCCAGTAGTAGCTGAAGAAAGACCTTTATGCTCTCCACGAACCTTATCCCACCACCCCGGATTGGCTGTATCATCATATCTTTTAAGAATTATAAGATCAGGGGCGAAGCCAACTCCAGTAACGCTTTGTGAAACGGCAGCGTCATCACTACCTGTATAAAGCACGGTATTAAAATACTTTCCACCATTCTTAATTGTCGGAATAGGAAGGTTGCTGGTATTCCAAGCTTTATATCCACTAGGGGCAGTATGTTCAAAAGCCATCTGCCCAAAGTTTAACGTATCAAACGCGCCTGAATGTGAGCCTGTGCAAACAGCCGGAAAAACTGCACCTTTGTCAGCTAAATTGCTAAAGGCTACACCCGAACTGCTTCCATTTTTATAAAAGGTTATTTCTCCATCATCCATATTAAGGGCAACACCAATCACATCGTTTGTTGTGTAACCCCCCGACATATAACTAGCAGTTTCTGAATTGCCGTTTTCTTTAGCACCATCACTATTTACTGCCCAACCATACGAAGAATTACCGACCATACCATTTTGTGTTAACGAAGTAGCCGCAGAAGTTGCTACTCCAACACTTCCTGATGAAGAAGCTGCATCTGTATACTCAAAATACCATTTGCCAGAAGTTACTCCAATACTTCCTCGAAAACACACTCTATCTGTATTGCTTGAATGAAACTTTGTGTTTGCTTGGCTTGTAGTTAAATTTCCAGAACTATCTGGTGGATTTAAGGTACAATGGTTATTAGTAGGCGTATCAAGCACAACATCTGCATTTGCTAGATTAGATGTTGTCCAATTGTTGCCCTGACCAGAGCTATCTGTTCCAATAGCACCTGATACAAATTTCAGATAGGTACTCTCCCCCGGAAAAGTTCCTGTATATTCCTTTGGAATCCAAGCCCCCGTGTCTTCGTCTGTTTCTCCAAATGAACTTGGCGTGAGAGGAAGATTGTCAATAAGATATACTTCAGCCAGATAGCCGTCATAATAATAAGTGCTGTTTGTCCAACCTAAATAATGCGGATTACCTCGTAATACTCCTAAATTATAATTTTGAGAAATTAAGTTATTAACTGCAAAAGAAGTTTCTTGTACACCATTAATATATATCTTTTTTCTAGCTGTATAGTTCGTTGCTTGCGTAGTATCAAGAACTAACATGATATGATACCAAGCACCAACATCACGGAACTTACGATTAGTTTTTAAAAAATCATAAGTGTACGCCCCGAAATGTAATTCGTCCCCACTACCAAAATATAAAATATTATAATCTTGGTCGTTTGTCCCAGACCCGCTATAACAGCCAAAAATTGCCTGAACACTACCAAGACTCCCTCTTTTCACCCACGCACTAAATGTCCATTTTCTATAGCTAGTAGCTCCACTACCGGGATTCCATTCTAGTTTGGCAGAATCTGCTCTTGCAAACATCAACGACTGCTCTATTTCATAGGCATCTTCACCACCCGATGCAGCAATAAGTTTTTGTGCGGCTCTACTCATTAGGTCATATCCTGTCCTGCGGTAAATCCATACCAGATTGTCCCGCCATCTGAGGTTGCAAATACAAAGAAATCGTCATCACCACTGCCAGTGCTAATAGTTGGTGCGGTTCCTCCAGCCCAATCCACGGCTCCCGGCCATGTGACTGTCCTTGCGCTAGAATCCTGTATCAAATGCAGAATAAACGAATATCCTGTTCCACTTGAAGGAGGATTGCTAAATGTGAAGGTCGTGTTCTCGGTCAAGGTATGCTTGAAGTAGTTGCCCGACTCACAGGCTATAGTGGTAGCGTTAGATGAGCTAGTAGGAGCAACATACGTTTCGTTATAGGAAACCGCTCTAAACTCTTGATTAGCAACAACATCTTGATTTTCATCAATGCTTATTGCAGGTGTTGTGCCGACTGTGGAACCTACTCCAATCAACAAGTCATCCGCTGAGTCATCAAGACCTACATAAAAATCTTGGGCGTTCCCATCGAAAACCAGCTTGGTGTCTGCCGCTGCACCATCACCTATGGTGACAGAATCATCATCCAATGTAAGTATGGAATTGGTTCCAACCGTTGATCCAACACCTACTACAAATTTATCGGCTGAGTCATCGAGGCCGATATAAAAATCCTTTGCATTTCCATCGTAAACCAGAATGGTATCTGCGGCTGCGCCATCTCCTAATGTTACTGAGTCATCAGTAATCGTAAGAATCGGGTTTGTGCCAACAGTGGAGCCTTCTCCAATGATGAATTTATCCGCAGAATCATCGAGTGCCACATAGAAGTCTTTCGCGTTTCCATCCCAGACTATAGCGGTATCTACAGCCGCTCCGTCACCTAGTGTTACGGTATCGTCTGTCATTGTCAGGATTGGGTTTGTTCCTACTGTTGACCCTTCACCGATAATAAATTTATCTGCGGAATCGTCGAGCGCAACATAAAAGTCCTTGGCGTTTCCATCGAAAACTATTTTTGTGTCAACTGCGGCTCCATCGCCTACCGTTATAGAATCATCGTCAAGAGTTAAAATGGCATTGGTTCCAACGGCAGAACCTACCCCAACTACAAACGTGTCTGCGGAATCATCTAATCCAACGTAGAAATCCTTACTGTTTCCATCCCAGACAATGCTTGTATCTTCTGCTCCTCCATCCCCTATAGTTAAGTTGTCAACATTAAGGTTGGAAAAAACCTGTGTGACCGTGGCTCCAGTTCCTCCACCATCAAATTTAAGGACAACATCCTTTCCGTTAGGAATTTCAAAATCATTTGAGGCACTATAGTTGCCTTGAAAAACAATAACCGATCTGCTTGAAGACAGGCTATTACGCATGTACACCACTTTCTCTGCGTTGTTGGGTGTCAACTGGACATAAGCTGTGCCACCTAGATCACCGCCATCTGCAAAACTGATAAATACGTTTCTTCCGTTAGAACTTGCACCATCTGTAATTGGCAAGGCTGTCGGAGAACCAGAGCTTCCAGCAGAGGAAAGGGTGACGGCAACAATGCCATTAATGGCTTCGTCCATCAAATCCCAGTTAGTGTTTGTGGTATCGCCCCATGTTCCTGACTGTTCGCCAGAACCAATCTTTTCGATACCTAGAAAATCTGTATATGTACTTGACATAATTAATACCCTACGCTGCTATTTCTTCCCAATTTGGTGTCTGGGAAGGACTGATTGTTGACCAACTTGTACCCGGAGTTGGCACGATCTGACTCCAGACCAGAACACTGTTTACTACGCCTGTTCCAGAAAGACCTGTTACCGAAACAGAAATGCCCTCTCCTTCAATGATTGTTGTTGCTGTGCCGACCTGCGCTGTGCCAGAAACACCTGTGACATCTACACTAAAGCCGTAATTGACAGTAACAGAACCTACTGCGCTTGTGGCTGCTAATCCTGTTACAGAAGTGCTTACACCATAATTTACTGTTGCAGTGCCGACACTCGCTGTTGCGCTGCCGACAGCTACATCACCAGCGTTCCATGTATGGGTATCCCACCCATCTCTTCCCCATCCAGTAAATGGGACTACCACATTAGTCATTAGGCAATCCTAATAATCGCGGCACTTGATGAAGCGGTAGGAAATACAACTGTAAAGTCTCCGCTTGATGATGACTTGTCAGACCCGAAATCAAGCACACAAACCGATGGGTCACCACTTGCGCTATCGTTGTAGATAAGTGCGCCTCTGGCTGTAATAGTAGAGGAACTCCAAGTGGAATCCGCAAAATCCGTATAAGCCGTGGTGCTGCTGGTGGTCGGGTCTACTCTAGTAAGGCTATTACCTTTAGCGGTGTAGTTGGTTCCAGACACCTCATTACTTGAAGTATACGCTGTGGTTGCAGCCGTAAAGCTGGCACTATTCGTATACAACGCAATTCTGAAGGTGTTGCCACCAGAGTTTTTAAAGTTATGCACAGCTTCCATTAATTCTTTCTTGAAACTGGTACACATGAAGTTTCCGCTAAAAGCCATTATAGCCTCCTGATTATCTTTGCTAGGCCGTCATCGCCAGCCTTTAGAGCTTCATTATATAGATCGGTTTTGTAACCCTCGATTCCCTGCCTAACATAAAATTCAACTACTTTATGTATGTTGTCCTTAAATGCTCTTGCCTGTTGCTGAATCAAAGGATTCGCGCTATCTGATACTGAAACAATCTTATCCACACATCTTTGGGCAACCTCTTCTGGAGAAGCCCCTCTTTGAGAAGTGGTATGAACTTCAACCGAACCAATGCCCATATCTGCTGCTGTAGACATCATCCTTTAGGCAGCCTTATTGCTCCAGATCGGTAATTATCTGTAGTGTCGTAACCTTCTCCTAACATCTTTAACTGAGCTAACGCTTCTTCATATCTCGTTGCATACAGTTGAATCAAGTCTGGATCTCCCTTCAAGAAGGTATAGGCTTCAACTAAACAGCCATAAAGCAGCGCAGATTCTGCGTTAGTGCCTAACCAGCTTGTCCCATCTGATGATGCTGTGATTGAAGTGGGCTGGTGAAAATAATGAATTTCCACAGTAAAGTTGGTTGTACCTGTCTGATAAGCAGGAGTTGGCCCAATTAAAAAATGAGAATCATCAAAAATGGCGTAATACTTTGGAACCCCAGTCGTTGATGAAACAGGATGCGCCTGCCTTATGAAGTTAACATCTTTGAATAAAAGGTACTCATAACCAGAGTTGTCTATAGCCATAGAATAAGGAGCAAGAAACCCGGTAGGCATTGCTAAATATTGATTGCCTTGGGTCATTGTTCCTGTCGAATTTCTTCTAAAGTCAGGTAACTGCACATTTTTCAGGATTCTATTTTCCGCCTGAGTGATAAAGTTAGGCAGATTGGTGACAAATGTAGTTTCAGTTGTCTCCAGATAATCCTGTATTGCTGTCTTTAGTGTAGTAAATGTCCAAGCCATTAGGAGGTACTCACCGTTACTTGTCCTACTTCGCCTTTTATATCAAGACCAAGTGTTTCTGTTCCATACAGCTCAGAACCACCGCCTACAGGGTTCCATGCCGCCAAAGAACGACTTTCAGTCAAACCTACATCAGGTCTTGGATTGCGAATAGCTTGCGGATCTTGCATATTCAATCTTCCTAACTGAAGCTGGGGCTGATCTTTATCAAGCACATCTCTTCCAACCAATAATCCATTTGGACGCTGATTCTCAATCTGGGGAACTAAATCCTTTTTTTTGTAACGAAAACCAGTTCGGTCACAAAACCCGAAAGCATGTTTGCCATTAGCGTAATTACTCATAAGTTGCTGTATCCACCAGGAGAAACCTGAAAAGACGCTTTCTCTCTTGCCGCATCAGAAGCCATCTCCCATTGCTCATCATAAACTTGCTTTAACATAGGAGCTAAACTCTGTGCTTCAGGTTTTTTCATTGCAATATAATATGCAAGGCCAGCCGTCAAACAAGGAAGATACCTTGCAGGAATATCCATATTTAAGTTTGATGTAGTCCCTGCATCTTCAATGCGCTCTATGTAATAATAATTAAACACATAAGTCTTAGCTGAATCAGGAACAGGCCATACAATAATATTCAGATTGCTAGGCGTTCTTTCTACAAAATACTGAATAGGTCTACCATCTGTTAACTTGTTTGTTTGCTGTGCATACGTTGCAACTGAAATTCTGGTCATACTTAAATCAGCTTGAAGAGATGTATCTCCAGCATCTGTTCTGCATACAGCTTCAACAATCTCAAGCTTTTCAGATGTTAACGCATAAGTGCTGGTTCCAGCAGTCAAGGTCTGAGAAGTATTCTTAACGCTCCAGAGGTTTAATCCCCTGTTTTGCCATTCCAACATAAGCATATTAAGACTGCGCCTAGCAGTGCGATAATCATACCCGCTACGAAGCTCTAGCCCACAACGCTCATAGGCTTCTTCCATAGCATCAGCAAGGTCAAGGGTAAATGCAAATGTACCGCTAGTTGCCATCTAGGTTAAAACTCCTCTTGTCTTTCCTTTCTGGGCTAATCCATCTCTACATTTAGCAGATTTTATTCTGCCGCCATGCTTTAATTTTTTAGCTTTACTGAAAGCAATTGCCATAGCTTGGTTTCTGTCAGTTACTTTTTTATTCATCAGAAAACTTATTTTTAACCAAAAGAATCTTTTCTTTTACCCATTGGATAACTTTTTTACAAAAAGAAATAAACGCATCATAAGCTTTTTTTAAGAAAGCAATAATAGTCATAGCTATATTTTTCATCATATTATTTAGCCATATAATTATAGGCTGGCCCTGTGTATACAGGATTGTTTTTAAAATGCTGTTGCCATTGTTCTGGAGTCCAGCTTGAATAGTCAGGAGTCCCTGATCGCGCTGCTGATCTATTGTTAGCGTTGGTATCGCCTGTATTGCCTGTATTATTATCTTGATTGACATTTGTTTTCCACCAATCAGAAAATGCTGACTGCTCTTGTTGCTGTCGGTAAGGGTCTAAAAACTCATTAAACTCACTAAACAACGCTTGATTATTAGGGTTTCCATAAAGTTCAGGCTGATACTCATACTTAGGAGAGCCAAAATAAAAATCTTTATTAGGCTCATCTGCTGGGAACATTTTTAACAGTCTTTCGTACTCAGACTGATCTATAGTGTTGTCTCCGCCTATAAGATTATTTTCACTTGCCCATTGCAATATGTCTGCTCTACTAGAGCCTACTGGATACGTTCCTACTCCCCCAGTGGGGTCTTCACCACCACCTGTAGGGTCTCCTCCTCCAGCTGGAGTCGTTGTTCCCGGTATTAAATTACCATCAAATGTAGGAATCATGCCGTAATTCTGAAGTTGCTGATATAAAGGCATTCCGCCTCTTGCTCCGCCCGGAGTTAGAAAATACGATCCTTGAGGGAAAGGACTTCTGGTATTTCCCATAGTTCCATAAATAGAACCTCCTCCCCACGGAGTTGAGCCACCATAGCCATAAGGAGAATATCCTCCCATATATCCGCCCATTCCAGTCATAGAGTTGCCGTATCTACCGGGACTATAAGGAGAGGCAGGTCGATATCCACCCATGCCATACATTCCACCGCCACCCTTTCCTCCACCGTAGCCTCTACCGTAGCCTCCACCATACATTCCGCCCATAGGAGGATTATATCGTGGGCTAAGTTGCAGCCCTGTGCCATACTGGTTTCCAAGCCCTGAATACGCAGATTCACGCATTTTGGCGTAAGGGTTGGTTATAGGACTGCTATAATTCGGCCTGCTCATTACTTTCTCCTGACGCTTCTATTTTTGCTTTTGCTAACAGCTTTTAAATTGTTTGCTTTATTGTTCATCGGATTTCTATCTTTATGATGAACATCCTTTCCATCACCTTTTCTAACTTTTCCAGAAGCTTCCATTTTTCTACGAGCAGCATTTCTCCCAGCCCTTCGCTTTTTCTGCTTGGACTGAGAGTGATACTCATCATACTCCTTGCGATAATTCCGCATTACTTCTTCTTGGCGGCTTTCTTTTTTGCAGGAGCTTTTTTAGCCACAACTTTTTTTGCAGGAGCTTTTTTAGCTGGAGCTTTCTTCTTGGCAGGGGCTTTTTTCTTTACTTCCCACGCCTCGTTCTTTTTGGTTTTAGGATCGTCTTTGGCAAACGTACCTTCTTCAGTCCTCGAACGTACCACTTTAAGCTCTTTGTCCATCTCCTTCAGAAC
>Ga0080013_1004457_pt1 | contig 13768 bp, 12 predicted proteins | sample ETNvirenome_6_85_FD_69236 | JGI IMG/M metagenome (GOLD analysis project Ga0080013, IMG submission 69236) | Marine viral communities from the Pacific Ocean - ETNP_6_85 (SPADES assembly) (version 2) | ecosystem: Environmental > Aquatic > Marine > Oceanic | place: Pacific Ocean | collected 2013-06-19 | reverse complement strand
TTCTGATATATTCCTACTCTCTATTCTGATATATTCCTACTCTCTATTCTGATATATTCCTACTCTCTATTCTGATATATTCCTACTCTCTATTCTGATATATCTTCATAACTCTATCTCTCTTATATTTGAATATAAATATAAGAGTATATAATAATTATATAGTATATAAAAAATGAGTTCTGTGGTTTATCCGTTGCCTGGAAGTAAAGAGATATACACTATTATTAATTCTAGTTTTAGTAATAAGAAAATTGTTAAAATTAAGAATTTTGGAACAGATCCTTGTTCTTTAGATGCTTTACTAATGTCTATCTCTAAAGAATATCAAGATGCTTATGATTCTGAAAAAAGAGATTCGTTAGTTACAAAATTTAGACAAGAGTTTAAAAATTATATTTTAGCTCCAAGCAAAGAATCAGATACATCTCTTTTTAAAAAAATAATGAAAGCATATGAGCTTTCTACAATGAAAGATAAATTCAGAATTAAATCTATCGGTGATAGAAAGAATATTTATGATTTGATCATCGTTAAAAAACCAAATGACGAAGACAAATATTTAAATTTTAGACTTAGCTATCCACTGTTTTCTACAGAGACCAAAAACACTTTTTTACCTAATTCTAATTTATTTTCTTTACTAGATGAAACATTTTTGAAAGATATGATAGAACAAAGATATATAACTAAAGTATATGCTGAAAAAATCAAAAAGTTAGACGAATTGTTAGATGAGGAAGAAGATATGATGAAGAAAAAAGAAATGGAAGTTTATAAAGAAATATTGGAATTTAATTTAAATAGAAGAAACAATATGTCTCCGGAAAATTTATTCAACATTATAGATAGTGATTTTTGTAAGAACGAAGATATTATTTTAAGATTGATATCTTGTGTTTTAAAATTTAATGTTTTTCTGTGCAGAAGTTGGAATACAGAAATGAGTGTTGTAAAAAGAATGGTGTGGGATAAAGATTATAATTACATTATTTTATTCAAAACAGATACTCCTGTTTCTTTAACTGGAATCAGAGAAGATGTTAGATATGAATCTGGAGGGATTAAAAGTTCTTTTGGTATCTCTACTATTCTGGAACCTGGAAGAGGAAAAACAATTATTTCTGATTTAAATCAAATATGTAACAACGATATTGATTCTTATTATTTAGATAAATATTTAACATATCTTAATAAATTAGAACCTAATATCGATATGAATAAAATAGAAAATAGTTACGAACAAGAAGATTCTTCTACTTCTTCCGAAGAAGAGGATAGCGAGAGCGAGATGGATGAAGAGAGAAATGATGAGATGGATCAAGAGGGATCTAGTGTTTTGGTAGATGAAACCAAGCCCCTTTCTGAGAATATAAATGAAGAAGAGGCTACACAACAGGATAAAGGAGATCCCGACATGGAATATGTAGAATATACAGAAGACAGAGATCCTGTCACAGGAAATGTAGAATATACAGAAGAGGATAATACATATATTCCAGCTTTTATCAGAGGTTATACCGATATAGAATTGACAAAACTATTAGAAATTTTTGTTGATCCTCAAGGGGATTACAAAAATATGTCAAGAGAGAAATTAGAATTACTTTACAAAAATTATCTCATGTCTAATCTAGATGAGAATGTTGACCAGATTATGGATAGAGTTACAAAAGAAGAAGAATGATAATTTCTTTTTCTTCTTTTATTTATTTTTCTACTTTCTCTTTATACTTTATATTATTACTCAAATTATAAGTAATAATAATTATATTCCCCTAAATTGAAAATTTAAAAAAAAGTAGTATTTTATATTACCGCCTCGCTATGGGAAACTCCAACTCCTACCCTAGCAAGGAAATGATGGTCCACGCCGTTGATGCTTCCCAGTTGATCCTAGGGACGACGGAAGAAGCCCCCATAATTGGGTTCGCTAATTCCCGTCCCAAAAGGCTGGAGTCTTTCCAACTTCATCAGAGCCCAAGCGAATCTTGGGTACTGAAGACAAAGGACGTCACCCGGTGTCGCCGGCAGGAGCTCTTCCCAGACGGCAAGTACTACACTCCCTATAAGGGGGTCTCTTGGGAGTCTCACCTTCCCTTCGTGGTCTTCGTCCCTGTGTGAGAGGATTCATCTCATTTCAGACAGACCTGAAATGAGAAATTACAATAACAATGTTTAAATGGTTTGGAATAGAAAATGTCAAACAAGCTCAATAAATATGAAAATCTGATTGATTCTTCTGTTGTCCAGAAGGAAATGCACCTTCCCACAGGAAATCCAGGGGATTTGAATGATAAGAACAATGTTCTCTACAGTGTTCATCAGCGTGGAAAACAGAAGACTCTTTGGTATAAAAGTTCTTGGGAATCAATGACAGATCAGAATGTTCCAACCAACCCAGAGCATGTTACCTATCGCTCCAAAATTTTCCCATATCATTCTCTTCATCGCTCTATGATGTCTACTATCACTCCGGAGATTCGAGCCAAAGAAGGTTACGAAATCAGATTTTGTGATGATCTCTTTGTTAATTTAATTCGCGAGTATCGTTTGTATTTTAACGATGTTGAACTTCAATATGGTAACGATAAATTGCTTAGTTTCGAACTCAAACTTCGTAAAGACTGGGAAACCGTCTCACAAGAAGTAGGAAACCGAGAATCCTTAACTTCCTGGACAGATCATCTTCACAAGGAATTTATCTCTCTCTATATTCCTTGGTGTTACGCGCGCGACAAGAGCGATGCTTTTCCTTTAAATCTCTGTGGTCACAATGACAGATTAGAACATATTATTGAGTTTAAATTAAAGCTCTCTGAGCTACTTCTGATTAGAAACTCAGAAGGAGAAATTGTGGAATTTGACGAATCATTGATCGAAGTTTATGGAAATATGGACAGTATCCCTATCCCTGAGATGGAAGGACTTTACACTACTCTTACTACAAAAGAATGCGATTATGTTTCTTGTTTGAAGGACGAAACCAACGGACAAAAAGAATATTTCACTCGTAGCGTCTATTATATCGAGGATGAAAATGAAACAGTTCTTGGAAAGAAGGTGAACTTGAAAGTTGATTCCAAATTCACTCTCCCGATAGATACTATTTATTGGGGAGCTGTTAATCTGACAGATTCGGAAAGAGATAAATCAAACACTCTTCATTACACTCACGATATGTTCCAACATTCCCCTGTCAAGAGTACTAGAATCGAATCTTCCATCGGGGTTGTTTTGGACAATAAGTCAAGTTACAAGACAGAAAGAGGTTATTCTCTGAGCCAATTCACTAACACTCCTTCCACTCCAGGGTTCAATCTCTGGAAAAACAGTGTTCTGATGGAAGATGATCCGCGTAAATTTGTTCCTGGTATCAACTTGAGCTCTGGTTCTGTTACTGTTACATTAGATGATAAGAACAAGACAGCTAACAAATATCTTGTTTTTGCCATCTTATCTCATACCAAGAAGTTTGTTTTCACCAGCTATCCGAAAACACAAGAGGAGCGTCTTCACGCCAGCGCTACTATTATGCAGGTGGAAGATAATTAAATTTCTATATTATTCATATAATATAGAAATTTATGATTATAATAGTATCTGTAATCCAACAAGTATAAAATAATAAACAAAATTAAAATATAAAAATGCAGAGAAAATTTAAGATAGAAAATTTGCCTTATCATTTTGTAACCATAGATACTATCGGAGATGGTTCCTGTCTTTTACACTCTGTTCTTTACTCTTTTAATAATAAATATCGTAAGTTTGGATTTAACGAAAGAATTAAGATGACAGACGAAATGAGAAAAAATCTAGCTGATGTATTGGAAGAACAAGAAAACGATAAAACATATTACCAAAATTTAAGTCGCGGAGAAATTGAAGAATTGAGCAAAGTTTTAAAAGAAATGGATGTTGATTTTATGAAAAGACATTTGTGTTCTAGAAAATGGTTGAATATATTTTACTTAGAATTAATTTCTAATCAACTAGATATAGATATTATCATTGTTAATGAAAAAAATAGAAAAATATACAAAACAGGAGATTCAGAATTATTGATAAAAGGAAGAAATACAGTTCTCATAAATTATATTGAAGAAGCTCACTTTGAAACTATTGGAATGGTGACACAAGAAGGAATCAAAACTTTCTTTTCTCCTGATTCCAAAGTTGTTAGAGATATCAAAAAATTATAATTAGAGATAGGATATCAAAAAATTAGAAATAAGGGAAATCCCCTGTAAAAATAAAATAAGTAAAAAATACAAGGGATAAATGCGGAAAAAGCTTAAAGAAGAATCCTTTAATAAAAATGGCATCCGCACTTTCCCCTACTTCTGTAGCTGCTTCGCGCTCCGACGGACCTTGTTCCGCCAAAGAATTTTCTGAGCACATCAAGTACTTCCAGCAGACCCACAAGGCAATTGTTCGTCTGACTTCGGAACTTGGTAAGCTCCCGGCCAACCAGCCTCTCAAGATCCCTGGTGGTCATAACATCAAACGCAGTGATGTTAGCAAGTACTCGGCTGCTTACGTCTCGCAGCTTGGTGAACTTCGCAAGATTTTTGCAAACCGCAAACGCAAGACCACCCGTACCAACACTCAGCTCAACTCTCTTTTCTACGTCTCAGATCAGCTTGTTGCCTTCTACAAGGGAGCTAACCTTGGCCCCCTTGACCCTTCCGAGCCTAAGGGAGAGAAGCTCAAGGATCACGTTGACATTCTTGTCAGTAAGCGTATGTCGACTTCGGGTATTCTGACATCGCTTATCTCTCGTTACATCGACGCTAATGATCTCAAGACCCCTGATTCGGCTGGTCGCTTCCTCCCTGATAGCCGTATGAAGACTGCTTTTGGTACCACCAAGTACACTCTCCGTAAAGAAGACCTTTCCAAGCGTAAGCTTCCTCCTGACGTGCCTTCTGAAAAGGCGGAACGTATCAAGGAGAATATGTCGGCTGGTAGCAAGTCTGCTTTCTCTCGTGTTTCCAATCGTGTGGATCGTCGTTCTGGAAAACCGGTCTATGACAAGGAAACTGGTCTCCTCTACACCACTATGATGGTTTTCAACAACTTCTATCGCATTCCACCTCAGCTTCTCTCGGAAGACGAGCGCGAGGAACTGAAGGACGAAGACAACATTATGGCTGCCAAGGAGCTCCAACAGAAACTCAGCAAGATCACGGCTTACAACCACTCCAAAAAGTAAATTTATCAAATTATTTATTATTACTAATAAATAATAGTAAAAGAAATTAAATAAATATTTCTTACTTGATTAATAAGAAATAAAAGAATAAAAATCTTTTTTATATAAAATAAAAATGTCTAGTAATAAAGTATCATATTATATTGAAACAAATAATGTTATGATAAGTAAATATCATTTGTGTTTTCTTTATGTTTTAATTTCTTGGTCTCTTATTTATCTCCTTATTTTCGTAACACAACCAAGTTGGATTACTGGTAATAACGGATATTTGAACAATTTTGGACATAGCGGTGTAGGAACCAATACCACTGAAGGAAAACCAGGAAATAATACATTATTAAGTGATGTTGGTAGAGAAAATATCTTATGGGTTTCCTTTTTATTTGCTCTTCTGGTTGGATTACTGGTCTTCATCTTCTTCTATTTCTAATTGTCTTCATCTTCTTCTATTTCTAATTGTCTTCATCTTCTTCTATTTCTAATTATATTTTTGTTTTCATACAAGAAGAAGAGATACAAAAATGATAAAATTTTAGATTAATAATAATCTAAAATGAAACTCAAAATAGGAACTCATGTTTCGTTCACCAAAGATGAAACACTGACAGATTTAATACTTTCTCTTGATGATAATATTGATGTTATTCAAGTGTATCTTGGTAACAAATGCGGGGGTGAATCTAGAGTTCTGGATTCAAAAGATGTAGAAGAAGCCTCCAAGATTATTGGAAAAAGAGGATTTTTCATTCATTCCTGTTTGACAAATTATCTTTCTTGTGATAAAAAATTTAAACAATATTGTAAACGTAAGATTATTAATGAACTGAAACATATCAATAAATTCCCTGTTTCGGGTGTGGTGATTCATCCAGGAACTTGCACTTCAAACAAAGTGAAAAGAGACTTGAAAGAAACTTTGGATATTGTTGTTGAGAGTGTTTATCAAATTTACAAAGATGGAACAGAAGGTCTTGGAATGTTGATGTTAGAAAACTGTGCTGGTGAGGGGTCAAAAGTCCCTAGAAACATATCAGAAATGAAATACATCATCCAGGAATTAGAAAAAAAGAAAGATAAAAAAGGCAATTGTATCGCGGATCACGTGGGTATTTGTATTGATACTTGTCATCTTTTTGCAGCCGGAGATTTTGATTTGTCAGATGGAAATGAAATCGTTCGGTTCAAAAAAGAGTTTTCGAAAGAAATAGGTTTAAAATATCTCCGGGTAATTCACCTTAATGACAGCAAAGAAAAATTTGGAGCCCGAAAAGATCGTCACGAAATTTTGGGTAAAGGTTTCATCTGGAAAGACCCCAGACTTTTGGCAATTTTATTTAGGTTGTTTAAGAGGGTACCCTTTATCTGTGAGACCAAAAGTTATCCCGATTGTTACCTTTTTATCGAAAAGGCTATTAAATATATGTAAAATATAATCATATATTTCCCTGTTATTTATCATAAATTAAAGATATTTTTTATATAGGATAAAAAATATCATTCTGATTCTCTTGTTAACTCTCTGAGTTGTGCTTCTTCCTCTTTAGCTTCCATAACTTCGTCATATGTTGGTATTCCTGGAAAATCAAAACGAAAATCGTCTAAAATAGGATACCCATCTCTTTCTAAGCTATAACTCATTTCCAAAAAGAAATCAAACAAAACTTCTTGTGTCACAATCATATTTTTTTCTCTTTTTTCTTTATTATCTTTCTTTTTTCTCTCTATTATCTTTCTTTTTTCTCTCTATTATCTTTCTTTTTTCTCTCTCTCGTTCTTTCTTTTTTCTCTCTCTCGTTCTTTCTTATTATATTACTCATCGTGATAACTTCTGATAACAAAAACTCTATTTTCACTTGCAATAGTTTCTTCTCTGACTTCCTCTTTCTTTTCTTCTAATTTAATTTCTTTTTCTTTTACTTCTTCTACCTTAGGAGGTTCTGGGTTTTCAACGTAAAGATCTTTGGCTGGCTCGAATCTGAGTTCTTTATTGAGAGCCTTGATAATTAATTTCTGAGGTAAAATATTTCTTTGTTGAAGACTCTGACCATTCTTTTCTAAAGCATAGTCACCAGCAGCGTCTCTGATAACAAACCCGGCATTTGGAATACCGAGAACATTCTTTCCTTCTTTCCAATTTTCTTTTTGGAAAAGCAAGAAACAAGGATAATAGAAAGCGTATTTTTCGATATTCTTTGGGATTTTGCGAGTAATGAATTCCATCCATTTGATCTCATTTCCATCTACCATAACTTTCTTCTTCTTTTCTAAAACATTGTTCTTTTCTTTTGGGTCGACTGTCAAAACACTAACAAAAGTGTTTCCGCTTTCTGGGAAGTATCTTTCTTGCTGAATTACTTTTCCAATCTTAGTGAACTTGGAGACAACTTGAATTTGATTGTGAAATCCTGACATAGAACCAAAATGAATGTTAATAATATTTAACTTATTACCGTTTTTTAATGGGTCAATATGACTATCTAAGAAAGAAAATTGGTGCATAGATTTGCCGTTACCCATAACACCATTTCCTCTAAATTGGGAACAATGTCCGCATCCTTCAGATGTGAGAATAACTAAAACAAAGTCAGACATTTTAATATTTTTTTCCTTTCTATATATCAGGATTATGGATTTTGTATTATTTCTATATTAAATTTTTGTATTATTTCTATATTAAATTTTTGTATTATTTCTATATTAAATTTTTGTATTATTTCTATATTAAATTTTTGTATTATTTCTAATATTACTACTATTAGAAATTTAATCTTGATTATATATAGTATCTTTTTGGTTCATAAAGACACTGTAAGTGTCTTGTCCGGAAATAAAGTTTTTGCCTTGAAGAAATCCAGATTTATATAAATTGTCCATTTTTATCACGTCAACTTCCTTAAAAATATCAGAATAAATAATAACTTTTCCTTCTTCCTGTCTGATATTTTTCAAAAGATAACTATTTCTCTCTAAAAATTGTTCCAATATTTCATCCTCGTTTCTAGACATAGGAGAATATTGGTATTCCTCTAACGGTTCTACGAAAAAACTAACATTACCTAAAAATAAAGGTTTAATTTCTTTCTTAATGGTAAATATTTTATCTATTGGAAAACTATCAATAGAATTCAAATTACTATAAATTTTATCATCTATTTTATGATTTTGAAAAGTACCTACCCCTGTTAGAGAAGCTAACAAACAATCAACCAAATTAATATTTGGAGTAACTGATGGATTGAGAGAAGTAATTTCTCTGTCGGTTCTAGAGTAAACTAAAAAATTAGGAAACAAATTAGTGAGAGAAAATATCTCTTTTAAAGTAGTATCTGTTGATATCAAAGAGACTTGATTAATTTTTCTAACAATCCAATCTCTGATATACTCTTTTTTCTCATCCTCGTTTTCTGGAATCAGAGAAAAACCGTTAATAAATGTGTGAGGAAGATTCAAATCTTTCAATTGTTGTGTCATTTGATGGAACTGAAACCCCATAATTCTTAAAAAAAGGATAAGAGAAGAGTTCCCAACAGAGTTCCAAATAACTGTATCGGAGGTCTCGTCTTTTAAAGACTCTAAAAAACCTATAGTGTTATATAAATTACTTCCAAAACTACTAATAAATACATTATCATACATTTTATTTTATTCTATATTTTTATTAAATATTATCGTCTCATATTTTTTCTTTCTACTTTCTCTATTTTCTTTGTCTCTATTTTGAGACAAAGAAAATAGAAAGATATAAGATAAAATAAGATAAAATGACAAAAGCAAGAGACAGAATAAGAAAGATAGCCAGTGATAGAATCTCTCCATATACAGGAAATTATGTTCCTCCTGAAAGAGAACTGAAAGTAAGTAATTCTAGATACGATGCAAAATACCTACTTTTATTTTTCTATGTTATCTTAGCTTTAGTTTTGATTTTTGGATCAATTAGATGAAAACATTTCTAATATCTATAAATTCTACATTCGTATTTATTTTTGGTAGAATTATAATAACTTCTAATATCTATAAATTCTACATTCGTATTTATTTTTGGTAGAATTATAATAACTTCTAGTATTAACATAACAATGCTCCGTAAAAGTTAAAAAATCTGGGGGATCGTTTTCAAATAATTGAGTAAATCTAAAGTAATATTGTTGTAAAACAGGTCCATAATAATTACACCACTCTTCAAAATTATCTTTTGGTGGTCCTCTGATTATTATGGGTTTCCTGATTTTCGGTGGTTTCTTTTTGTTTTTCTTTATTTCATTATTATCGATATCTTCATTTATTTCATTATTATCGATATCTTCATTTATTTCATTATTATTGATATCTTTATTAGTAGTAATACTAGAAGTAGATTCCATACTTAATTTTATAAAATTAAGTATTAAAGAAAGTAAAATTATAATATATTTATATAATTTTATTCAAAAGTTTATAAAGGATTTAATCTTCCAGACCTGGGACTGTCGGATTGGTATCTCCGCTGTCAGGGAGCTCCAGATCAATGTCATCGTTTCCAACACCATTCAGAAGATCATCGATATCGGTGTTTTCCTGTGGAGGAGAATCACCGCCACCGCTCCGAGGAGGTTTGGAGCCACCTCCACCTCCCCGAGGCGAGTTCCTTTTCTTGTTGGCTTCCAGAAGCGCCAGACTGGCTTTCACCTTCTCTTCATCCATAGTAAGGGCTACCTCGGCGATGGTAGCCTCCTGGAGAGACCGCTGCTCTCGCTTCAAAATTTCGGTGATGATGACGCTCCGAAAGTTGAACTGAGTGTTGATCCGATCTTTTCCAACTAGAACACGCGCACAGTTGAGAACCGGAATTCCTTCGAATCCAACTCCATCCAGTTCGGAAAAGTGAAGCTCTTTGGTCTTCCCTCCACCAATCGGCATAGTGAAGTTGCAGTGCTTCTCTTCTCCGGTGGCGCTGTCCTTGTAGTAGAAGAAGTTCATAAAAGCCGATGGCGATTTCTCGTCGTCATATTCTTTGGTCTCCTTGTCAATCGGAAAGTAGACCGGGTTCTTCATCATCTTGATGACATCTTCCACGGTTTCAACGTGAGAAATAGGAAGCTTGTCCTTCATGTCGAAGAGAACTTCGGCAATCTTCTCCAGAATGACTTCGAAATGACCTTTGGTTCCTTCGGTCTTGACAACCAGCCAGGCACCTTTCTCCTTCTTACCAATGACAATCAGTTCCTCATCCTTAGAAACAGTAAATTTGACTTCACCGTTGGGAGTATCGTAAACGCTCAACTCACCGTCGTTGGATTTAGCTTTGGTAGTTCCGATGTCACTCTCAAGAGACACATCAGATTTCTTGATACAACCGGTTTTCTGAGTCCGACGAGTAGTAGTAATAATTTTCCGCATTTCATCATTCTCCCAATCAAAAATAGACAGTCCTTTCAGTTTCCATTCCTCCTTGGTGACGCCACGAGGGAATCGAATTTTGGGAAACTGAAGCATTGGAGACTGAACTTTTCCATTAACTTCCATAAGCATTGAGAAAAAAGTTAGAGACATTTTCTGTCCAGTAGTTTTATCATTGATATCTTTACGAACGATTGGGTTCGGAAGACGGGGCTTGAAAGTAGCGTTTTCAGCGACATTATCAACAGAAAGAACAGGCATCTTGTCTTGTTTGATAGGTAGATTTTGTAATGATTTTTTAGAATTAAAAAATCATTTTTATTTTTTGGGTTCTCCTTTCTTTATATTCTTTCTCAGTTTATTAATTTTGTCTTTCTTCTTCTTTCTCTCTTTTTTGATTTTGGAAGTTGGTGATAGATATTCGGATTTCGGGTTTTTGAGTTTGAGCGGGGAGTTATTATATTTTCTTTCACCGTAAAGTTGTGATGCGTATTCAACACTTTTATCGCTATTAGGTCCTCCTAATAACTCTAATAATTGACTATCTTTTAACTCTTCACCATAGAAATCTCTTATCTTTATTCTAAGTTCTTCTACCCTTCCTTTATCTTCCAAAGACAAAGTCTCTGTTGATACCAATCCATCTATCATTCCTCTGGTTATTAAAAGGAGAACAGGTAGTCTATTTTGATGTTCTTTAACTTTATTCGCTTGTTCTGTTATTTGTTCTTCTGTTCCTCCACCTTGTTCAATTGGTTTGTTGATACTATTCAAGTATCTATTTAATTCACCTAACCTACTGGTATATTTTTCAATTTCTTCTTCTGTATTTTTTGCCAAATAATCTTCATAAAAATTTCTGAACTGCTGGTTTGTATATTTAATAATGGTTCCTAGCTGGTCTATTTGTTCTTTAGTGTATCTTCCATCTCTATTTTTAAAATCATTTTTTGAATCTAGTAAATACCAAGAATCACCTCTATTTATGAAACATACATAATGACTATATATACGATATACAAACCCTAAAATATTATTTTTATTCTCTTCTATTTTATCAAAATCTAATAAAGAAGGTTTAGAAATTTTGGTATATTTATCTCCCATTTCTCCTTGATTAGGTGCTAATATTGATAAACCATATACATGATATTCTCTGTACTCCTCACTCAATCCAAAAATTTGTATAATTATTCTTGTTTCCTCAGTTATTTCTAAATTTTCATACTCTTGTAATGACCCAGTTTTTCTACCGAATTCATTTATTGTTTCTGTCCCTTTAGGGCATAAATCAACTCCTATGATTTTCTTTTGAAATAAATTATTTAGAGAGTGCCCCCCGCATCTTGACCCATATTGTGTATCTATTATATAAACTCCATCAATTTGTGTTGGAAAATCTGATATTTTTGGTTCAGCATCGCTTCTCAAAACATAATACTTTCCGGGAGATGATATAGAACTTCCTCCTCCTCCTGTCGCAGGTGCCGCTGATTTTGAACCACCTCCTGCTTGCCCAGTCTCCGTTTCTCCTCTTGTTCCCCTGGGCGCCGCTCCCCCACTTCCTAGTAATTCATTAAATTTATTTAAATAGGCTTGATCACCCCCTCTTCCTATGTAACTTTGACTAACCTGGTCATCTCCATATTCCGAGGGAACCAAAAGTTGATAATGAAGTCCTGTATAATTAATATGAATATATTGATCTCTATCATCTCCATCACAAATTTTTAATATAGATGGGATTTCATCACTTACTCCGATTAATGTAGAATCTCTTAGTATGAATTTAAACTTATCAAATATTTTACATAAAACATTTATTTCAAAATCTCCAGACCAAGAACGGTCTTCTTTTAAAACTTCTTCTATATATCTTTCCCTTGCTGTTAATTGCTCCTGGTTCAATGAACCGCTAAGTGTCAAAAATCTTTGTTTTCCTTCAACTGTTTCTAAATAATTGATAACAGCTTGTCTAAATTCATTATACCTATCTTCTGTCCCATAAAAGAAAAGGGAAAAAGTTCTAAACAGACAATTTCCATCACCTGCAACGTCATATATTTTATAATTTTCTCCTTCTATGTTTATAGGATCTCCTACGGGTTTTAAAACCGAAGAAGTTCCTGTTACAGGTTCGATTAAATCGTATATCTTATTAATTATATCGCTAATTTGTTTTATATCTGCTTCTCCTATCCCCCCTAGAAGTGTTTGTATTTGTCCTTTTTCATCAATTTTTTTTAAATTTTCTGTGAAAAGATTAATGGCTAACATCCTCATTTGTTCAATATTTTGAGTATCCAAAAGAACTGTCTTTGTTCCTGGTAATTTTTGCTCATCTTGAGATCTGATATATTGATTTATTTCTTCTTCTATTTTTTTTAATTCTTGTATATCTCCCTCAGGTACGGTGTCTAATCTTACAATAAATGATTCTTTTTCTGTTAGGTCTTTTATTGAACTGATGACTTTAGATATCAATACATTTATTATTTTAGATATATTTGATTTTGCCTTTACTATCGATATACCAGCTGTATCACCTCCACCTGCTGCTGGCGGCGGCGATGGTGGCGCTGGTGCTGCTGGCGCCGTCCCATAATCTTTGGCTATTTTAAACAAATCTTTGAAAGCATTATTTACCTTCTTACCTTCAATATCTGTTTGTAGCCAATCATAAATTCTTTTAGCTTTTACTTTGTTATCCCCTTTTTTTATCCAAGTTGTTATAACTTTATCAACTAAATTTAAATTTATTGGAGTTTCGCCTTTCTTAAAATAATCATTTATCTTGCCTGCCAAATAAGCCGGGTTACTACATCCATTCTCAATGTAATCATTTATTGCATTCAAATATTTATCTAGAATCTGTTTATCTTTTTTCTTAGTTTGTGTTATATTTCCAGGAGAATTCTTTAATATTTTTCCAGATTCGTCGCAATTTTCTTTAGTTCCCCTTAAATAATCGGATATGATATTTAATTTAGCTTTCAATTCTTCTATTGAACTACTTTGTAAATCATCAAGGATATTTTCCAACTCATCTGGGATTGGTTTATCCTCAGTTTTATATTTGTTTTCTAAAATTTGATAATATTTTTCTACTTCTTGTTTTAGCAAAGTTTTTTCTTCTTGTTCTATATTAATCCCTTCTATATTAGTTCC
>Ga0080013_1004455_pt1 | contig 13777 bp, 20 predicted proteins | sample ETNvirenome_6_85_FD_69236 | JGI IMG/M metagenome (GOLD analysis project Ga0080013, IMG submission 69236) | Marine viral communities from the Pacific Ocean - ETNP_6_85 (SPADES assembly) (version 2) | ecosystem: Environmental > Aquatic > Marine > Oceanic | place: Pacific Ocean | collected 2013-06-19 | reverse complement strand
GGTAACCCTGCATATTTATCTTTATAATTTATACCTTCGCCAGCTATAATAGTAGTAATATTACGCAGTGTATTATGTATGATAACTTTTAATTCTTGTTCTTCGCCCTCTTCATTTATAAACATTAATTTATTGTTCTTAAAGAAGTCGTTAATAAATTTTCTTTGCTCTTGAGTAGGTATATATTTAACAAATGAATTACCATTAAAATCAAATGTTAATGTATTCTTTTTAGCTATTGTAATTGTTAAAACTTTCATATTTTACTTGTTGTAGTGTTTTTAGTGTGTGAATATAAAACAACTCTAAAAAAAGGGAGTCAACATAGGCTAACTCCCTTAATTATGGTACGTGGAGTTAATACAGACTACTTAACTAACTCCTTTCCATTTTCATCGTAGTAAGTGTCACCTGTCTTCATTGTAGTCTTCATTACATACTTGCCATCAGTACGTTTGACATACTCTCTAAAGAAAGGGTTCTGTATCCTATACAATTTGCCAGACTCACCTTTGAAATTACCATTCTTATCAGTATTCTTATTGATAAGTGCGATAATATCTACTTTAGTTTGTTTCATGACTTCTGTATAGTCTTCGTTATTGTTACCAATACCGCTAGTCTTTGGTGGTCTTCTTCCGATTGTACCAAGACTTCTTACTTCTTCTTTTAACTGACTAACATTAAAACCATTAGTCTTTTTGTCGAAGCACCTTTGTAAGGTCAAACTCCATAACATACCATCTACTGACTTTAACGAAGGATTGTTAACTGTGTTAACATACCAATCGCTAGTTACAATAGTTGTAGGTAGACTAGGAGTCGTTGTTGTTTGTGTCGTATTTGACATGATGTCTCCTTTTTTCATACTATAATATACGTGTATGTAAGATTACTTACAAGAAATCAATCTAAGACTATTAATTAAAGTAACTCACGTCCATTACTTTAATTAATTAGTCGTCTCAATTCATTTTATAGGTAAAGGATATGTAAAATTATAGGGTCTAAATTAGGTAGGGAATAGAGTATATTATACTGGATGTCGTATAATATATATTATGTATAATAGAGAAATTTTATCGAGAGCCCGTCCTATGTCCTATAATATATCTTATGTATAATAAGAATTTTAACCAAAAAACTCAACCTACTCCCAATTTACAACCCAATTTTGGGGGGGTACGGGCGGGGTTAAAAGAAAAGCACACATTGTACACCAATTTTCCCATTTTCCACACAAATTTCACTTGTGTTTATATATATATATATATAATATATATTATATATAGCTAACTTATATATATTAATAAGATATAACTTATATAAGCTATATAAGATAGCTGCATAGAAAAAAATTAAAAAAAATAATCTTTAGCCTTGTACTTGTATAGATAAAGCTATTAGATTAATCATACAATATAAAACTGGAGTTCAATTATATGACACCTCGTAAGAAAAAAACTAGAAAAAGTAAAAAGAACAGTAGTATTTTTGATTCTGTACTAAAAGCATTAAAAAAGCCTACTAAGTTGTCTTTTAAATTTAAGAAGTGGTAACTGATAAAGATAAAACAAAAAACTTAACACTAGCAAGACAGAACTGTGCTAATTGGAATAGCGGTGATTGTCTAGGATGTATGATGAAAACAAAAAATAAAGTACTAATTTTTAAAGTATCAAGTAAATTTGAAGGAAAAGTATGTCAAGTGAATACAAAATGTGATTACTTTGATGATGTAGTACTACCAGGGGCAACAAATGGAATTTGAATATATAGATTTAGTAGATACTGTTGATAGATTAAAAGATTTATGTGGTAAACTAAAACTGAATGATATTTTAGAAGGGAGCGCTAAACAAATAGATATTATTTCTGAAATAAAAGAAAGAATTGAAAGTATAGAAATTGAAAGAATAGATTCAATAGACTTTAATATACCAGAATACACAGCATAACATGGGTATAAAGAAAAAACATAGAAGAGCCATTGTCATACCAGATATACATTTCCCATTACAGGACGATGCTGCTGTTAATGTAGTATTAAAAGCTATTAAAATGGTAAAGCCAAACATATTTGTTTGTCTTGGAGACTTAGGAGAGTGGAAAAGTGTTTCCCCATGGCGTTATAAGCGTAGAAAGAGGCCTCCTTTGGAATATACCATAGATGATTTGATTATTGAAGCAAAGAAAGTTAATGATGGACTTGATTTATTCGATAATGCTCTTAAAAGTGTAGGATGTGTAGAAAAACATATGATAGAGGGAAACCATGATGACTGGTTAAACTCCTTCGTAGAAGAATTTCCTTACCTACCACAATATAAATTTAAAAACATCATGAAACTAAAAGAACGCGGGTATAAATACTATCCGTATGGACAATTAATGCAAATTGGCAAACTGTTCTTTTATCATGGTGGCCACTACAGTACAGTAAACCATACAAGACAACACGTAATGAATCTTGGTAAGAACATCATTTATGGACATACCCATGATGTACAACGTCAAGGTGTCACTCATGTAGATGGAGCTCATCACGCATGGACACTTGGATGTTTAAAGGATATGTCTAGTGAAAAGAATAGATGGCTAAGAGGAAGACAAACTAATTGGTGTCATGCATTTGGTATCATTGATTGGTTTGATGATAATAACTTTAGAATTGATGTAATTGATATTCATAAAGGTAAAACATATGTATGGGGTAAACTAGTAGATGGTAATAAATAGTGTCCGGAGGGATGGCTAGGGCTATTCGAAATAATATATGGTTGGGAGTGGCACTTGCGTACAAAACTAGTTAAAAGAAAACTAGAGACATTGTACGATAATAAAGATGAGTTCTTTGATAACGAAGATAAAGAACTTGTTGATGACTGGCGTGAATCTTCTACTGGAGATTGGGTGCTAACAGATGATGGCCAAGTATGTAAAATACTACATCGAGGTTCATTTAAGGATGGTAAGGAATATATCCGTACTGTTCTTGGTTCATATCCTATAAGAGATTCTATACAAATTGGTGGAGATATAGCTGAAGATGTATATAAGTTTACTAAACACGTAGTCCAAAGAACAATAAGAGTAAATGAAAAGAAACCTAATAGTCGTGAAATCTTATTTGCTAAGTATGTTGCTAATGGTATGCCACCAGACCAAGCATATCTTAGATTATATAAGACTAATGACCCAAACTATTCTAAAACTGCATCCGCAGCCTTATTAAAAACTAAAAGGGTTAAGAAATTGGTTAGTGAAGAAACTAAAAAAATGCTTGGAGAAGTTGGTGTTGATGAAGGATACCTACTTTCAAAAGTAAAAGACATTATTGATAACTATGATGCTAGAGATTCTGATAAACTAAGAGCTTTGGAAATGATGATGAAAATTGCAGGTATGTTTCCTAATGATAAAAAAACAGAGTCACTCACAGTATTTCAAGGTTTTACTAGAGAACAATTACAACAACTTGATAGTACTAATGTAAAAGCCATAGGTCATGCAGAAAAAGATGTCACATAGCGATATTTCGTTATATATAATGCCAGTATTCAAAAGCATACTTAAAAAATGTAATGCTTGTAATAAAAAGATAGATAACCATAAAAAGATGATTGTTTTTAATGAATTGTATATTCCAGTAGGTTATAGTTGTAAATATTGTAATACTATATATGATGAAACAGATTCGTTAGTTGATATTGGGAATCCAGATAAAGTTGATATATATGGTAAAGCTTAATGTCTGATAAAATAGAATCTTTTAATATTGTACCACCACCATCTGAATCTAAGGTAAATGATGAAATCCTACAAAAATCACTTACTGACCTTATATACTTTGGAAGAGCGTTTCTACCTAAAGACTTTTTAAATAAAAGTGCTTCCCCATCATTTCACTATCATGTAGCAAAAAAACTACTCACTACTAAACCAGCAGCTAGAATATGTAATATACTACCTCGTGGTTTTGGTAAGTCAATTTTATCTAAAGCAGCTATTGTACATAAGATGTTATTTTCTCCACAAGGGGAAAGATTGTTTATTGCTTGGGTTGCTGAAGAACAAGGACAGGCTATTGACCATATTAAGTATGTTAAGTCTCATTTTGAATATAATGACAAAATAAGATACTACTTTGGTAATCTAGCTGGTGACGCTGTTGGTAACAGATGGACTGAAAAAGATATTGTATCTGCTAAGGGAGATAGAATAATTGCAAAAGGTACAAGTCAGAGATTACGTGGTCGTACTGAAATTGATGTACGTTATACTGGTATTATTTTAGATGACTTTGAATCTGAGTTAAATACTAAAACACCAGAAAGACGAGATGAAATTAAAAAATGGATTGTATCTACAGTTTATCCAGCTCTTGAAGAATCCCCTGGTAGGGAAGGATGGATATGGTTAGCTGGAACTATTGTACACTATGATTCATTTCTTCAAATGATTGTAGATGGTGTTAAACAAGCTAAACAAGAAGAACGTGAATACCCTTGGGATGTAACATTTCATAAAGCAGTAGAAGATGGAAAGCCATTATGGCCTGAACAATTCCCTCTTGATAAACTAGAACGTAAGAAAAAAGAATTTATTGAAGCTGGTATGGTTAATAAGTTTGCTCAAGAGTATATGAATGATGCTCGTGATATATCAGACGCCGCTTTTAAAATTGATAGAATACAAAAACATAACTATAGGTTTGTTTCAAAAGATAAGTTTTGCTACCTTGAAGATGATGATGGGAACTTTATTCCGATTAATGTGTATATTGGTGTTGATGTAGCTGCTACAGCTACTAAGAAATCTGATTTTCAAGTTATATTGGTAATTGGTATTGATAAAGAGAAAAATAGATATATATTAGAATATTTTCGTGAACGTATACCTACCTTTGATGTACCAGAACGTATTATTGAAATTGCTAAAAAGTATTCTCCAGTTAAAAGAGTTACAATAGAAACAGTAGCAGCTCAAGAAATGGTACGTGATATGGTTACACGAATAGCTACTAAAGACAGAAGACTGATACCGGGTATCTTTAAAGGAGTTAGACCTCCAGCTGGTATAAAAAAGGAAGATAGATTAGAAACATCTCTTGGGCCTATTGTTAATTCTAAAAAACTTTATATACGTAATAGTATGACAGAGATAATAGATGAGTTTTTTGAACACCCATTTGCTAAAAATGATGACCTTATGGATGGATTGTACTATGCTGACTATTTTGCTAAGCCACCACTAAGTGGCAAAGTTAATAAAGAAAAGGTTAACAATCGTAGCGATAGTCGTAAAACTGGCAAGAAATACAACTGGTTTACAGGTGCAAGAGTTAGCTAAAAAAAGTTTAACTTTGCTATTGACAAGTATTATATTTATTAATTAACTTACAAAGTATATATGCAAATCCAAGAAGACCCCAGAGCTAAAACAACAAGGGAGCTTTATCGTCGTTACAGAGATGCTCGCTCTGATTGGGATACAGAAGCTAGAAAAGATATTGACTTTTTCTATGGTAATCACTTTAGTGATAATGAAGTAGATGAACTAGAAAGTCGTAATCAAGCTGCTGTACCGATGGACAGAGTTGGGCCTGCTGTTGAGAAGCTCAAAGCCATGTTAACATCTAATTCTCCTGCTTTTACTGTTATCCCAAGAGAAGATTCGGATACTAAGATAGCAAAGATGTGGAGAACTGTAATTAGTTATATATGGGAAATATCAGATGGTAATTCACAATTAAAAGAGGCAGTCCATGACCATAGTACGTCTGGACTAGGTTATTTATACGCTTATGTTGATACTGAGTCTGATTTCGGTAAAGGAGAAGTAAAGTTTACAAGTATTAATCCATTTCGTGTATATGTTCCATCAACTAGTCGTGATAGATATTTTAAAGATGCTGATAATGTTATACTGTCTACTATCCTTACTGGTGAACAAATTGTAAATATGTATCCAGAATTAGGGCCTCAACAAGACCCTGAAACAGGTGAAATGACTGATGGTCTAATAAAAGAACTTTCTCAGTATTCTGATGATGAAGATTACCCATCTAGTCAACAAAGTAACGACCAAAAAACTTGGACACCTGCTGAAGCAAAAGATTTAGAGTTTTCTTACCAAGAAAAGTTTCAAGTATTAGAAAGATTTTACAAAACAAAAATTCCTTATTATCTTATTATTGATACAAACACAAATGAAGAAATAATATTAAATGAAGAAGAATTTCAAAATTTTCTTACTGAAAACCCTGGAGTATTTGAAAGGGGTATAGTTAAATTTGAAGAAGTTTTGCAGACCCGTATAGCGGTGGTGGCATCCGTTGGGGAAGTTGTCCTTTACCAATCTGTCCTCAATACTGATATATACCCAATCGTACCACTCCCTAATATTTATAGTGGTACTCCATACCCGAGGTCTGATATATCTAGAGCGAGACCTATGCAAAGACTACTGAATAAACTCTGGTCATTAGCTTTGTCTCACGCTCAGGCATCTGCGGGTCTGAAATTAATTGTTCCTATTGGTAGTGTTGATGATATTAGTCAGTTAGAACAAGATTGGTCTAATCCAAATGCAGTAATTGAAGTAGACAGTTCTCAAGGAGAACCACACTTTCCAGCTCCTACTCCACTTGCAAGTGAATTTTATAAGTTAATACAGTCTTGTGAGTTTTATATAGATTTTACATTTGGTTTACCAGAACTGATGCATGGATTTGCTGATAAAGCTCCTGATACTGTTAGGGGTACAGAAAGAATGTTAGCTCAGGGAGCTGAAAGACCTAAATCTAAATTACGTGATATTGAATTAAGTATTAGAAAACTTGGTCAAGTAGTATATGGATTATCAAAAGGTCATTATACATTTAAAAAGATTTTTCGTTTAGCTCAAGCTAATAATAATATTAATGAAGTTATGGCTAATTACTATGATGATTATAGTGAAACTGTTATGGATATACAAAAAGATAGACATTCTATTGGTCAACATGATATTAGTATTGAGCCTGGCTCAACATTACCAACAAGTAAATGGACTGAATACCAAGTATATGCTGAAGCATATCAAATGGGATTAGTAGATAGGACAGAAGTGATTAAAAAGAATCCAGAAATTTTTGATAAAGAGAGTCTTATTAAGAGGATGGGTGAGATTCAACAATTACAAGGACAAGTACAACAACTGTCCGAACAAAACAAAAAATTGCAAGGAGACTTGCAAACAGCACAAAGAGAGTCTGTATCTGATAGGAAAAGGGTTGAAGTTGAAAAGTTTAAATCCAAACTTTCCGAGGTACAGTCTGATGCTAAAGCCGACAGGCGAATACAATCAAACAAACTCAACAATGCAGTACAGCTTGAAGTGGAAAAATTAAGACCTCAAATGGAAGAATTTGGAGAAGGTCTTGGTTCTATTCCTGAAATTTAGGGATATTGCAAGGAGACAATAATGAGTGAAGTCAATCAAGAAGGTCAAGTAGTGGAAAATACTGGATATACTAATGAAGAACATGGATACGAAGATGTCCCTGTAGCTGACCATGGTGTAAACCAAAGTGAAACATATCAAGTAGATTGGGAAAATGAAACTCGGAAATTTCAGTCAATGTATGACAAACAAAAATCTGAGAATGATAAGATGAAACAAGATATGCAACACATAGCAAAGGAATTTGCTAATCAGAAGAAATCTAGTGTTAATCAACAATCTTCTTTACCTGAGGATGAATTTAATCCTTGGGATGCGTATTACAAACCCGAATCACCAAGTTACAAGTTTCGTCAACAGAGGGAGCAAGAAGTGGTGAGTCAGGCGATGCAACAGCAAAATGCACAAGTGCAAGAACAAATGTTGCTTAATAATACAATGAATGAATTAAGAACAAGTCATAAAATGACAGAATCAGAAGTTCGTGAATTTATGGACTGGTCAACTGACCCAGGTAGTAGTTTAAATCTGGATACGTTAGTTAATGTTTATAAAGCTCGCGAAAGTAATTCTAATGTTTTGCCAATTAATGATAATGTTCAAGATTCAGTAGAAGCGGTTCAATCCGCTAGACAAGTACCTCGTACTGCAGGTGTCCTACAAGGACAAGAAGCTAACCAACCAAAGTCTGAAAAAGACCAGATGTGGGAATCTATTGTAAGTGCGGGTACTAGGAGTCGTGTTTTATAACAATAATAAACTAATGGAGTACTGATTATGGCAACATATAGTGCCGGCAGTTTATCCGCGAATGGGTCGCGTACTCCGGGTGCATCAAATACTGATTTTCACACTAGACGATTATTTGACTTTAGTGATAGAGTCGCTGAATTGTCCCCGGATGAGTCCCCATTTTTCGTATATCTGTCGAAAGTAGCAAAAGTGCCTACTTCAGATTCTCAGTTTCGATTTTTAGAAGATAGAACAAAAGTATCAATTACTGATAGAGCTTTCCTAGCCCAAGCAGCTGTTACGCTTGCTGCGGCTGGTAGTTCAACATCAATAACTTTTGATACAACCGGTGGGGCTAATGTCGCATGGCTTATCCCTGGTATGGTAGTTTCTATCGGTGAAGATGATGATACAACAGCACAACCTGAATGGGCAACTGTTCGAGTTGATAGTGTAACTCAAACATCTTCTTCTGTAACAACATGCCAAGTAACTACTATCGCCGCAGCTAATGGTTCTACCACAGCTGTAGATGATAATACTAAGTGTTGTGTTATTGGAACTGCTTTCGAAGAAGGTACAGGGGCTCCTGATGTTTGGTCACAAAAACTTGACCATGATTATGGATATACACAGATATTCAAAACAGCTTGTGAAATGAGTAATACATCTCGTGCAACTGTTTATCGTGGTTATGCTGATGAGTGGCAACGCATCTGGAATCTAAAATTAAGAGAACATAAAGTTGATATTGAAAGAGCAATGTTATTTGGAATGCGTGGTAGTCAGAATAGTATTAACTATACTGATGGTATCGCAGGTCATATTATTGCTAACTCTCAATCTCAAGGTGAGTTTGCTGGAGGTCAATTATCCTATACAGAAGATAAAGCTTATTTAAAATCTGTTACAGCAGCTCAATGGTCTTATGATGATTTACTCTCTGACTTAGAAGTTATATTTGACCCAGCTAGGGGTGGAAGTTCAGCAAAATTAGCGTTAGCTAGTCTTCCTGTAATTTCTCACTTTAATAAGCTAAGTGGTTTTATGGATAGTTCTATGGCTGTTGCAAGTGACGCAGCATCTATTGCTTACAACTTTGAAAAGTCTACAGGTTCTTTTGGTCATCGTATTATGAAAATCGAAACTGTTCATGGAGATTTATCTCTTGTTAAAGAGCCTCTATTTAGAGGACAATCTGCAGGTTTTATGTGTTTGGTTGATTTAGACCATGTATCATATAGACCTCTTATTGGTAACGGAGTGAATCGAGATACATCAATTCAAACAAATGTCCAAGCGGCTGATGAAGATTTACGGAAAGATATGATTCTTACAGAAGCAGGTCTTGAAGTTTCTCTTCCAGAAACTCACGCTTTGATTAATTTGGAGGGTGTGTAAGATGAGAAGTGATTATCTAAACGTAAATAGCCAACATAGTAACTGGAAAAAGAAAGTAGAACTTGTGGGAGCAGCTAGAACTCTTCTCGCTGATGATAGTGGTAAAGAGTTTTATTTAGAATCCTCAGGTGGAGCTTTTTCAATTACTTTACCAACCGGAGCTAATATTGAAAATGGTGTTAATTATAAATTCTGGGTACAAGAAAATACTCCAACTGGAGCAATAACTATTGCTGCTGGAAGTGCGATTGTATTCGGTAAACTTAATGAGACTGAAGTTGATACTAGTGATGATGGGCCAGGTTCTAGTGCTGATGGTGCAACTGGTGTTTCTAATGTTATTATAGGAACATCTGCATTAAAAGGTGATTTTATAGAGCTTGATGCTTATGATGGTCATTGGTTTCTAAATGGTCAATCTGGTAAAGATGGAGCTGTTACTACTTCTTAAACTGAATAAATAAGTTAAACAGTCCTTAGAACTGTGGGGGTTGTCGTATAAAGGGCGACCCCCGAATCTATAAAAATTTAATTGGAGATAATATGGCAGCATACGGAAATATAAAAACAAAATCCTTTATACACGTTGCAAATACCAATACAGAAGCAAGTGATACTGGTACATTAGCTAGAGATATAAAAGATTATATAGCTGGTTTAGATTCAACAAATAATAAAATTATATCTATTTCTCATTGTCAACTGAATGGGGATAGAATACTTACTTTAGTTACCGCAGGTTCTTAATGAACTGTATTCATTGTAATGAACCAAATCCAAAAGGATGGTTTTATTGTAAGAATTGTGGTTGTAAAACATCAGAATCTAAATTCACTACTAATTTATATATGATGAGTCCTTTAGGTAAAAGAACAGATATTGAAATAAGTTCAACTACTGTTGAGCAAGACATAAAAGATAGGAGTAGATATGCCAAAAGTCGGTAAGAAAAAATTTAGTTACACAAAAGCTGGTAAAAAAGCTGCAAAAAAGTATGCTAAAAAAACTGGTAAGAAATAATGGCTACATTAAAAGTAAAGATACAAGAAGATATTATATTAAATAACGAAGATTATAGTTCTAAATCTATTTTAAATATTAATAGCATTACTCAAGTTATTAAAAGAACAGTTAGTGTTCCGACTACAGAATCGGGATTGTTGGGTGTTGCTGTTACTTTAGAAACAGATTTAGGAAAAAGTTACTTAGCTGGTCAAGTTGCAGAAGTAGGGACAAAATATATTAGAATTACAAATTTAGATTCTACTAACTATATAACGCTAATCTTGAAAGATGAAGATAATGGAGAATTTGCTATAAGGGTTGATGCTGGTCATTCATTTATAATTCCCGCTGGTAATGGATTAGCAAATATGATTGATATAAGTAGTAGTGCTTTAACTGTTAGTTTTGAAGACTTAGTAGATATTACAGCAAAAGCAAATTCATCAGCTTGTTCTGTTGAAGTTTTTGTAGCGAGTGCATAATGGCAAATTTTCAAGCACAGGTAGAAGGGCTAACAAGTTTATCTTTAGATGGTAGTAGTTCCCCTACTCAAACTGAGTTAACTCAATTTTTAACAGATGGTGCTAAAGAAATTATTAATGTATTACCTAATAAACTTCTTGATTGGTGTGCTGCTCAACAAACATTTACATCAACTGCTGTAGGTAGTGAATCAGAAACAATGAATACTGGAAAAATATTAAGAGTCTTTAGAAATGATGGAGAATTTGATAGACCTTGCCGTAAAATAAGAGCTGATGATAAAGGATACGCTAATGACCCAGATGATATGGGATATGCAAGTGTTACTGACCCTGTATTTTATACTCAAAATAATAAAATTAATGCACTACCTGAAAGTGGGTCTTGTAAATATGATGAAGTCCAATATCCTGCTGTAGCTTATGGTGATTCTGCTATAGGAGTATTCCTAGATTCGGCTGAATATCTTGTAGTCTTATATGGAGCAGTAAAATCTTTACAAAATGTTTTAGCTAATAAAAGTTCTAATTCTGATATTACTACTGCTTTAACAGCTATTAATACAGAAGTAGATGAGTGTATAGCATTAGCTGATTTAATAAATACTCAAGTTGATAGTGCTGTATCTGAATTAGCTGAAGCCGCAACTAATGTAGATTCTTCAATAGATACTGCAGTAGCCGCAATTACTACAGCCTTAGGAAGGGTAAATACAGCTGTTGTATTAGCTAATACTGAATTTGATTTAGTAAGTGCAGAGGTTGTCTTAGCCAATGCTGAAGTAGACAATGATGACGTAGAGATTGCTAGGGGTTATATAGAAACAGCTAATGGTTATGCAAATGCAGGTCAAAAATACCTTGATGAAGCATCTCTTGCTTTAAATGAAGCTAGTGGGTATGCAAATGAAGTAACAGCTAGAACATCTCATGTAGCCTCTCAAGTTGGAGTGGCAAGTGGATATATCTCAGCTGCTCAAGGTTACGCAGGTGAAATAACAAGTAAAGTTAATATTGCAAATGCATATGCAAAAGAAATTGAATCTAGAATAACTGTTGATTCTGCTCAATATGGTTGGTATGAAAAACAACAACAAAAATTACAACAAGATTATGATAATGGTCTTCAAAAATTAATAGGAGGTTATAATCAGTAATGTCTGTTCATAAAATCTCAGTAAAACAACTTGTAAGTAGGGTTCATAGAGTTTTCCCTGGTGTACCTGAAAACTATATTTTAAATTTAATTAATGATGCTTTGGTAGAAATTGGTATGTACAATACAAAAGCTACACAAGCTAAATTAGATACAGTAGCTAATCAAATGTGGTATAATATTAATGATGACGCTAAAGATTCTAGCAATAATAAGCTTGAAGTTAATAAGATTTATAGAGTAGATTTAATGGATGACGAAGGTGATTATATACAAATTCCAAGACTAATAGATAAAAATATTTTATTAATGGATGCTGACTCAAGTGAATCAGCTCTAACAACTCCGGATGATAAATAATGGCAAGTAGTATAAAATACCCAGAAGATAACGCTAAATGGTTTATAGAAGGTGATAAAATATGTCTTCTTACTAATGTTGATAGTGATGGAGATACAAGAACAACTGTAAGGAAACAATGGAAAGCTATTTCTGAAGCTGTCTCAGATGGATTATTAATTCATTATTATGGAGAGCCTGATGGAGTTATATCTATTAATGATGAATTAGATTTAGATAATAGTATGCATTTAGCAGTAGTTGATTATGTAAAAAAATGTTTATATATGGATAAAGCAGGAAATTCAAATGAACCAAATCTTATGGCGAATCAAATGCAATTATCCAAAGCTCATGAATTAAAATTCAATGAGGCTATAAAACGCTATGGAATGAAAAAGCGTGATAAAACTGGTGGAAGTAGAGTACTTAAATCAGTTAGTTTAATGTAACATACTCATATAGGGAAATTCTCGCCCCGCAAGATGAGTATAAAATAATAGGAGAATATAATGGCAAATCTTCAAAAATTTAGAACACATGAAGGAATCAATATTGATACAGCGGCTGAATGGAATGTTCAGTCAAGATTAGATATATCATCAGCAGCTGAAAGAAGTTCAGATGTTAGTTCTTCTGGTCAAGTTGGTATCTATTCAGATTTAGAAATATACTTTACTTTTGATAGTGATTCAGGTACAAGTTCTATAAGTACAACAACAGATTTATTAATCCCCAAAGAAACTTTAACATTTATTAAAGTACCTCAAGGTATTGGTGAAACTATTTATCTTCACATAAAAGCTACTTCAAGCGCCAGTACAAAATACTGTAGACTTGTAACACTTTAAGGGGAAAATTATGATAACAGGATATTTAGGTAGTATTTCAAAAGGCATGGCGTCTGGTGGCACTATGTCTGGCGACCTTACTATCACAGGAGATTTAAAAGTAGAAGGTGCAGGTTCTTTTACTTATGATGAAATGATGTCTGGGAATATGTCTATTGATAAAAGTAGTCATAGTTCTGGGTGGGGATTAAATATATTTGGTACTGGTCGAAATCCTATTAATGCTATTAGAATTTCGCATGGAGCTGACTCGGTTCATGGATTAACTATTGCTTGTTTAGAAAGCGGTGGAGTAACAACAGCTAAGTTTGGTGATAAAGATGGTGCGGCTAAATTATCTTTAATAACAAATGGAACAGGTGAAG
>Ga0080013_1004454_pt1 | contig 13778 bp, 15 predicted proteins | sample ETNvirenome_6_85_FD_69236 | JGI IMG/M metagenome (GOLD analysis project Ga0080013, IMG submission 69236) | Marine viral communities from the Pacific Ocean - ETNP_6_85 (SPADES assembly) (version 2) | ecosystem: Environmental > Aquatic > Marine > Oceanic | place: Pacific Ocean | collected 2013-06-19 | reverse complement strand
CAAATGCAGTCTTCTTAACTACACGAAGACCTATATTTTCTACTTGCGAATCAAAAAATGTGTTTTTCAGCTTCTCCGATACTGGAAAAGAAAGACCACTGCCTTCTAAGGAGGCATCTATTATTTCAAAAGCTTCTTGGTATCTCATTAACTTCTTTTCCCCTTTTCTTTTTCTGGTGGCTAGGCTTCCACCCTAAGTAGGTAGAGAGGGGGAGTTCCTGAGAACCCCCCTCAAAACCATTAGCCTTCTACGCTTGTAACTTCAGAATCGCATGTGATTGCTCGTTCCGAATTTCGGGACCAGCTTCAACCAGCCATTCATCTGTAATGCCGTCTGAACCATCTTGTACGATGTCCCGACGCAACTGAACATCACGCCCAGCAAGTGGTCGCCAATCGAAATTAGCAAAGTCCACTGCCAAAGCATAATTTTCATAGCTACCGTTAAGCATCGGATGTGCTATAAACTCCAGTTCTCCAACAGGACCATAGTACCGACGTATCCTCAATCCACCAGTGGCGTCAGAACCCATCTCAACTTCAACTTGGGAATTTGTCCCGCTTCTTACCATTGATGTGACTTCTTTCAACCATTTATTGGATGCGAATACTGTCTTCTTCATGCTTCCTGCGACCATATCAGAAAAAATGGTCTCAATCATAGCATCAAATTGCTTTAGTGTTCCACTACTAATGTCCCACGTTAAGCTTCCTGCTGCTGCAGCTGCTGGAGCAAGGTCGGCATTGTTTGATTGCACGATACCAGCGCTGCCACCAACCCCAAAACCCTGAAATGTTCGTTGAGGATTTTCTGAGGTAGAGTCTAAAGAAATTGCTCCGTTGGTTAGTAACGCCCATTCCATGTCAATCTTGAGCTTCGCCAGCTTTCTTGCCTGAAGACGACTCAGTTCTGAACCGCCGTAGTGCTTGGCTGCAATCGCCGTTCCGGTGATGGTATAGGGCTCACGGAAAATCTGTGTGCAGTTTTTCAGCCTGCGCACTTTCTTTCGTGTTTCTACACCAACAGCCGCACCTTCAGCGTATCCCTGACCGGGACCGCTATTGGATGCAAAATAGTCAGCATCAGCAAGGTTGCCCAAGCCAAAACCGCCTATGTTGTGTCCATAGTAAGATGTTGCTGTGCCAGCGTCATAGAATAGACCTGCATTAGCTACGTATTCAAGCGTCAGTACACCAGCCGCATCAACCACTATGAGGTCTGTTCCATCAGCAGATGCTTCTACGTTGTAAGCAGCTGCGATAGATGCATGTGCATGAGCACCTACAAACTGAACGTGCCTGTCTGTCGGACTTGTGAGGTCACAGTCTTTACCAACAGCAACGCAAATCAAGTGCGTTACCGCAGTTCCAAGTGCAGCCGAACCGCCAGATGCTGACGCTGAATAAATACCGCCAACCTCAAACAGCTCAACCATCGCCTGTCGCTCAAGCCTGAGAACACAGTTGTGTGTTTCTGATTCTCCAGTAGTTGCTCTGTCTGAGACATCTACCGTTGCGGAATCAGCTCCCTCTGTTACTATTTTGGTTTTGATGGAACGCTTCATGAAGTACTCGTCTTCCATCCATTCAAAGATAGGTACCGGCGAAACACGAGTGCTTGCACGACCACCAATCGTTAGGATGGGAGTAACACTCGGGTTGTAGTAGTGAATCTTTTTCCCGAGTTCGAGAACTTGCCGCTGCGTAGCATCACTAAACTGGATTGCTGTCCCAGTTCCATATGAAAATGCCATTGTTCTAACTCCTTATTTTATAAAGTGTTACAGCGACAATTATAAAGTATCACTGCATCACTTCATTTGTTGTAATCCATAATTCCACCCCAGAACTGTTCCAACTCTTTATCCTTTGGCAGTTGTGCTGGTGGCTGCGAACCGCTAACAGAGGCGGCAGCTACCTGCTTACCTGTCTTGGGAGAAGGAGGTGCTTCAAGTCCTTGGGAAGAACTATCATCCTGCTGTGTTAAGATTCGCCACACTTTCACGAGGTTTTTATTGGTGACATTCTTAGGGTCCTGCATAAAATCGGAAAACTCTGAAAGTTCATCCGAAGAAAGACCCATATCTTTCAACTCATTAGCGGATTGTTCCTGCTCTTCCTTCTGATTTAAGACAGACAGTACTTTCTGTACTGTTTGCTTCTCTCGCCAGTCAAGCATATTGTTGAACCATTCCTGAGAAGATGTCCCATCTGTTTCAAGGTCAAGAACATCAAAATCATCCGGTTTTGGTGGTGGCAGCAGTTCCGCACGCTTTTCCTGTACGGCACCGCGAAGTGCCCTCACTGCATCTGGATTTTCTTTCAAGAATCCATCCAACTGAGCCAACGGTTTGAAGGACTCCTGTTGCTCTTCCAAAGCATTTTCCGCCTTCTGGGAACGTCCCTGAATTTCACGGTACGCCTTGGCAAGCTTATGTTTTCCTTCATCGTTGTCTTTGAACTTTCCATCAATGAGCCATGCCGCCTCTTCCTCGACTGTGAGTGGCTCTTCTGTTTCCACAGCCCTTGATTCAGCTTCGGGTTCTGCGAGTTGAGGCTCCGTATTTTCCGTTTCTTCTGGTGAGCCTGCTTCAGCTTCGTCAAGTGATGCCTGACCAAACTTCTCATTGAAGTCAGTTAGTACATCAACAATGTCTTCACTTTCTTTCAGGTTATCTCCCTCGCTTATTCCATCCTGCTGTTTTTTGTCGTTCCTCATGCGATGCTCCTATCCTTTGTAAGTTATTCTGCTTATGCAGAAGCTCTTGGTTTTGAGTTAATCGCTCCTAAAACAGCGTCAACATCTTCGGCTGCCTGCCGAGTCTTGTCACGCTGTCTCGCTTGTTCCAGTTTAGCGGAGGCTTTTACGCTTGAGACTGCCTGAGCAACCGGTTTGGTCGCTTCAGATACCTCTGCCCGCATATTAGAGTGGAACAACTCTCTCTCACGAGTCTGTAAGTCACCGCTAAGTTTCTTCAATTCTTCTGTTAGTCCCTGCACCTGCTGAGATAACTGTGATATCTCGCCGTGCCTCTGAATCAACGACTGTTTATCAACGTCGCCCTTCATATTCATAATTACTTCTTCTCTATCATAGATGCCTGAGTTCATTAGCATCAAATCTTTCTGCAATTCCGCCATTGGTGATTTCGCTCTGGTTGAACCGATTACCACACGAACATCCATTTGAGAAGTTACCATGTCATATAACCTTATAATCTCACCAGTAATGGGGTCTTGAGCTGGCTGATTCATTGTCACATCTTGACGCTGACCAGTCTCACTAACAAGTCGCACAACTCTTTGCTGGTTATATACATACGGTATCCACTCCATAACCACCTTACCAGCAATAGTCAGCATATCGTAAAGAGGCATAACCTTCCAATTCTGTTTTCTGCCTACCGCCTCGTCTACAATCTGAGCTTCACCTACAGTACCCGGTGATTCACCTGCATAACCCTGAAGATATTTATAGGCACCAAATACCTGCTCAATATCAAGCTCGTAACGTGATTTTTCAGAATAGAGCTGAGACGAAAGTGCTGGAGGTGCAAATTCTTTTATTTTACCGGAAGTTAGTGCACCGGGGTTTGCACGAATGATTGCATTTGGAACAGACCATTTCTGTAGTTCAGCTGGCTCGATAGCTCCATCCTCAACTACGAGCTTAAAATTTGTGGATGAGGAAACATGTGAAATAAGAAGTGCCTCATTCCTGTTTAGCATTCTCTGCGGAGACTTGGCATGACGAACATCACCAGCCGGATACGGAGTTCCAACATGTTCATTGCAAGCTGGAACTATTGGATATCTACTGATAGGAAGTATTTCATCGTAAGCCAACACATCGCCTAAAACAAATATCTCTCTTATATGTTCTTCGTATACAAGCTCTTCACTTAGAACACCATCTTTCAATAACTTAAAGAACTGTTTGTCTTCTGTAAGTTCCTTATAACTATCAGCGTCAAATGTCTGAACTTTCCCAGTAAGCATATCTGTTACTAAAGCTGTTGGAACGCTAACCTTAGACCAGCGAATAAACTTTCTCATCTTAGGCTGGTTATCCTGAGACATATCAGCACGCGATTCTACGTCATCACGAGAATACTTATCAGAAGATATTTCGTTCAGGTAATAATCTTCCTGAGCTTCGTCAATCAAGGAGGCATACTGAGGGAAGAGGCTCAAGATGTGCTTCTTTGTGTGGAGGTCGGAATATATGATTGACGAAGCATCAGAGAAGTCTGGTAGTGATGAATTTGGGTCAACATAAACTGCTTCTACGGGTATGTGCTTAAATCTTACGCCTCCGAGACCATTATCACACATCCAGTCTGGATAAACATAAAAATAACCATGACCCTTAACAATAAAATCTTTTGCAGCCTTGCGAAACTGTACATCTCCATTGGAGTCGTACCAAATCTTATCATAAAGTGAATTATAAATACCAGCAAGCTGGTTGTCCAGCTTTCCTACAGGATGAATGTCCCATTCAGGAGAACCAGATGCCACATTTGCCAAGACCTGCTCTACGGCAGGTCGAATCTTATTGTTTGATTCTGGTGGTTGCCCAACAGATAAAAGATAATCTTTCTGTGCAGTTGTTAGTTGATTGCCGAGATAAAAAGCCTCGTCCTCTGCTATTTGATAGCGATGAGTAGATGCGTGAGAATTGTAAAGAATATACTCATCACGCACATCATGAGCATCAATCTCGTCCAGTTCTGGCTTTTTTAAGTTAAGATGTAGTGGCATAACTATTATTCAGTTGCTATATTACGTTAATTATATAACAATTAGAAATCATTTTATGCTTCCCCATAAATAATTTGTCCTGTCTCCCAATCTGCTCCCAAAATTTCACTTGACTCTACCCATTCTCCCTTATCATCAAGTTTTCCTGTGGGAACCCAGACATCATCTGTTGCCCAGCGTAGAGCATCAAGCGTGTCTTTCTTGTGTCTTCCAAGTTCGGTGAACGCCAAAAGTTCCTGCCTAAGTTCGGTCTGGCTTTCTCTTAGAAACATTGCGTGAGAGGCAAAGTATGGTTGTAACTGCTTGATTCTATAGAACTTAGTTTTAATTGCTTTCTTCGGGTTTATGTTTAGAAACCGTCCAGTCTCTTTCGATTTTCTCAAAACATAGTCAGCAAGCATTACATGACCTGTTTCCTCGATATTTATACATCTTGGGTTGTATATATCTGCCATCTCAAAAATCTTGTCAGCACCGTCCATCGGTCTCACCTGTCCACGAAAATAATCCAAGACATAAATATTATATTTTGCATCTACGCCAACTACCATAATAACTGTATAGTCTGCCCTGACGTTTTCAGAGGATGCGGGGTCCACTCCTATAAAGGTATTTATTGGAGTTTTAATCCGCTCGTCGTTTTCCTGAAGATAAATGAATGAATTACCGCCCTCGTTGGCATATCGTCCGTGCCAGTAGAGAATATCATCTGTCTTAAAGACACGAAAAGAGTCGTCCATTGGAATGTTCTGGTATTCTTGATAGAAGTAGGCGGCATCTCCCTCAGATATGAGTCTCTGTCTTTCGTCTTCAAGCCACTCAAACGGTTTATAGTCTTCCCATAGAACCTTCGGTTTGCCATCGTCCCCCAATACCTCTTTACCTGATGAGACGAACTCACCATCTTCTGTATCTTGAAGGATTGCCTGATAGAACATGGTATCCCAACCCTTGATTTTCTTAGTCCCATCAAGATTGTAGCTACGTGGTCCCGCCACACGATTAAGATATGACTCCTCATCAATTATCGTTCCAATGAATACCATCTTAGCATCATTAGAGCCGGGAATAACGGCAGCGTTAAGCCACCGTCTAAATTTGTCTCTCTGTCCGGGAGTAAGAGTATTCGCCTCTCCCTCTCCATCGTCAATAATGGTAAGTGTAGGTCGGTAGGCTCCGTACTTGAGACCACGAACTTTCTGTCCGCAACCACGCACAAGTACCTTACAGGTCGTGACAGGCTTCCCATCTTCCCCCATTCCGCCTATAATCTCTTTTTCTTCCTTTCCCCACACCTCTCCTCTACGGTCACCGAAGAAGTATTTTAGTTTCTTGTTGTACTCTATCTCGTTTCCAATGGACTCAAGGTTATACTTGGACTGTGTTTCCGACTCTGAGATGAGCAGAATAAAATGTTCTTCCCCGTACAGTACTCTGTGTAGAGGATAAATCAGGTTGACGAATGTTGACTTTGCATGACCCCTTGGAGCTACGATAGCCAGCTTTTTCCCTGCCTTCATCTTCTGAAGCTTGGAATTTATCTCCCTATGAAAGTAGGGGGTTTCTGCACGTAAATGATAATGCATTGGATACTTTTCATCGCCAAAGATAATCTTGGCAAACAGAAAGATATCGAGGTACATCTCCTCAATAACATCTTCTTTTGTCATTTTAGGCAGTCGCTTTTCCATAACCCTCTTGATAGGCATTAACTATCTTGTGCTTCTGTATTTTTACCTTCAGATAATTTTCTTCTTTTCTCGACTTCAAGGAATACCGCCTCTAATATCTCATCATCAGCAGATAACAGTTCCGCGTGCTTTTCCCGACGCTCTTTAAGCTTTTTAAGCTCTGCCGGTGCGATTTGCACAGTAAATGACTTCTCATGGACGTTTGTTTCTTTAAGGTTGTGTCCACGCAATTCGCTCACACGATTAACAGCGTTCAACTTTGTGGCTGCTGGCGTGTCTCCGCCTGATAAAGACTTCAACTTCTCCGCCACCCAATCATCATTCAGTCCCTTAGTATCGAGAATATCTTTCATCTGTTCCATCATATATTTCTCCACTCGCTTTTTCTTTAGTATCTTTAATCCCCGCCATAAAGACTGTGTAGGATTGTTGTCTTTGAAGACAGACTGGTACGCATTTAAGACAGAATCCGTTGTCCACATACCCCTCTCATCTATATCTCCAAATTTGAGCAAATTCTCGGCAAACAGTAATTGCTTGACTGTGGGTTTAACATCGTTTGAATAAGAAAAAATGCCGTCATCAGAATATATCTCATCACTCCTATTCTTTGAAATGCTCGGGGATATGTGCTTCTTGTACGTCGGAACAGCACCATAACCCGTGTGGATGAAAGTAACTGCCTTTTTTACTCCGTTGTTTGATTGGTGGGTCCTCTTGGTAACCTTAACTACCTCACCACTATACATAACAATCCAGTCGTCAGGTTGCGCGTTCCGCCAGTCTTGACTGTACTCGATTCCAAGCTTAATGGCTTCGTCTTCTGTGTAAACATCAAAGACCTTGGTGCGAAACCGCTTTTTCATCAATCTTAATTTAGTAGTAAAATATTATTTTATGCAATCTTTTTTCCTGTTCCTATTCCTATATACTAATCCTATTCCTTATAATGTATCATATCGTATATCATATAGCATATCATATATGGAACCATATCGTATATCAATAACTAACATATACTAACATGGGGTAGTCAAAAATGGTACGTAAAATCTGTAGGCGGGTACTAATAAGCACGCACCCCCGTCCGCGCGCGAGCCGTCGCACGTCATTCCGTTGAGTCCGCAATTCGTTGTTCGGTTGAGGCAATACTTTAAGTCATGCGCCTAAACATCTACTATAGTGTGGCTTAGACCTCGTTCACCTACGCAGGCAGGTGTTTCCTTATTCCGCTCCGCTGATATTCTTGCTGACTGCCGTGCGAAATGTCTTGACTATCATCTTGAGATGTTGTATTATCCCCCACGCACATCTATCATACAAACGGAGGTAACACAATGACACACATCACAAACGCAACCCTCAGACGGTACACAGGGAGAGCGAAAGCGAACCTTACCACAGGAACGATAACGAAGATAACCAACCACACCAAACGCACAGTCTTGACGGTTAAATGCGTAGAGCTAAACGCACTGACACCAACAGGCAGGAACAGGAAGGCATTCAGAATCCTGCACGCTACTACATACTAAACCACCAACACAGGAGGCAACACAATGACGACCCTAATAACGTGCCATAGATGCGAAGAGATACTAACCGACGAGCGACCAATTCACGAGCACAGCCAAGAAACATCCGGGCATGACTACTGCGAGGAGTGTTTCAACTATCTATTCCACAGATGTATAGCATGCAACAATTACGACCACGGTTTTAACATGAGGAGGGTTAACGGTGTAGACTACTGTAATACATGCTACCATGAGATATATACAGACTGTGTTGACTGCGGACGTACTTTGACTGTAGAGGATGACGAGGTATTCATTATCTGCGGAGACGAGGAGTGCCCACGCTGTTACCGTTGTCATAGAGAGGCGCAAAACGGGCAAACGGTTCACGAATACGGCTATAAGCCCCGCCCTATCTTCCATTTTAACCGAGGCATTGAAACCATCAACCACAATACACTCACCTTTGGGCTGGAGTTAGAGGTGGAGAACCGCAACCAAGCTGACGGAGACTATGAGGGCTATGAGGGCAGTCAGTCAATGGCGCAACGAGTGAAAGACTTGTATAGCGACGGCGAAGACATACTGTACCTAAAGGAAGACGGCTCGTTAAATAACGGCTTCGAGATAGTTACACACCCGTTCACTTGGGCATACTGGAAGAAAACCCTATCCAAGCACTTTGAGGGGTTAACATCAATGCTAAGGTCGAACGGCTTCCGAAGTTACAATACCGATTCATGCGGAATGCACATCCACATAAATAAGCACGCCTTTGCAAATGTCCACCTCTACAAATTCATTCAACTAATCATGATTGACGGCGCTGACAATGGATTTACCCGCAAGGTATCACAGCGAAGTACAAACAGTGAACTGGAGGGTTGGGCATCGCTAAGAATAGAAAAACCACGGAGTATAAAGCAGGAACAGCTTGACCAAGCGAGGTGGCTAAGGGACAGGAAGGAAAGGAAGGAACAACTGAAAGCCAAGAAGAAAAAGGAGGACGGGACTCTGGATGAGTGGGGCGAACCAATCGTAATTGATGTCAATTCAGAAATGAATTACTTCGATAGGGCACACAATGACGTACTGGACAGGAGAAGGCAAGAAATGTCCGACACACCCGCCAAGATGACGAAAGATAAGTACTCCCGCCGCCGACATATCGCCGTCAATATGCAAAACGACAATACGGTAGAGGTCAGAATCTTCAAGGGGACTCTAAACTTCGAGAGTTTTAGCAAGAATTTAGAATTCGTTCACAGTGCTTTCACGTTCTGTAAGGAAGTTTTCCCAATCGTAGAGGCAACGACAAAAAGCTATTGCCTATATGTACAGGATAATGAAAAGACCTATCCTAACATAAATAACTTTATTCAACAAAATGAACTATGGAGGAGGTAAACCAATGTGTATAGCAATTTACAAACCAGAAGGCAAAAGAATCAAAAAGGAACGACTTGAAACGTGCTACGATAACAACCCAGACGGAGCGGGCTTTATGTACATTAAGGGAGGCAAGCTAAAAACCCAGAAAGGATACTTCTCATTCAAAAGCTTCTGGAAGGCATACAACAAGGCGATGAGGGGAGACCAAGCAAACTTTCCCGCCGTCCTGCATTTTCGCATTGCTACGCATGGCACGGTAAACACGGATAATTGCCACCCGCACAGAATCAAAGGGACAGACATATTCTTGGCGCATAACGGCATAATATCCATCGACCTCCCTAAGAAATGCAAGCACTCCGATACCGTTGAATTTTGCAACCTACTTTCAGAGATAGAGCCAAAAGACTCAATTCTGTCCGAGCCAATTTTATCGCTGATAGAAGGTTTTATCGGTACAAGTAAAATTGTATTCATGAAACCTGATGGCACTGTCAAAATAGTAAACGAGGACTTAGGACTCTGGGAAAAGGGAAGCTGGTACAGTAATGACACCTACAAAACGCCTTACTACTACTACGCAAAGCCAACACCGATAATATACAGGAACGGCGCACCGAAAGACACTTACGTCCGCCCACCCGTGCAACCCTCGAACCACTTGGCTAACGGTTCGGAGCGCTTTAATAATGAATGCCGAGAATGTTTCGGGCTAATGTACACGCAACACGAGAAGGAGAGGGAGCTTTGTATCGACTGCCAAGAGGCAGAGTACAGAGATTGGGAGGCGGGCAAACAGATATCACCTCAAACAATAGACTACACAACGGAGGACTAAAAATAATTGACAGGAACAATAACAACACAACGGGGAACAACATTTGACCTTGATAAACCGCCTTATACGGCGAGTTATCTCCTAACCCTATGTTAACCCACACATTGAAAGCGATGATTGATTTTACAGCCGTTACAGGGCTTATCTTGGCATTCCTACTGTTCCGATTGCTGTACGATTGGTGGACAAGGGACGAATAAGGGACGAATAAGGGACTACAGTAAGAAAAGTAAACTCTACTTGGTAGAGAAACGGGCAGGGGCGCACAGAAGGCGCATAAACCTTACTGTAATGAAAAATCTGGATTCATTATAGTAATAGACCACCTTACTGTAATGAAAAAACCGAGGTAATTATAGTAATATCTGAGTTTTATTGAGTTTTATTGAGTTTCATTGAGTTTCATTGAGTTTCATTGAGTTTTATTGAGTTTTAGTCTAACTCTTGCAGTTCCTCGTGAAAAAAGACTTGCACATGTTCAAACTATGTTGTAAGTTATATCATGGTCAGAAACAATAACATGGAGGAAACAATGGGTTGGATAAATAGAATAAAAGAAACACTCACAAGTCCCTCAATGCGTGGTTATCGAGCAAGGTGGCAAGTTGTACCATTTGGAGAACAGTGGGATGGTAGCTGGTGGGAAGGAATGAAAGACCTCGATAAATATGTCAGAGAAGTTGGAAAGGGAAGAATAGCACTTTTCAAATACCAGCACTTACATTTATATCAAGGTGGAAATGTTATGGAAGACGTTTCAGATTCTTTTGATTTTGAAATAATAGATAATAAAGTAATTTTAAAAGCAGAAGGCAAATAACAGGGAGGAAGTGATGAAATATAACGGATGGACAAATTGGGAAACTTGGAATTTCAAATTATGGATAGACAACTGCTCTTATTCTGCGGTGTTGGAATTGGCATTAGAATTGCAGAGAGAGGGAAAAGATAAATATGAACTGTCCAAAGAATTAGAATCGTGGGCAGACGATATGCTTGAAGCGATTCGTATTGAATGTGGATTTTTTGCTGATGTCTGCAATACAGCAATCAAGGAAATCAATTTCTATGAAATCGCAGAATCTTATCTTTTAGAAATAGAGGAAGGTCAGGGAGAGGAAGTAAAATGAAACCTAAAAAAATCAAATCAAAACAAGTGTGGGTTGACTGCCCTGCTGTTTCGTGTGAATGTGGTGATGATTGTTATGGGGTGGAAACTGGACAGGCATATTCCCATATGGAAGATAAAGAATATTATTGTGATGCTTGTGGGCAGATATGGATACTGCCAGACAATGTTGAAATGAAGATTGTATTCACGAAAAAAACAGGGAGGAAGTAAGAATGAATAATTATCAAATCAAAATAGTATCCATAGGACTTATGAACACATATTCTTTTGAAATTGTATCTAAATGGGATGACGGGGATTTTAATAACGGTCATTGGGTATTTGACACTCTTGCAGAGGCTAAAGATGCCATTATAGCATATATGCACGAGCAGCACCCCCAAACTGTAAATGACCCTGTAATCGGAGTGAGTCCAATAAGAGCTAAAAGACTTTGTGATTTGTGGGATGAGTTCTGGAGTTATTATGATAACGATATGAAAAGGTTGGATTATTTATTGGAAATCACTGATATGAGTCTGGAGGAAATAGATAATAAGATTAAGGAGAGAATCGTAGCCAAAGCAGAAGGCAAACAACAAACAGGGAGAAAGTAAAATGAACCTAATCGATATGCTGAACTTACAACCGCCTATGCTTTTCGGCGTTAGGGTAATTCATATCTTACTGTTAATTGTCGTGTGGCAGCTATTCAAGTATGCCAGAGCGGAAGCAAGGGAGAGAGGTCAATAATGAGCAAACAACGAGAAAAGAGAGCAAAAAACAATCAAATGGACAGCCTTGAACACGATGTGAAAAAACTAATAAATAAAATGCTCGTGGTTGAACAGAAACTCGTTAACCTTCGGTATCGGATCCAACAGCTAGAAAAAGTAAAATGACAGTCGAACCGATTAGAGACAAAAAAGACATAGAGCGGCTATATATAAAACTCAAGAAACAGAACCTGAGAAATGCTCTGTTGTTTAGGATGGGATGTAATACGATTCTCAGAATCGGTGACCTTCTGCGAATTCAGTATCAGGATATCTTTAATGATAATGGCGATTATAGGCATTATTTGCTCGTGAAGGAAGCTAAGAACGGAAAAATGAAAAAAGTCCCGTTAAACAGCAAAATACGCTCTCTAATCACCGAATACGTGAAGCACTATGAGCTTGATAGCGATGATTGGCTGTTCTTTAGCTATAGAAACCCATCGAATCCGTTGGACAGGGTGACAGCATGGAAGCAGATGAAACAAGCAGCCAATGATATCGGCATCGAAGGATTCGGTACTCACACCATGAGGAAAACCCTCGCCTATCATGTCTACAAGACAACTAAGAATCTTGCACTGGTTATGACTATGCTGAACCATTCCCGCCCCTCAATCACGATGAGATACCTGGGAATAGTGCAAGATGAGATAGATGAAGCCTATAGCAGTTTTGAACTGTGACAAATAACTTGACATTGTCGGTGGGCTAATGTAATTTATGTAAACAAGAGAAGTATGATTGACGAAAAAAAAGCTGATAACATCAAAATGATCCACAATGAGGACAAACTCGGGATTGATGATGATATCAACAAAGCTCAGGGAATCGGTATGCTTAAAAGTGACAATCCGAAAAAACTAATCCGTGAACTTACCAACATTAATGAAGAGAAACCTGACGACGATATACCTATCTTTGTCCCACAGAAAAGTGGCAAGTATAGAATCGATGAGAAACATTTTGCTATCATGTTTATGGAAGTTTTCCAGCGAGAGGACGAAGAAACTGGCGAACTAATACCCAAGTATGTTAACGTGGAGAAAATGCTCGGGATCCCACGTAACACACTGAAAGGGTGGTGGGAACATAGGCTCGAACTTGAAACACAGCAGTCTGCTCTCGTCGAAAAGGGGATGAAATACGTTTCGACGGCACTAATGGTCGAACTAATCCGTATGCTGCAAGCCCTAAATACAGTGGACTATCGGAATATGTTTGACAACCCGAGGGAATTTAAGAATTATATAACATTGCTGAACACAATGATGAACAAAGCAAGGTTGTTCTCAGAAAGATCAACCTCAAACGTGGAACATAAGGTGGCTCTTGTGATTCCAGAAGATGACTAAAGGTCTGCAACCGTCGGCAACACTACCTAAATTCTGCCCCAAATGTCTAAAGTCTTGGGACTATATATTAGAAAGAACTGACAGCAGATTCAGAAAATTCAGACCATGGAAATATCTGGATGACTTTCCGTCAATCGGGTGTAGACGTGAGGTCTGTTACTCATGTAAGGAGAAGAAAAAATGAAATATATATCTACAAATAAAATGAATCATCAGAAATGGCTGGATCTAAGACGTGGCTATATAGGTGCCAGTGATGCGGGTGCTGTGCTGGGATTCAATCCCTATAGGTCTGCCGTGGATGTCTACCTTGATAAGATTGGACAGTCAGACA
>Ga0080013_1004453_pt1 | contig 13781 bp, 7 predicted proteins | sample ETNvirenome_6_85_FD_69236 | JGI IMG/M metagenome (GOLD analysis project Ga0080013, IMG submission 69236) | Marine viral communities from the Pacific Ocean - ETNP_6_85 (SPADES assembly) (version 2) | ecosystem: Environmental > Aquatic > Marine > Oceanic | place: Pacific Ocean | collected 2013-06-19 | reverse complement strand
ACTTTAAGGCTTCGGCAAGTGCTAATAGCGGCATCCCAAGTTTTGCTAAAAAGATATTTAATGAACAATATAAAGGAGGTAAAACCGTGCCAGCGGGGTATGCTGGAGGCTTTATTCCTAATTATGCAGGACGGGCAGTCCCAACCTCAAGAATGAGAATTCATCGGAATGGCGACGGGTCTCCATTAGCGGTAACTAATACTCGCGATGAGCCCCCGAATTCGCTGGCCGAGAGCATGGCGTTAGAGGACGCTATAGGCCGAGAGAAAAAAGGTATTGGGATGTCTGCTGCTAGAGGATTTGTCCCTAATTATATGGGGGAACGAATGACTAGAGCGCAGTTGCTGAGGACAAATTCCCGAGCGATGCTTGATTTCAAACCATTAAAAAATCAAGTGAAAGCTACTGAGACAGCGATGAGCGGTTTAGACGGAAAAACGATGGGTTTGATGTTGGCTTTTTCTAGCTTGCAGACAATTTTAGGTATGTTCTCTGCCTCGACGGAAGAGAAGATGCATAAGCGCATATTGGCGGAAGAGGAGGCGATTAAAAAAATTAAAGAAAGCAATAAGGCTTACTCTGAACAAATAAAAATGATTCAGGCACAAAAAGACCAGACCAGTGCGCTTGCAGACAGCTCTGGAGGTCTAGATAGCTTTGGGAAGGCTCTAAACGAGACCGCGACTTTATTAATGGGTATTCAGGCTCTCAATTTGATAACAGGAAGCAAGCTGAGCGGATTAATGGCACTCCCTCTTAGTAAATTTGGTTTAGGCAAGAGGGCTAAGGTAGGCGAGCGACAGCGGCTGATGGAACGGGCCACCACAGGGAAAAAGGCGTTAAGTAAGGAAGCAGCGAAGCCCCGAGTGGCCAAACAAATGAAAGTTTCGGGGGCGGCGAGGGGGCTAGGTGTAGCTGGCGCGGCGTATGGTGCCTTTAATATCTTTAAAGATTTAAGAGACGCACGATTGAATGCTTTTGAGAAGCGAGAAAAAGTGGCAAAGGGGACAGGAGCGCTGGCTGGGGGTATCAGCGGAGCGAAGGCGGGGGCGATGATGGGGGCAGGAGCTGGCCCCATAGGATCCGCAATCACGGCTGCTCTAGTGGGGATTGTAGGAGCCGTGTTCGGCTCGGGAGTCTTGGGAGCAGTGGGCGGGGATGCGGAACTTAGGACTCTTCGGGCAACTGAAGAGGCAACTAATTATGGTCGTGAGAGAGTTACGCTTGGGCGAGGGATGAGAATGGGGGTTGACGAACCAGACAAGTGGGGGTCCACAGGCGCGGAATTCAATGAAGTAAGCAATGAGTCGTATCAAGCCGCTATAAATAAAAGCTTGGAGTTTATGGCGAGAGGTATCGATCCGCAACAGTGGAGAATGGCGAGTGACAAAGATCAAAAGAAGCTCTTGGAAACTAATGCGAAAACCGTAGAAGGGGAAGAAAAAGCCCAAAGAGTATTGGCGGAATTTGTAGCAGCTAGGGCGCACCTTACGAAAGTATTAAATAATCAAAAGAAACTCGGGATCGGGGATTTCGATGAAACTGATGTAGCCGAAGCCCAAGAGCAGATGGCAGAAAAAGAAAGGGCTATTAGGGGTCGCGTCTTGGATTCATACAGTGACGAAATGAGCTGGCGAAACAGGCTGAAACTAGCGACAACTCAATTGGCTGATGCCCAAGATAAGCTGGCAAATTTTTTAAACGATTACACGGGTATAGGTCAAGCTCTGAAGCTTGAAAAACGCTCCCAAAAAGAATTAAGTCAAGCCGAGTTAATGACGGACATAGCCCCGTCAATTGGGGGTAAATATGCTTCTGGATTACAGGAAACCGCTAAACAGGCCGCTATGTTGAGGGAGATAAATGTTCTGAACGCGCAGAAAAAGGGTGCCGAAATTACGCTTGATGTTGGGATGAAGGATGGCTTGCCTCAGGGCAAGCTGAGTGCGGAGCAGGCAGATGTCCTCAAAAAAGCTGCGGCTGAAGCTGGCGAGGCGCTCGTAAAAAAGGCGCGGGTCGCTGGGGTTTATTTAGCAAATAAAGTAAAAGAAATAGGAGATCTGCAATTAGAAAACGCAAAACAAAGAGATGCTCTTAGTTCACAGAGAATTAAGCAGAGCATAGATCAAGTGACTAAATTTCAAGACGCTGACACGGAAGCAATAAAGATGGATGCAATACTTCTAAGCAAGCTGATGCAAGGATTTATAAGAACTGGAGAGGGAGGTTCAGAGATTGCACAGAGAATAAAAGAATATGATGACCAAGGCATAAAGGGCCTTGAGATAGATAATGTCTTAAGCAAGCTGATGAACCGATCTCTCCAAGAGGTTCAACAGCTGACTGCTCATTTGCTGGATGCCGTGGTAATAGAGGCAGGGAATAAAGATATCAGGAAGCATGGGGATGATGCAGGTTACCTGATGAAATTGGATTCTCAGATAATAAAAGGGGGGGTTGGAGATCAAGAGGAAGACCGAAAGCTAAAAGAAAAAACAGAGCAGTTAGCTGCACTGATGACAACGACGTTAGCCAACTGGCAGACATTTAGTGAAGGCCCAACCGCAAGCGAGGAAGGCAAAGACATTGGGCAGACAATTGTAGAATTACAGAGAGTAATGGAAACAGCGTCCACAAGCTTATCAGGATTTGAAAATTTTAATGCCGACTTCGGGGAGCAAACTGCTTCAACGGCCAAATTGATCGGTGAGGTTTCCACTTTAAACGACGAAGCGGTTGTTGTTGTTAAACGGTTGCGAGCCGAAGTAGACTCTCTCGCAGATAACGTGGCAAAAATCACGGGAGAGCCACGGGAAGGAAAGCCGACGCAATAACCGAGTGAAAAAATGGCAGCGCTAATAATAAATAATGTTCTCTCCTCCTCTGTAGAAATTTCATATGAATATTTAGACACTGATGAAATATTTGGTTATACCGTGGAGGGAACTTATGAAGTCGATATATCCGATATTAATATTCAGCAAAACGACACCGTTCTCTTAAAGGGGAGAGACGCAATTAAAGACGCCTACGCAAGGCCTAATATAGTAGCTAGAATCGGTGCAGATGATTATCTTAATGGAGAGATACAAAATTATAGTTTTGAAAAGGGAACCTTGGTCGGAGCCGAGACAGTAAGCCTCACATTAAGGGAATTTAGGAGATTAGATAGTTATGCCTCTACACAATTTGCTAAATACATTCCTAATCCTCATACTTTAAGCTCCTTCACCGAAAACTACTCGTTTTCTAGAAATGGAAACGATTATACTTCTAAAAGGGAGATAGGGATTACCTATAGGCAAATGGCGGGGGGACAGTTTCTCAATGACGCGAAAACATTTTTAACTAATTATTATTTTGCCAATAGGCCTTCTCTTGGTTATCAGGAAGACGGAATATCCGAAAACGGAAAGATAGATAAAAACTATAGAGGTCTTATAAGTGAGACCTATGATCTTATAGGTCTTTCTGTTAGATTAACTGAAAGCCTTCGTTCCTCCTTTATAGATGATGCTTTAAAGGTTGGTCGAGCACAGACACAAAAGGTGGATATAACAGAACAGGGTTATAAAAATAAAACCCACACTATCAGTTTAACGTCTTTAAGGGTGGATTCTGAAAATGTGTTAACAAGTGCGATAGCTCAAATAATAGAGGATACAAAAACCTTTGAATATGCAGAATTTGGCAATCCGATTACGGTGACAAAGGGGATAACAAAAGATGGGAATACGGCCCAGCTAACAATTGGTTTTAGCACTGATCCCAACAAGTCTGATAACGTAGAATCTTATAAGGGCGCTCAAAACAAGGCGGGGAAATTTAAAGAATATACTCTATCCATAACATACAAATCTAGTGGAAAAGATAATAGGATTAAATTTTTAAATTCAAAGAAAATATGGGTCGCGGGGCAGCCTTTAAACGAATTAAGAATACAAAGACTATTCCACCCAACAGTTCCTCTTTACGAGAAAAATAGATCTACTACATTTGATAAAAGCAAGGGCTTTATTGAAGAAAGTGTTGTTTTTACAACAGATGACTCTTATAAAGATAATGATGATGGAGTTTTAAAATTTAAAAAGACCTTATCAAAAAACCATCAAATAAACAGAATTTCAAAGTTTTTAGACTTAACAAGCTCGGAGGAACAGGTGGTAGTTAAAAGCCAGAAAACAATTGGCGCGGCTTCGGTTGCTGCTGACGTTGTTGTGAGTCAGAGTATGGGAATATATAAGGCACGATCAGTTTTAGAGCAGAAAACAGACGAACTCACCGAGCTGGTGGATGAAAATATAACTTGTATTACACAAGATGACATAAGCCTTGATCTCGGAGAAGGAACTGCTAGCAGGAAAATAGCTTATGTGTTTTTAGAGAGTTTCCCCACTTAAAATGGCTGAATCAATAACATATGGATCTTATACTTTTCCTGACCCCACCCCGCTTGTGGGCCAAGGGGTAAGCCCCGTATATGTGGGGGGTAAGGTGGATCACTTTATGGATTCCGTAGATTTAGTGGGAAATTTAACAGGGGAAAATCTTAGCGGATTGCATCTTCAAAAAATGACGATGATTAGTGGGTTGCTTTCTGAGTTTCAAACTTTAACAATTACAAATGATGATGAAAATAAAACATTTCCTAATAGTAAGCCAGAATCGATAACATTTAATGATTCAAACTTAACTACATTTTTACCATACTCGGTGGGTTTTGTGTCCTACTCTTCGGGATCATTTTCACAGTTTTATGGGATAGAAAGCCCTCAGGACAAATGGGTGTTTACGGAAGAAGATGGCAAGGTGACAAGCGTGACTCATTCTGTCTCAGCCAAAGGCCTAAAGGTCGGTTCGAGTCCCCCTTTTATTAATGCTAGACATTTTGTAACTGGTAGGGCGACAGGTTGCATAGATTTGAGCTTGTTCCAAACAGGAGGGGGAAAATCATTTTTACTATCAAGGGATGAAGAGATAAATAAAAGCTCCAATAGTTATTCTATTACCGAAAATTATAAATATAGCACTAGTGAAAATCCTGTCACGGATTCTGGTATTTTTACAAATACCACTCAAATTTCCTATGAAAAAGAAGCGGGATTAAATGTGAGGGTTAATGCTTCTATTCAGGGATCATTCACAGGGAATGTTAATCAAGTGGGGTTAGTCCACACGGGGTTGTTTACAGCGAATCAAGCTCAAGAGATTGCTGTTAATGCGGTGGCGTCATCTTTGTCCGATTACGAAAGCGGGGCATATACATTTATTAATCGAAGCCCAAAAACAGCTTCTTATAATATTGATACAGGAGCGAATAAAATAGATTTTTCTTATGAATTTAGAGATCCCTCTAATTTAGATCAAGAGGGGAATATTCTTCACAATAAAATCTCCACAGTTTCTGCTAGCAAAGATGAGTCAATAGTTAAAATAAAGGTTCAGGGAGGTTTCTTATATAATGGACCCTTCGATGTATTTAATACGGGTGACCCAGCAACAGGAGAAAGGTTTAAGGAGCTTGACGCCGCGTATAGCGGAGTTGCCAATCGGTCGGGTTTTCTTAACTTGGCCATAGAGGCCTTAATAGATTTCAGAGAAGATGCGTCAGGATATCATATAAGTGGAAATTATGTAAATGAAACCCCTACGGCAGAATCAGTTAATAAATCTCCACCAGACAGCACCATAACTTATGCTTTTGATTACGACAATAAAATAGATCTGTCTTCAGGAACTCTTTCTGGTTTAAAAGTAAGCGTTGTTGATAAAAGACCAATAATTCAGAGCGGTATTATTCCTACAATTGCTGGTTTCGCCAAACAAAGAATTACTGATAGGACAGCGGGAGAATATAGTGTCTCTGCTAGGTGTGAAGCTTCTACTGGAGATTTACAAACCTTAAAAGATGTTATTAGTGGCCACATGACGGGAATTTATAGGTTTTCTGAATCAAGCAGTGTAAACGACGATACTATTTCATATAATGCAGCCAATTATTATTAATATATGAGCGAAAAAGGAATAGGGTTTGGTTTAGGCGCGGTTTTTGGGGAAACTAAAAGACTTTTGGTTTTTTATGACTTTTCTGGCATGAGCGGTAGACACATTGGGAATGAGTTGGATGATTCTCTAAATTATGGAGTAATAGAAAATTGTGAGCCTGCAACTGATACGGGTCTTTATAGCGGAGTCGTTGTTGGGTTTGGCTCTTCGGTGGCTGCCGCGAAACACTTTACCACAGGAACATTTCTCGTTAATGATAAAGCCAATTTAGCAAAATCCAATATCAAGGTAACAGGAACCGATAATTTGCCTTATGCAAAAAACTCAACCATGTTTGACTTTCAGTTTAACGGAGATGTTTCAGATTGTGTTTTGTTTGGTTCCCTTGAAAAAACATCTACCACTATAAACGAAAAAGTAATTACTGGAGCTAAAGGGTATAATATTGGGATTACAGATAGAGGAAAATTGTTTTATCAGGGTTTTGATGGAAAAGGCGATTTTATTCTTACCGCTGACTCCATAGAATTAGCGAAAAGAAATATAATTGGATTTTCGATAGGGGGAAACACCTTAAACCTATCGAGATTCGATTATTTAAATCATCAAGTTCAAACAGAAAGTTTTGACGTGGCCACATCATCTATAGGTAATAATGAAGAATTTTATCTTGGTGGTTCCCAGCAGTATTTTAGGGGAGGGGCCGCTGGTGGGTCGGGGGAATTTAAGACCTCTAGTGTTAGCTTGAATTCATTTTGTTTGTTCTCAGGTTATGTTCCTCCTAGCGCTATGTTCTCTGTAGGGAGCGGTTTAATTGGTGATTATTTCTATAGCGTAGGGGCACAGACACTTAAAAAACAAATTACTGGTTATAATCAAACAGTTGTTTATAAAACAGGCATAACTGGATACGATTACGAAACTACAGGAAGCATAAATATTTCCACAGGGAGATATATGTTAACTGGTAATTTAATTGGGATCGGCACATCTAATTATCAAGAAGGAGATAGATATTTTCTGTATCGCTCTTTTGATAGCGCTTTATCAGACAGTGGGGTAAAAACCTTTGTAAAAGAAGAGGTTGGCGCTTTATATGGGGATGGTGGTTCTGGCTATCAGTATACTCCCACGGGAGAGGGGGCTTTTGACACATTGGGTCTAAGAGATATAGATGTTGCGGTCAATATGTATGCGGAACAAAGAGGAATATCGGGCGTTGCCACAGTGGCGGTCCAACTTTTTGGTTCTAGGATGATGACGGGAGTTCTTTCGGGAATAAGTGGAGTTATTCAAGAGCCTCGATACAAAACTGTAATTGATCAGCCCGCGACCTCCACATCTGGCATAAAGCTTGGGGGTTTGTCGGAGGCGCTTAAAAAGAATTTTATTTATTATTTGGGAGAAAGGCCCACAGGCAAATCATGATATACGAGAGCGAAATATCCACTGGGGACGTAAGTATATCTGGTTGTTTTTCTTCCTATCTTCATACTGACACTTTTGAATCGGGCAATCTAAGGGTTGCTGGGGCCATGAAAGATTTTTTCTATGACATTCGTTCTGTAACGGGTCAAAGGGCAATAAAATTATCAACAAACGGTCAGACTTTATTGCAAGAGATTCCCATAACAGGTGCGACCCCAAATTATATAGACTATCAGGTTAATACGGGAGACTTCTTTATAAAGGGAGGGGAGGCAAACATAGCGGATCGTTCAGAACTTTACTTTGATTCTTCAACGCCAGTTAAAAGCTCGGATATCTTAACTTATAACGTAATAACGGGAGGCAATTTCGTTGGCACTGGCGACTTTGGTCTATCTTTAAAGTCAGGGATAAGCGGAGAGTGGGAGAACTCTAATTTTACTGATTTTAATTTCTTTTTAAATGGACAAAAGGTTTATTCTGGAGTTGGTATTGGGGTCTCGGCAGGAACAGATGGGGTTCATTACATCCCTTCCTTTGGAACCGCTGTTGGTGTTGGTGGGATTGTAACAAACGATAATAAAGACAGGTTTAAGTATACGGCCTATAGAAAAGAGGATAGGGTGACTTCAATAACTGGGGATGGTGGCGATGTGTTCAGTGATACAGGCTTTATCGAAGGAAGAACCATTTTCTATATTAATGGCTTGCAACAGCTTCAAAATAACTATCTAGAACTTTATACAGGTGTAGTTATGATTAAAAGCGGTGTTCCTGCGTTGCTTAGTGGGGGCTTGCCAGTTATTACTCAAACAAATAGTTTAACGCTTTAATGGAATCAATTACAAATATAGACATGAATTTCTCCAATGGGGGAGGTGGGCATTCAGCGACTGTTAATACTGTGGTGGGCGCAAAAAAAGTGCAAACAGGAGAAGATTTGGGGAGTGTCGTGGGGGAGATGGGCGAGATAAATGCTTTCAGCAATGATGATCTTAGTAGGATGTTTCAAAACTTTTATTGTATAGAAACGACGACCTCTTCTTCTGCCACGCAGAAAAACATTTCTAGAAGATATCAAGATAAAACTTCTTTGATTTTAGATTCACTAGTTGTTCTTTTAAGGGGGCAGAATTGTGGGCCTAGAGAAGCTTTGGATTTTGAAGGCGAAGTTCCTTATTTTTCAGAAGTGATTAATGCTCCGCAACCATTGAAAGACAGTGAGGGAAGATCGTTCCCCTTCCCTTCTTTAGAGCCAACGAGGACTGGTGGTGTTATATGTGCTGGGAGAATCTACAACCATGAGTCGGCGGCGGTTTATGATGGTATAAAGATAGACTTGGTTTATAACCAAATGCGTTTTATCCCAGAGTTATCTATGAATGATGAAAGAGTTAGCGATAAATATAAAGCGAATCCAGATCTATCTCAATACGACTTAAAATATGGTTACACATTAGCTGATTTTCATCAAATTATAAGATTGGCTGGCTTGAATATTGAATGGGGGAGCGGAGGCCCTCCTAATGACGAAAACTGTTTATTTGAAGCAAATGGTAGTCTAGCTACCGTGGTGGGCAGTATTGCTTCTTATTTTGGATATTTTTGGTATATAAATCCCGAGAACGGTAATATCAAAATGATTAATACTTCAGCAGCGGCGGCAATGCGTCCTGACGACTATACTGATACAACTGATCCCGCTATTATAAGCGCCACGTTTACCCAAAGCAACCAAGCCCCAAAAATTGTTAACACCTACGCGGGGACAGCTGAGAAGCCTGAGGAAAAGTCTCCTAAAGACGACGATAGGGCAAGGAGGATATTCTTTAAGAGATATAACGTGTTTGAAGATGTTAACGAGGGCTTGCCCAAAGAAGAACTGGGGGCGTATTTTGCTTTATTTAATCAAGGCGAAGGGACAGATACTTTCGACAAATATACTTATTTTTTGTTACATGACATAACATACATTCTCGAATGGGACAATTGGATCGAACAGATTTTCGGCAAAAAAACACTTGTTTATAAAAATTTCTATAAGTATACGCCATATCGTCGGCCTATATACTTTTGGGGACCAAAGGGGCACGGGCACAAGGCTAAAATTGAGAATATGTTTGCTACTGATTGGATTTATATGAGTCTTGAAAAAGCAAGAGGCCCAGAGTCAAAGTCAGATCTAAAAATCAACGGCAAAGCAATGAATCGAATGAAAGATAAGTTTCGTTATATTTTATGTAATTGGAAGAAAAATGAAAAAATGCCCAAACCTTCTCAGTCGGATTTATATACTTTTCTTAAGGCTTATTTTGAGATTGCTGGAGGAGTTTATTGTTCAAATGGATATAGCAAATACAAAGCGGAGAGAATGGAATTCCAAAACATGAACAACCTAACCGTTGTCGGGCCTCTTCATAAAGATACCCTAATAAGCGATGTGGATGATCTTTCCTCGCTTTGGGATGTGTTGACATTAGCGAATATTAAAAAAAGATTAACGGTTTTAGATATATGGAAAGCGTCCAAGGGAAGGAAGCCTAGAGAGAAGGGGTCTACGCCGACTAGTCCATATATGTTTATAGCGATTAAGACTATCCCTAAACTTGAAAGAAAAAATGGGCAAGAAAATGGAAAGATGGCTGACTTCAGTCCTTGTAAAATGCTGGAGTTTTATGAGTCTAGTTTTAGAAAGGATAAACTGTGGCTGGGGGGTGCCAAAAAATTTTGGTGGGACAGCGCGATGATGAAAAATATAGTTGCCCTTTCATGGAAAAATTATAAAGAAGCTGTAGATCCGCCTAAGACTCTGCCCTTGCAATATGTAAGAAGAAAAACTCGGGTAAATATAATTGACGGAGGAAGAGATGCAGAGGAGGATGAAGATGACGCAATCGCAGAAAGCGATGGTGCGGCACAGAAAATGTCAGATCTTTTTGATAGGTTTGATTATAAATATTTTGGTGTATCCCAGCCACGCTATAGCTTGCTTAATCAAGTAAGTGTTTCAAGCGCTTCGGGGTCTACAGTGGAGATGAAGGCATTAAGGGGTCTGAGAGGGGGATATAATTCTCTCCGTAGGCCTCCAGCTAGCTCGAAAAGGGTTTTGTATGGGTTGCAGATTCCTGAATTCACCCCCTTGATGAACAGTCTCTCTATTTCTCAGGGGATGGATGGAATTAAGGTTACGATTTCAGAATCAACAATTAAGCTCATACCTCCCAGTGACCAGTTCTTAACTGCTAAGGCTCAAGAGAGCCTTATTACATCGAAGGGTCTTCTTCGTTCCTTTACCGCTGGGCAGAGAAATATGTTTAAATTATGATTTTTTAACAATTGCGATGAGTTTTCTGCACTCTTTGGCAGGAATATCGTCGTAAGAAGACCAGTCTTTGGCGTTTTCGTTCCTATATGTTTCTTCTCTCCACAACGTCCTCAGAAGCGCCTTAAAGTCAGCGAAGGACTTCACACCGTTATCGGCGTTTAAAGCCTTCTGTAGCGTCCCTGCTGGCGTTAATGGAAGCATAACGGAGTCGCTAGAGGAATCATACTCAACAGAGTTGGAATTATTGGCTCCTTTTGACTTATCTATCTCATCAGCGCCTACGATGTGGATATTGAGATAATTACGCACACAACGGACAAAAGCCCGATTACAGGCGATTGTTTCTAGGAATTTGGCGCAAAAGTTATCTGTATTTGAGAGAGCGGCATTTGCATAGTCGGTGTATCTGGGGAAAATGCCAGTGCAAGACTCATAATTTTCCATCCAGTCTATCTGGCATTTAGCGGTAACGTAGCCGTCTTTAACATTTTGCACTTCAAAGTTAATGGTCTGATAACCTCTCATTTTGGCAAGCTCCTTGATTCCTCCGAGCATGATAAGGAGTTGCCTATCTTTGAGCCCCTCAACCGAAGTGGGGACTTCTTTGTTTCTTGAGTCAAACCAATCCTTGTTGGGGTAGAGGAATTCTGGTTTAATCATGGCCCGCCAGTTTACAGATCCATCTTCGTTGAATTCATAATTTGCGTTTTCGAGTAACCCGTGTTCGTTTCTCTTATAAATGTCTGGGCCGTAAATCTTTTTCTCACTCATCTTCTTCACTATAAACCCTGAAGAAGCCTAAGTCAAGAAAAAAGTGATCTAAATTCTTCCTGTCATTCAAATCGAAATAGCTTTCATGGACCCTGTTTCCGCAAACCACTTTTTTGCCGCTTTTAATTTTAATTTTATTAAAATCATCAACTTCGATCTTTTTTTTATTTTCTTTAATAAGGTCTTTTGTATTTAAATAATTTATTAAAAAATCAAAGTTTTTCGCCCTTTGTTCTGCTAAAGTTTCTCCCGATGTGCAAACTAAAGCGTGTGGAATTCCGCTTTGTTTTATAAGCTTGCAGAAATCCTGATCAAATTCATCTGCCTTGTAGATTATTTTATTTATTTTCCCAGAATTTATAAAACTTGAATCTATAGGTTGTGCAAGGGTGATCTCAACTGCGTTGTTTTGCATAATGTGAGCTAAAACGTTTTCATTGTGAGAATAATCCATTCTCACATCAATCATTTGGGCGGAAACATTGGTTATTTCTGTCGGGATAACCTCAACAAAGCTGGCGGTATAGTTGTGGCCTGTAAAAAGAGTTTTGTGTTTGATTGTTTTGAATATGTTCAATACATCAAGCACGGCTTGAGCTATTTTCTCTGGCTTAATCAAATTGATGGTTTTGGGATGCTCTTCTAGAGAAAAAGAGGGCTTGTTTCCATTTCTGTCGGACTCAACGGTTATTGCTTTTGTTTCTTTGTTCCAAAGAGGGCTACAGGTGGCTGCGTGTGTGTGAGAATAAATTCCAACTACGGGCTTGTCGAGAGCGGAGGCAATGTGAACAGGAACGCTATCAATCCCTACATGACCTAATCCTTTTTTGATTATATAAGCTGATTGTTTTAGAGTGTTGGTTGGAATGTGTTGGTCAACGCCCTCTATGGTTTTTTCTCCGATGGCTCCAACTTGAATAATTTTTATATTTTTTAAGCTTAAATAGGGTTTTAAAATTTCGATCACATCGGGCCACATATCATAGTTTTTCGCTTGAACTTTTTTATCGTTGTGGATTGTGATATATTTGTCATGGAGAATGGGAAAATAGTGGGGCTTTAAAATAGGCCTCCCTATTTTTACTCCGCAGGATTTCGCATATTCTTCTGCTAGGTGGCTCATCTTAATTCAAATTGGGTTTTGTCTTTTCCGTTATGGAGGTAGTTTAAGTGTCTTTGGGTTCCTATGTTTGGTAAGAAGGCCATTTCAAAATAACCTTTGTGATCTCCCCTCCCCTCAAGAAAGGGAAGGTTTTCTAGGCTTTGTTGATAAGGAAGTAATTTATGAACGCTAGGGTTATCTTCTATCATTTGATAATACTCTGGCTTGGTAAACACATAAATGTTTTTATCTGGATAAAGGGATTTAAGGTTTTCCATTAGGGAGTTAAGGATAAGGATATCTCCAGCCGACTCTGGCAGGACAACGGCGATTCTCTTTTCTGCGCCCTCGTCCCCTAATACATCTTCTAGGTTGAGTTGCTTTTCTTTCGGAGGCTCTCCCTCTTCTTTGGCGACTGGTTTTGTAAGGCTAAATAAAATGTTTTTTAGTTGTTGGGTAATGGTGTCTACGGAAAATTTCTCTTTCACATATTTTAGAGCATTGAGAGAAAGTTCATCTTTTTCTGTTTCCTCCATTTCATAAACTCTTTTTAATTGTGTTGCTATGTCATTGGGGCAGGTTGAGGCTTTAATAAATTGAGTGTTGGGTTCCCTATACTCGTTCCATTTAAGAGGAATGCCTCCTTGGTGTTTGTAGCAAGAATCGGTTCCACATGAATATTCTGTGACAAGAGTTATAAGGCCAACAGATTTAGCCTCTTGTATGGGTAGTTCTTGTCCTCCGCTGGTGAACGGATGGCAATAAACGTCCATGCAGTTATAGAGTTCGTTTAACTCTTTTTCTCCGATCCCCTTTCCGCTGTTTTTTGTTTTAAAGGCTTTTTCTTTTTTGCATCTGGGACACTCCTTGTCTTCTCCTTGATAAGGTGCCACTGAATAAAAGTCGCAAGCATGGCAAACGTAGGTGGACAAAACGTCATTGGGGTCAACTTGAAGTTCTTTTATATATCTGGGGATGTCCCACCCTTGGGCAGTTTCGCCCCAGTCTGTGTGTAGCAATAATTTGGTTTTTGCTTTTGGATTTTCTTTTTTAAATATTTTAAACCCCTGTAGGAGATTTGGGACAGATTTCCTTAATTGGTTTTTAAAGACATACCCAATGACATATTGATCTTGAAGCCCAAATTTT
>Ga0080013_1004452_pt1 | contig 13784 bp, 12 predicted proteins | sample ETNvirenome_6_85_FD_69236 | JGI IMG/M metagenome (GOLD analysis project Ga0080013, IMG submission 69236) | Marine viral communities from the Pacific Ocean - ETNP_6_85 (SPADES assembly) (version 2) | ecosystem: Environmental > Aquatic > Marine > Oceanic | place: Pacific Ocean | collected 2013-06-19 | reverse complement strand
AGTAACCTTACCTTTTTTATTTATATTCTTGACTACCTTACCTCTCTTGGTATTCCTGATTTTCTTCTTACCAGTAACCTTACCTTTTTTATTTATATTCTTGACTACCTTACCTCTCTTGGTATTCCTGATTTTCTTCTTACCAGTAACCTTACCTTTTTTATTTATATTCTTGACTACCTTACCTCTCTTGGTTTTCCTGATTTTCTTCTTACCAGTAACCTTACCTTTTTTATTAGTTGTTGTTTTGACTTTGCTTAGTACTTTACCTCCTCTCTTTCTAATCTTCACTGTACCTTTCTTGCTCTTATTAGTCACTACCTTAGTCTTATTCTTACCCTTTCCTACAGTTTTTACTGTCCTTTTCCCTGTTAATTTTTTCCTTGTATTTCTAAGCCTGTTTCTCTTTTGAGTCTTAGTAAGTTTCTTATTCTTATTTAGCGATGTACGCTTACTCTTAATTGCTGATTGTCTTTTATTCACTCTCTTTAATTGCTTTTTATTAAACTTCCTGGCTTTTCCCTTTGATTTTACTTTCTTGCTGATAACTTTACCTTTCTTATTGCGAACAGTTTTAACTACTTTCTTTACACCTTTCTTATTCGTAATAATTCTCTTCTTTACATTGTTCCCTTTCTTATTTACCCTTTTCTTTATTCTCGTCTTTGAGACCACTTTACCGTCCTGCTTCTTGACCCTTACTTTCCCTTTTTTAGTTTTCTTAGTGATTACTTTGGCCTTGTTTTTTCCTCTGCCAACAGTGTGTACTGACTTATCTTTATTACCAGTACCGGACTTACCAGGCTTTAATTTCTTCCTAGCTCTCTTAATTCTATTTTTCTTCTGTTTATCTGAAAGTTTTGAATTATTCTTGATTGTATTCTTCCTTTGCTTGAAGGTCTTAGGCTTTTTAGTTGTATTACTATTAGTAGAAGTAGTAGACTTACCAGGCTTTAATTTCTTCCTAGCTCTCTTAATTCTATTTTTCTTCTGTTTATCTGAAAGTTTTGAATTATTCTTGATTGCATTCTTCCTTTGCTTGAAGGTCTTAGACTTTTTAGTTGTATTACTATTAGTAGAAGTAGTAGACTTACCAGGCTTTAATTTCTTCCTAGCTCTCTTAATTCTATTTTTCTTCTGTTTATCTGAAAGTTTTGAATTATTCTTGATTGTATTCTTCCTTTGCTTGAAGGTCTTAGGCTTTTTAGTCTCACTTCCTGTGGTTGATTTAGTTTTTTTGGAACTTGATGCCTTAGCTTTTTGCTTTTTCTTAAACTTTTTTAGTCTCGTCTTTCTCTGTTTTTTAGTGAGGTTTTTATCTTTTAGCTTCTTACGCTTCTTAGCTAATTTATTTTTAAGCTTTTCAGCAGCAGTTGGCTTATCTTTGTCTTTACTTTTGTCTTTGTCTTTGTCTTTGTCTTTGTCTTTGTCTGTACTTCCTCCACTACCGCCAGAGCTACCAGTATTATTTATATTAATAGTGGTGCCAGAACCGCTGGACTTGCTATCATCAGATGTAGCAGCATTAGGGTTTGACAATCTGCCTGGATCTGCACTCGTAGAAGTCATATTAACAATTAGAAACTATTGTTATTGTAACTAATTTATGATACTTATTAACCAATGAAAATTCTATCTTCCTCAATAAGTTGATCCCAGTTTACACGTGGAATATTTTCAAGCTGTTTTAAATTACTGAAGCGTTCACCGGATAATGACATACGTAATTCAACGATCCTTTTGGCTGTTGTATATCCAACACCGGGTAATCTTTTTTGAATAATTTCTGCAGTAGCATTATTCATGTTTAAACGTGCATCCTCCAGGGGAACTACTTGCACTGGTGCGTTCTCTTCTTTAGTTGCCTTGGCAATAACATCAGGGATTTTTGCTAACCTCCCTTTCTGTGCATCATAAGGAATCAATTGTTCTAGTGTTACATATTTAATAATTCCTGATGCATCCTTTACTTTTGCATAAATTACATCATGCGTTCCTAACATCTCAACTAACTTACCTGTCTTTGAATCTTGGAATAGTTTATTTGACTCAGTAGTCATAGTCATACAAATATACAAATTGCTGTTATTATTATAGGCATAAAAAAAGCGCCCCTGTGAGGGACGCCTTAATATCATTCAAATGATCAAGCGCTACCAGCGATTGTCTTGAATGGGATGTTGATGTCATCTACGTTAGGAGCAGTTGCTTCTAAGTAATAACATACTTCCACAATTACACCAGCAGCTTGTTCAGTATCGATGATCTCAAGAACTTGATCATTGCTTGCTGAATCCATAAACTTAGCTGAAATAGTAGTTCCAGGTGAGCCTTGAGCTGACAACGCAGTGCTGAGTAAGAAGTTAGACACTGCACCTGCAGCTGCAAAATTACCTGTAGTTGCTTCACTGGCTGCTGCTGCACCCAAGTCATTAGCAAGTGTGGTACCAGCGGCTCCTGCCTTAGTGACTGTAATAGTACCAGTAGCAGCACCGCTACTAGACCTAAGATTGACTGGCTGAACAGCTGTGCGATAAATCACAGCACCCTCAGGTACTGTTAAATCTTTGTCAAGACGGGGTTTGTCGTCTCCACGCATATCTGGTGATAATACTTTAGGTAAGAGTACCGCTGCGGTACTTCCTTCAGTAATATCTGCAGTCACTGCTGCATAACCAATCTTACTGTAGAACACAACTCCTGGAAGAGCTTCTACACCTTGCCCGTTATAAGCGTTTAAACGAGCTACAAAATTACCGGGATAAATAATAGACATTGATAGTTACCTCCTTATCAAGCTACAAAGGAGTAGCCAACGGTGATGAAGTCCTTATTAAGGATTTCAAAACCAGCAAACAGAGACCAAATCATGATAATGAATCGTGAGAAGTCATCATTATTATTCAAAAGAATCTGAGCATTGTTTCCACCAATACCTACGCCAACAGCCTGTGGACCAAAGAAAACCAACGGTGATCGGACGTAATCACCTGCATTATTCGGGTCGGTCGAGTTAACAATGATGTTCCTATCTGATTCTGGAAGGTTTGTTGATTCAAACCAACGAACTCCCTCAAAAAGAAATCCGGTAGGCATCACTGGCTGGCCAGCTACGAAACCAGCTTGACCATAAGCGGGACCCATGCCTTGACGGAATGTTTGCTGCAGCGAAGCGTTAGGATCCATTGGGTTAATGGCCCCTCCGGTTGCATATCGTGCCATCTCACGGAAATCTAAATCCTGACGCAGATGCATCATTGCAGTGGGATCACAAATACAACGATAATAACCATCAGCAAATGTAGGAACGTTGCGCTTACGCATGTCCTTAATTACTGTAAGCAGGTCTTCTTTAATATCGAAGGTGTGCTCATCTACGAGATAAGTCATGCCGTGCGTGCCGCCTGCTTCACCAAGAAGTTTTTTACCACCTGGGTAGTAATAACCACCTTGAGTATGATCAGCGGGTTGGTCGTCATCACCTTTCAGGAGCTCGTCTGCGAAGACACGATCACGCCAACGGCGGTAATCATCAAGCAATGTTAAGCTACCGATTGACTGGTGGAAAACGTTAAGGTTACCAGTGTCAAGCAGAAGTCGCTGAGCTGTAATCAGAGTTTCACGGGCTACCTTAAATGTTGAAGGTGCGGTCGTGTCACGGGTATCTGCAGGGCCAGTGTACTCACGAAGCGTTACGAGTACTTTGTCCTTAACAATGTTGCGAGCGCTAGCTGTACCAAGAGTTTGATCAGCAGTCCTCTCACGTGAGTCCTTAGTGCCAGGGGCTCCCCAGAAGCGGTAACGATCAAGCTGCACGGTTTGGCCGGGCTGCTTAGAGAAATCATGTACAACTACTGGCTCAACTGCCATCTCAATGATGTAAGCAGGGTGGGGCCTGTAAAGTTCTGCACCAAGGAGCTTCGGAAAATCATTATCAATCCACATAGGATTTAATGCTCCATATAGCTACAAGGTTTATAAATATGGGACATCAATTTGTCCACATATATAGATGATAGTATTTATAATCTAGTTATTGAGCCTTTTCCCGAGAATACATGGAAAAATTTATTGATACAAGTGAGTGGGTACCTATTCATACTATCCCTGGATTTGAATGTTGCATTGAATACTACATTAGTAAAGAAGGTAAAGTCAAAAGTACCAAAGGAAATACTGAAAGATTACTCAAATATAAATTCCACAAGGCTGGATATCCCATGGTTACATTGACTCAACGTATAGGCAGACGGAAGCCTATATATGTCTGTGTGCATAAGCTTGTTGCACTGGCTTTCCTGACCTCTCCTCCTACCCCTTACGGTACTAATAAGGGGTCTACCATTATTGATCATATAGATAATGACAATTCTAATTGCCACCTGTCAAATCTCAGATGGAGTAGACGAGTGAAAATGAACTAGAATATGTATATCCATTCATAGTATCAATAATGTCTGATAATTTGTATTTAAAAGGATCCAATCAAGTTATCCCTGAAGTAGGTAATACTATAGTACTTGCTTCAGGCTGCTCCTCACAACGTACTACTAAATGGTGGGGAGCTGGAGCAGGTAAAGTATGTGTGCGATCTGCAGTATTTACTGTAACTACAGAAAGTGGAAAAAAATTAAATCTTGTTATTGCTGATCCTGCAGGATGTAGATTGCGGATTAAGCATGATGGGGTAGGTAATTTTGAATTTAGCGAATTCCATAGAGTAACACGAGCTGGACTATTCCCTGAAAATAATGTTACTCCTTCAAGTTTAATTACTGATTATGTTTTCCCAAGTAATCCTCGTGGAGTAGTTAGCGCCATCACTGTTGGTAAATTACCTAAACCCTCTTCAATTGGTGATGTACTTTTGAGCGGTAAAGGTACTGTCAACTTAGGAGTCTCTCCAAAAGCCACTTACGTAGTCACAACTACAGGAGATTCTACAGATAATGAAACTGAATTACTTGTATCTGATTCAGGCGCAAAGATTAATGGAAATGAAGTGACCTTCTCTAAGGCTGGTACATTTAATATCACAGTTTCTGTGACTAGTGCTACAGCTACAGATTCACCTAAAACAGCAAAGCTTAGTGTAACTGTTAAATCTAATCAACCTACAGCAAAGCTAGGGGAGTAAGGGGAATCCGAGCGGACTACCCTTTTCCTTTGTTCTTCAGTCATTTCACTATAAGGAAGGATATCTGAGCCTACTGTACACTTTATGTTATAAGGCAGTCTCTTTGAATTCCTGGCATGTAATCCTATGTAGAAGCTATCTGCATAATTAACATACATCTTGTTATAGGGATGTTCTTCTTTGTTTCGTGTATACAGTCTTACGTCTAAATGTGAGTCTACATAAATATTATTTGTTTTGATATTCTCTAAATCAATCCCAATATATCCATCAGGGTACATAGGCAGGGATGACAGGATTGATGCTGGCTCATAGGTATTTACCACTGTTGAATCTGTATTCATATCATAGATGATAGGGTAGTAATCATTATCTTCATCAGGATCTTCATCAGTTAATAACATCGGATCCCATCCATCTTCACCCTCAAAATCTTTATAAGTATCTACAATATCAATGTCAAACTTTACAAACCTATTCTCACTACCTTGTAACCCGATACTATCTACATAATTTACAGAATAACCAGCGGAACTTACATTCTCTTTTAATGCTTTATTAATAGAGCCTCCTTTCCCAAAATTTAATGATTTTGAGGTACTGAGATATTCCTGTTGGGTACTTCCACTTGATCCATATGACAATGTTGCATTTAATACTTCTTGTGTAACATCCATTGTTTCTTGTTCATCCTTACTTCTATTGTACGTTACAAATAATCATCAATTACATCACCCTTGCTCCTAAGTGTCCTTAAAGCCTTAGTCTCTAATGTTCTTACACGATCCCGGCTCATATTAAGAATCTGTCCAATTGCTGTCATTGACATAGGTTCTAGTACCTCTTCCCCGATACCATATCTCATTTTTACAACTGCACTCTGCATCTCAGGAAGTTCTTCTATAATTTGCCTTATGTCTTCCTTGATGCAGACTCTTTCAAGCAGGAGGTCAGGTGATTGGCTTTCATCTTCTAATAGCTCAATCAAACATGTATCTCGATTATCGCCTATTTTAATTTCTAATGATGTTGGCTGCCTAGCTTTACACATTAAATCCTTGATATCATCTACAGTAAGTTCCAGCTCTTCTGATAATTGAAATACAGTTGGGATCTCGCCATTTTTTTGGGACAGTTCCCTCTGGGCTTTTTTAAGACGGTTCAAGTTCTCAGTAACGTGGATGGGTAGTCGTATAGCTCTGGATTTCTCCGCAATCGCCCTCGTGATCCCTTGACGAATCCACCAATAAGCATAGGTACTAAACTTGTAACCACGACCAGGATCAAACTTTTCCACACCACGGACGAGACCGATTGTTCCTTCTTGAATAATGTCAAGCAGCTCCATATTTCGCTTGGTGTACTTCTTCGCAACTGAGACCACCAGACGAAGGTTTGCTGTGACCATCTTTTCTTTTGCTTTCTTTCCATCACGTAATTCACGTCGTAAGTCTTTGTAATCTATCGATAGCTCTTGAGCTAACTCTTTGTCTGTCAGTTTGACGCCATCGCAAGATGTGCAAGTATCACGTGTTCCTTCTAGTTCCATCATTCTTTGTACTTGACGACCTAAGAGTATTTCCTCATCATGGGCAAGTAAAGGTACACGTCCGATATCACGTAAATAAGCACGAACGGAATCCCCTGATATTTTAGGTTGCGGCATATTATGCTTGCTTCGTATACTTACTGTAGCACCTACATTATATTTTTGCAATCCATTACTGCACCTTCAGGGCTACATCCCATATCAACTACATCACCTACACATCTAGCAAATCTTAGACTTTCTTCTGGCTCTTCATCTCTACCTTCTAAGGCTTCTATTGCCATTGCCTGAGCTGCATGATCATTAAATCCTTTTGATTTAAAATTCTCATACATCCTTGTATAGTGTTCAACGGAACTGTCTACATCTGTCCCATGGCTGAGCATCTCAGCCGTTAACTGATTAGCAGCTTGATCTGGTAGGCCATCAGATTTCAGATGCTGCCATATAGTCTGAAAAAGCTCAGGATCTTGAGTACTATCGCCTGCAAATCTCACGACTTTAAAAACTATACTTACCTAATTGTACAGCTTTTAAGTATATAGCTGACTGTCTACGTTGTAGTATGTGGCCGCATCATTGGTCACTGTACCAGCCTCTGGTCTACCGCTTATTCCATTTAATAAATTAGCTTTATCTATCTTTTCACCTAAACTCGCTAACGCAAGTCCCTTAACATCAGCAGATGTACTTGCCAACACTAATGCTTTGTAGTCATTAGCATATTTCTTCTTGTCTGCATCAATGCGATTCAATTCTATATTCTTTAATTTATTATGGCTAATTGCTTTTGTAGCATTACCAGATTGAATCATTTCAGCTTTTACTTTGTTCCCACTATTCTCCAGGGCTGCATTTGTATATGGCTGATTATTGGCAGAAGGGTTCGTAATAGGTGTTCCATCACTCATATTAGCAACCCTAGGTCCTGTACTAAGGCCTAATTCACCAGCAGAGCCCGCTAAATAATTTTGAGCAATACTCCTGGGGTTCAGATTTGACATTTGTTTAAAGCATCATTAATACTATTTTAAGGGACTGAATTATCAGTCCCTATACTCTAATCACATATCATTTACAAGTAACTTACTTTGAAGAGCACCTTGAGGAGCAGAGGACAAATATTGCCATGCATGCTCAGGATTCTGATCCATCAGTTGACTAAAGTCATTCCAGAAACTATTGGTTCTGGCCTGAGCGCCTTGTGAACGACCGGGGGTAGGCATAACCATTTGAGGACGTTGGAAGTTAGGGGGAACACTCCTATTAGTCTCTTGGTGACGAATTTCCTTAGCAAACTGCTGCCTAGACCTCTGCCTCTTAATCTGGGCTTGCTCTGAGCGAGTAGGTGTAGGATAAGGACCATGTGGACCATAGAATCCATTCACATAATCAGCAAGTACGTCTGGATGAGTAAGAATCAAATTCATTGCCTTACTTTCTTCAGCAGCGCCGCGAAGCAGCACTTGCATCTGATGACCTTGCTTTACTTGTTGAACAAGGGCATCTTCAACAGCACAAGCATATTTGTTTAAAAGATTAGGAGCTTCCGCGCCGAAGTGCTGAAGAACTTCAAGACTTTCGTTGCTTACTTGACTTAGATACCCGTCCTGAGCCTGGCTTGCTCCTTGCTGATGCGCCTGTGTTACCAGGTTTTTGACTTGGTCTCGTGAGAAGGCTTGGGTTGAAGCTTGGGGCTGATATGTCTGGGCTGCCGAATACTGGGCTTGCTGCTGTGGCGCTTGAGAAGCCCAAGCTACCGGGGTATTGGCCTGAGGCGTTGGTGTCTGATAAGCCGAGTACTGTACCGGGGCCTGGGATGGACTTTGTGTATTCAGGGACTGGCTTAGAGCCTGGAACGCTGCCTGCCATGGATTGCCCTGGGACGCCGAACCCTGCTGGGCCGGAGCCTGCTGGTAAGTTGGAGCCTGAGGCGTTGTTTGCTGGTAAGTCGGACCCGACACCTGCGAGATTGACTGTGGGCTCGTCGCGTACTGGGCGACCGAGCTTGGAACGGACGCGGTCGGCATCGCTGAGGATGCTTGGGCCGGAATCGTCGCTGCTTGGTTTGTAACTTCCACTGTAACTTAACTCCTTACGTAAAAATTCGAGTGATCTATATAAGAATCCTGTAATATCAAGATTCGGATCAGATGCCAGAGGTAAATCTGGTGTCTGAGGATGAGGCAACTGATACAATTGACCTAATAATCCAATGAAGCTGCTTAAAGACTGTTGTGTTTGTTGGACCATCCTAAAGGGATAGCCACTTAGCATTGCCGCTCTTTCTTCATCTGTTTTTCCAGGGAAGAGGTATTTTAGAGCTTCAATAGAATCAACGCCAAGTTCTTGTAAGTTACGAACAACAATACTGTTATTCAGAATGTCATCTGTACTTTCTTCAAAAACTTGCCCTTGCCAACGCCAAGCTATTTTTGTGCTGCCGTCAGGGATAAGTCCAACTACACCTGGAGGAATATTTCCTGTCTCCAGTGTATCACGAATCACTTGCTCTCTTGTCTGTGTAAAAACTTCAATGCTTTTATTATATTCTGCTTGTGCAACTTCAAAAGCTTCCTCTTTACCTGTAAAATCTTCTTCTAAAGGTATTGATGGTTTCTCTAAACCTATAGCTTGACCAAAAGATTCCTTAAATAAATACTCTTCATGTTTAAGGATCATTGCAAAAATAGAGCATAATCCATATGAAAATAATGCTTTCGCCTTTTTCTCTGCTGTAGCTGCAACACGTCCATATAATGTTTTGATTTCATATGCTGTAGAGGCTAAGTTAATATCAATATCATCAACACCACCAAGTGCTAAACGAATCTCAGAACGATACTGTTTAACGTACATATTCTGATCACCCGAAACGCTATCAGGAGTCATGTAAGATACACGATCGGTTGGTTCAAGGTTTGCTATGACACGGGGAACCTTGATCTGACCATCTAATGCAGAGGGTGCACCAAAGGGTTGACTTACACGAGTGCTAGGACGATCTGATGAATAAAAACCTGCCATAGAACTGATTGTTGGCCTGAATGTATTCTCCTCACCTGACTCAATTAAATCGTGCTTAGGCCGACTTGAAATCAGTGTAGGATTACCAAAGAACTTCAGATTCTTTCTAATATTCCTGACAAGTTCATCATGATATAAAATCTGATTTGCCAACCAATCAAATTCACCATTACCTGTTGCTTCACCTGTGCAGTCCATATAATTATAAACTTCAACAGCAGGGATGAATCCAAGACTATTGACAAGTGTTTCGGTATTCCCTTGTTGCATCATTGAGAAGTTTGACATATTATTGTCAAACTCAATTTTCTCATTTGATATAGTCTGCTCAATCTTATCCTTAAACACCTTTAACCTTATATGCTTTTTCTTACCTTTCCGGGGATCTACTGTTCCATAGTTATCAATAGGATTTGAATCTTTAACGTTGAAATCATAAATAAATTCAACACTTTCTAAATTGCTATTCTGATCCCGATAAGCCCGATAAGCTTCTTTAGGGAAATAAAGAATTTGATAGCTATCACCAGATGGTCTGAAATAAAATAATCCTTGCCCATCACATAAGAAATAATCAACGATACTTTCTAGCTTCATTTCTAACATGTTCTCTTCACAGAGCTTAGCAATGAAATCTTTCCGCATACCATAAGAGTCTTGCTCAGCAAAGAACTCAATACCTCGTCGTAACATGAACATTCTCATCTGTGCTAAATGAGAAGATACGATCATTGAATCTACCGCCATGTCACCACGACGCTCTTTTGCTGCTGCAAGAATCTGCTGAAACTGTGAATTAGTAGTACTTTGATTATTCATTTATTACCTTATTTTACTCTAGTGTAGCTGATTTAGACTTCAGCATACTCTTATTCTTCCTCTTCATCTGTATCTAATAGACCGAAGTTCATTTTAAAATCATCCCAAAAATTACTATTCATTAAACCAGCGCTACCCAGAGAATTCCATCTGGACAACAGAGTGTTATTATCAATATAATCGGAATTTTCACCCATACTTTCTCCTAACCCTACTTGATTAATTGGTGAGTCATCAATCGCTGATTTAGCCTTTTCGCTATGGTGCCTACCATATCCTTGAGTTAGATTATTGTCCATAAGAGAGCCGTAAGCAGCTGCCCCTGCAAGATTATCTAAACCACCTTCACCTCCCATAATATTGGTAGTATTAGCATTAACTATAGCATCACTGAAATCACCATGGAAGCCGCCGTGTAACGTGAGATTTTGCTGATCATGGTCATGGAGCGCATAATCAAGAGCAACACTATTATCATGATGTGAATGATCATCATTGTAATCGTACGCTGAAACAAATTGATTGCCAGTACCTACATTAACGCTACCGCCTGCGTCAATATCTCCCTTGTTAGTTACTGTATCCCCGATATCAAGAGCAGAATCAAGATTAAATAGCAAGGAACCATCTCCAGCAGCTTGACTATCCTTACCTGAAGCTGTAGCTATCGATCCTCCAGCTGAACCGTCACCTAGTACAGACTCCTCTATATTGCCCCCAGCTGAACGGTCACCTGTTACCATATTCTCACCAGCTGCACCATCACCTGATACAGCATTGCCATCTACATCACCCCCAGTTGCACCCTCACCTGATACAACATTCCCTTCTACATCACCCCCAACTGAACCGTCACCTGATACCTCGATTTGATCAAGGAAAATGGGATCGAGTAAATCTACAGTATCAACCGTATCTTCTCCACCATTTCCTCTACCATTTCCTCTACCATTTCCTCCGCCATTTCCTCTACCATTTCCTCCGCCATTTCCTCTACCATTTCCTCTACCATTTCCTCTACCATTTCCTTTCTCTTGAGCGGCCTTTTCTATTTGACGAGTTAAATACTCCTGGGCACTCTTTCCTACTTTACCGCCATCAGCAGCCATGCCATCCATTTCTCCTTGAATATATTCGAACGATTTACCTTCATTCAGTCTCTGTTTCACATCTCCTGATCCATATCTATCATCTAAACCAAAATCTTTAATATTAATAGACTCTCCTTCGTCAGGAGTTAATCCCAGATTAACTAAAACATGGCCTCCTACAGTACCACTATCCATACCTTTTACTTTGCTCCTAATTTCATCATCTGTTAAACCATTGATTTGTCGATCATTGTGTAAGTCTTTTCTTGTATATTTACCATCAGCTGTACCAGCAATTTCATGTTGACGAACTAAATAATTCTCTGCTCCTGTTCCTACTTTACCACCAGCATCTCTAAAATCATTCATTTCGGTTCCAATAGAACTCAATGAATTACCTTCATTCATTCTCTGTTTCACATCTCCTGATCCATATCTATTTCCTAAACCAAAATCTTTAATATCAATAGGCGTTCCCTTTTTAGGAGTTAATCCCGTATTAACTAAAACATGGCCTCCTACAGTACCACTATCCATACCTTTTATTTTGTTCTTAATTTCCTTTTCTGTTAAACCATTGATTTGTCGATCACTGTGTAAGTCTTTTCTTGTATATTTACCATCAGCTGTATTATCTTTCGTATCCCATCGAGATTGTAGATTTTTACCAACTCCTACCTTTTGGCTACGTAGAGCCTTCTGTAACTCAGCATTACTATACGTTGCGTTATTTCCTGACATATAATCTTTAAGACCCTTTACATCATTACTGTTGAATGTATTATCGCCCTTTACAATATTTTTCTTAATATATCGATTTAAATATTGATTTGAATTCCTTTCCTTAGTAGAATCCTCAACGCCTGCAGTTAATGCCGTCGTAGTTTTATTTGCAGGAGGTGCGGATCCTAGACCGATATCAGAACCTTGATTAAAAGCAGGGGAGGTTACAAGAGCGGGAGTTTGGGGGGTCGAAGATCTTATTCCGCCTGTTACTCCCTTCGGTTGTTTATCCCAACTAGCTTGTAGACCTTTACCAACTTCTATTTTTTTTCTACCTAGAGCCCTCTGTACATCCTCTCTACTATAATCTGCATTATTGTCCTTCATGTACTGTTTAAGTCCCTTTTGATCCTTACGGGTGTACTTATTACCATCTAGCAGGCGGTTTTTCAAATATTTATTAAGATACTGTTGGGAAGTCTTTTCAGCCATGGTTCTACTATTCTATTAATACTATTAATATTTTAACTGTTTTTTAAAATAGTTATAGATCAATTGGAGTTTCATTGTAATCAAGTTGAAGTGATCCACGTCTCATTAAACCTCCTATAGTTAATACCATAGAATCAACGGCATCATCATGGGAAGCATGACCAAAGTTTAATAGTTCATCTTCTAATACATCCCATTTGCGCCATTTATTCCAGACTATTTTTTTGTGTTCATATAAACCAAGTACTCCTCTTAATCTTGCTAACTTATCACCTTTGAATCCCTTCACTGGAGAGCATGATAAATTATATAATGCCCGATCCTCAAATATTACTCTTTTAAAATCCCCTTCAAATGATGTTTGATATGCAACAGCCTCTGGCCAAATAATACAAGGTGACATTGTAGGAAAGTATTGTCCTTCATCATTTTCAAGTAATATATTCCAATCACATAGCATTTCACATAGAATATCCATTTTTTCTAAATTTCCCATTGATCTAAGACGCCTTTGATCAATTAAATAAATCTTCCCTTCTTTAATACCAGCTAACGTAAATACAGTCCAATCATTCTTTTCATTTAACCCAGCACTAAGATCAATCCCTACACCTAAACAATCATAATCATCAGGTACTGACCCCTTCACAATAAGTTCTGGCGAAATACCTACCTCTGTTGACTGTACAGCTGTATTTAAATACTGATATGCAAAAGCAACACGATCTTCTAACTTACGTTCATTGAGATATTTCATCGACCAAAACTCTGGCCAATAGGAACATTGTCTACCTTCAGCGTCTGTTATGACTGCTTTCTGGATAATCTGTTTCCAGTTATTCTTTGGAATAAATAACGTAGCATGGATGTCATCGAAGTGAAACCTCGTACCCAGGCAAATTGCACGTGCCCCCTGGAACATTGTCGGCGCAATAACATTCGACCA
>Ga0080013_1004451_pt1 | contig 13787 bp, 17 predicted proteins | sample ETNvirenome_6_85_FD_69236 | JGI IMG/M metagenome (GOLD analysis project Ga0080013, IMG submission 69236) | Marine viral communities from the Pacific Ocean - ETNP_6_85 (SPADES assembly) (version 2) | ecosystem: Environmental > Aquatic > Marine > Oceanic | place: Pacific Ocean | collected 2013-06-19 | reverse complement strand
ATCATTTTAGCTGTAACTTAGCAAGAATGCCTACGGTAGGGAATTTAATTTTTGAAGGTACTCCTGGCAACATTGACGAAGATGATGACTATGTTGTTCCTGGGGTTGGGGCAATGAATGCCATCAATTGGTTCTACGAACATAGAGGACATTCCATCAATGATAAAGTCGGCAAAAAGCTGATTAATGCAATTAGGAGACACCAAAACAAGTTCTTTGATTTAAAGTCGTCAGATAAATCAGACTACTATATGAAAAAAGTATCAGAACTTGGATATTTTACAAATTTTGGGTGCGAAATCTCTTGCTGCCAGTTTGGAGTCTATAGAAAATTAAGAGAAGACAAAAAACTAGCAAATAGAAGAGCATCGGCACCCATTTCAAAAGAGGAAGTTAAAATGATTATCACGCCAAAGTCAATAATGCAAAAATTTGGTTTTATGAAAGAAGAACCCGTACAACCAGTCGTTGAAGGTATTAAAATAAAATCTGAAAAACCTGAAGTTACTGTAGAAGTATTTTCAGAGCCAGAAAAACTAGATTTTTCAGCAACTAATAAAGAACTAGAAATACTCTCAATAATGTCAACCCTTGGCGGCTCTTGCAAACATGCGGAAATCGCAAATGTAATTGCAGCGAAAGGTTTAAGCTACTATAAGCAAAACGGCACCTGGAAAGAAAGCTGGGCAATCCTTCAAAAGTTGGTTAAAAAGGGTGCAGTTATTAAAGAAGATAAGACTTATAAAACAGTATAAACAGTTTATTCTGGAGGGTTAGGGTGGAAAATTTAAAATGGGGAACTATTATCCCTTTGATCGGTGGTAGTGCGATTGGTTGCTATAAAGCAACTAATAAGAAACCAGAGTATCATCTAAGCTATTCAGCATTTGATGCTAATGAAAAATTCTTAACTGATTATTGGGATGATGTACCACGAATAGTTTTAGACGAGGGAGGTAAAATTCCGCACGGAGAAATAGATTTTATAAACTCTGTTTGTCCTTGTGCCGGATTAAGCCAGCTTAATACTTCTCGCAGCATCGACAAGCGCGAAGAAAAAAATTATTGGATGTATGAATCTTCAAGTAGAGTTTTAGGCGAAGTCCGCCCGAGAGTTTATTGGGGTGAAAATGCGCCTGGGCTTTTCACAAATTCGGGTGCGTACGTGCGTGATAAATTAAAAGGTCTTGCGCGCGAGCATGGATATTCTTTTTCTCTGTATAAAACCGACACCCAGCGTCATGGAATACCACAACGAAGAGTTAGAACGTTTTATTTTTTCTGGAGAGATTCAAATCCCCCACTTTTAAATTACTTTAACGCCCCAATGCCATCATTTGCAGATTATATTGAAGAAATACCGGCTGATGCTTCTCTGCAAGATCAATTTAATATTGAGGGAAAAATATCAGAAAATTTTGATTCATACGCCTTTGTACTTCAGCACCTTGGATTATCCCACAGAAGTTTTGTTAAGAATAATGACTCCGGCTCTATTCATTCTATCTATTCTTATCTTGCAGAAAACGATTTATTAAAAGAGTGTATCGACTGGATCGATAGAAAAGGCTTGGAAGAAACTGCTGAACACCGCAGGCTCAAGTCTATTTACAAAAAAGTTCAATCTGGCGGAAGATTTATGGATGCTTCGCCGGGATATTACTATAATAGAACTAACGCTATAGTTGGCAGGACGTTAACCCACTTAGTTCACCCCAAAGAAGATAGGGGAATGTCGATAAGAGAACTCTTACACATGATGGGACTTCCTCACGATTTTGAAATGTCAGATAGAAGGCAGTTAAATACCATAGCCCAAAATGTTCCAACTTGTACCGCAAGAGATATGACAACTCAAGTTGTTAAATACTTAAGTGGTGAACTTGATATAGCTAAAGATAGTTTTTTAATGCAAAACAATCTTAAGGAGGAAACGGTATTATGCGAGCCCTTGTAACAGGCGGTTGTGGGTTTATTGGATCTTGTCTATCAAAAAAATTAGTTGATGATGGCTGGGAAGTTGAGATTGTCGATGATATGTCGAATGGGGATTATTCTTTTCTAGAAGATTATTCTTTTAGAACTGTCCCAGTTCAAATGGGGCATATATTTGAAGAACAAGCAATTTCTAAAGACCCAAGCCAGATTCTAGTATTGACGGGAGATTTTGTAAGTCAAGAAATAGTTCGCAGGATAGTTGATCAGAGATATGATGTAATTTTTCATCTTGCTGCAAACCCCAGGGTAGAATATTCAGTACAAAACCCTGTAGAAACTACTTATGAAAATTTACTGAAGACAATACAGCTTTTTACTCACTCCATTGGAAATGTGAAGAGAATAATTTTTTCTTCTAGTTGTTCAGTTTATGGCGACCCATATTTTCGTCCAACTTTAGAGAATCATGGAAAAAATCCAAATAGCCCCTATGCTTTGCAAAAGCTTAATGTAGAAGAATGGGCAGTTCTTTATTCTAAAGCTTATGATTTAGACGTAGCTTGTTTGAGGTACTTTAACGTTTTCGGCCCTAATCAGTACGGAGACTCGCCATATTCTACAGCCATCGTATCCTGGTGCGATAAAGTTAAAAAAGGTTTGCCTTTAAGAAGCGATGGCGATGGCACTCAAACTAGAGATATGATTTTTGTCGAAGATGTTGCAAAAGCAAACATTTTAGCTGCAAATCGTGAACAAAACTTTAATGGTGATACAATTAATATAGGCACAGGGAAATCATATTCAAATAACGAGATTTTAGATTTTTTCAAAAATAAGTTTTCTGGAATTGAAGTTGATAATGCCCCAGCCCGTCCTGGTGATGTGAAACACACATTAGCTTGTACCAAAAAAGCTGAACGAGAGCTCAATTTTTATCCTGAGCACAGTTTAATCAGCGGTTTAGAAAAAACTTTTTCATGGTGGAGATTAGATGAAAAATGAATTTGTTATGTTTATGGGACCGATGTTTGGTGGAAAAACCACAAAGCTTCTGAGTGCAATTGATAGGTATAAATATCAGGGTAGAGACATCCACGTATTTAAACCAGTTGTGGATGAAAGATATTCTAAAGAAGAAGTTGTAACTCACTGGGGAGCTAAAATTCCAGCAACAAGAATTAATTCAGAAAATATGCATGATTCTTTTCAGTCGTTATTTCAGGCTGAAAATAAGACAGTGATTGCCGTTGATGAAGCTTTTATGATTGATGGAATTGGTGAAATGTTAGTTGATCTTTTTAAGCGTGGACATACTGTGCTGGTTTCTTCTCTCCAGCTCTCTTCTGATTTTACTCCTTATAAAGAAATTCAGATAATGATGCCTTATGCTACCAAAGTAGAAGTTTGCCCCGCAGTATGTTCAACTTGCGGTTCTGATGCCCATTATACAAAAAAAGTTGGCGGTCGATCAGACCATCAAATTGAGGTCGGCGGGTCAGAAATGTATCAGCCGAAGTGTTTTTTGCACTTTCTCTCTTGAAATTCGAAACAAATTTAACGTTTTTGATAAAATAATTAAGGGATGGTATTATGAACGATGAAGCTAAAACTTGTTGGCAGGGTAAAACCTTTAAGGTAATAACTCCATGGGGATATGAACTTTCTTGGGCTTCTCTTATGAGCGTATCAGGGAAAGTTTTATTTCTTAATAAGGGTCATTCTACCAGTTTAAAATTTTATCATCAAAAAGATGAAGTTCTTTTAGTGCGTCGCGGAAGAGTTAGGGTCTTGTGGGGTGATGAAAATTCTACCCACAATAAGCATCCTTCTGATTTCAACAGCGTTAATTTAAAAGAGGGTGATTCATTTTGTATACAGTCTGGTTGTCCATATAGGCTTACTGGTATTGAAGATTCCGAAGTTTATGAGATTGGTAGCTCTTCTCAAACAGGAAGCACAATGCTGTTTGATGATTATGGGCGAATAGATAAACCTAATGTCAAGAGATAAAAATGCCTATTGTAGAACCATCAATTATTGATTGTGTAATTTATCATGCAGACTGTACCGATGGTTTCGGTGCCGCTTATTCTGCGTGGAAGCTTTTGGGTAATCGAGCTGAGTATCATGCATGCAAACACGGTAATCCACCACCCGATATTAAAGGTAAAAATGTTGCAATTCTAGATTTTTCTTTTAGTAACGAAACAACAAAGAAGATGATAGAAGAAGCCTCGGCTTTAATTGTTATCGACCATCATAAATCTGCAATTATAGAGTTGCACGACATAAGCAACACAATTTTTGATATGAAACACTCTGGAGCTAGATTAGCGTGGGACTTTTTCCACCCTGGAAAAGAGCCGCCAAAGTTTATAAACTATATTGAAGACCGAGATCTTTGGAATTGGGAGCTGCCTTATTCTAAAGAATTTAGTGCTGCATTCGATATGGTTCCATTTGAGTTTGAAGAGTTTGAGAAGTTTGAAGACGATTCAGTCTTTGATGATTCTGTTAAAAGAGGCAGCTATATTTTAGCGTATGCAAAGACAGTAGTCAAAAAAGTATGTGAAAAAGCTCAGTCTCGAAAAATGGACGATAACAATGTCACTGTTGTAAATGCTTCGCACTGGATGTCAGAAATTGGAGCTCGTCTCAGTCCTGATTGCGATTTTGCAATGATTTGGTTTTGGGATCACGAAACAAAAGCTACAAAAGTAAGCCTTCGAGCATTTCACGAAACTGTTGATGTATCAGAAATTGCTAAGAGGTTCGGCGGCGGCGGTCACAAAAAAGCTGCAGGATTTCAGCTACCTGCAGATATGCACATAGAAGATTTATTTGATAAATCCAAGCCTGTTCGAAAGAAAAGAGCAGCAAAATCTAAAACTAAGTCATGATTGTGGAGTTGCTATGAGACCGAAGTGGGATGAAATATGGATGAACTTTTGCCACACCATTGCGAAGAGATCTTATGATCCGAGATTCCAAGTTGGATCTGTAGTTGTTTCTGAAGATAACTGCCAAGTTCTTGCTGTGGGATACAACGGGAACTATGCTGGTGGTCCGAATGAAGCAGAGTCAAGCACCCCTGGTGAATCAGGTATGCTTCATGCTGAAATTAACGCTCTTATAAAACTTGATTATAATAACCCGAAGAAAAAGAAATTATATTTAACTTTGTCGCCCTGTCGAATGTGCGCGAAAGCGATAGTTAATGCAGGTATTAATGAAGTTATTTACAGAGAAGCATACAGAGATATGTCGGGAGTAGACATATTAAAAAATTCTGGAATTAAAGTGAGAAGTTTTTAATAAATAAACTATACAGTATTAATTCATTAACTTCCCAGCTGGGCGGGATACATTATAAGTTGCCAGTCTTGGAATAAAGGTGATGACCTTTTAACGTCTGACGTAATAGTTAATAATTAGAATTTAAGTGAGGACGGAAATGTCAGAGTCTTTTAATAGTTTTTATCTGCAAAATCATTTATTTTTAAAGGAAGTGTTACAGAAATCGTTTTCAGGCGATGATGCTCTTTTAGAAAATAATTTACTTTATCTTTTATCAGAGGGTGATTTAGACCAGCCAGACGTCGAGGCGCTGCGTTCTTCAACATCTAAATTAAAAGAATTTTTATCTTCAGTTTTATCTGTAGATGCTTTAAGTCTAAAACTTCCATCAGCTGCTGCTTGGTATAAAGCTCAAGGGAGAAATATTCAAGCTGCTGAAAACTTTGTGATGAAGCTTGATTTAAATGAACCTAAAGGAGCTAAAGATTGGGTTAAGAGTGTTTTTGGAAAAGGTTTTACTGTTGGTAACGGAGTGGCTACAGTAGCACTTATAGACACCCAAGCTGCTGGTGGCCTCCAAGCTCTTGGCGAAGCAGTTACGCTAATTCAAAGAAATTTAGAGGGAAAGCTTGCAGATGATGTGCCACTCGTAAATGTACCCGCTGACACTGGTTTAACTAAAGAAGATATCGCGGCGGCAGTTAAAAAAGCTTTTAATAAGTCTATGGGAAATGAAGATATTAAAGATTCCCAAAGTTTTATGAAGAAACTCGGCGGTAAAGCAGCTAAGATTCCGGGTGTAACTTTATCAGATTTTCCACTTGATGCTGTCTTGCCAGAAATAATGAACCTTACTCTTCCAGAGTTAGCAAGTTTGGTTGAGGCATTGAATAGTGTCCCCACCCCTAGTGATTCAGCCGTGGATGATGCCATGGCAAATGTAAATACCAGTATTGGAGACGACGGCGAGAAAATCGGTGAAGTAGACGATGTATTAACCGCTGACGAAGTTGGTAAAGCAGGCCAGATTTGGCTAGATAGATTAAAGGCTGACGGAGCTGATGCCGCCATGCTAAAATTAGGCCAACAGTGGATGGCCGCGGTTTCCAAAGACCCGGAATTCAAAAAAGTCGCAGGCGTATCAGAATCTTACAATTTTTCTTTGTCAACCCTTTTATTAGAGCAAGTCAAGTGGCCGGATATGGTGAGAGTTTTTATAAAAAATGCTCCCGGTCCGCTTAAAGGTCTCGGGTCAGATTCTATTGAACCTTTAATTGCCCCGTTTGCTCAAGCTCTAGTAGACCAGGGAGTAGAAGTAGTTGATAAGTCTGGAAATCCAATAAAGACCCCAACTTCTGATACAGAAGAAGTCATAGAAGATATTGAAGAAGATTTGCCAGAAGACGAGGCTGCTCTAGACGGTGAAGAAGCTGGTGAAGGCGACGAGCAAAAAACAATTAAGGGGCTCATAGCAGATAAAATAGTATCAGGCGTAGAGTTATTAAAGAACCCTAAAGAAGCAATCCAAAAAATAGTTTCGTTGTTTGATTTAACTCTTGAAGAAAATAAAGACTTGCAATTCAAAAACCTGCTTTTTGAAAAAGTAGTAAATTATGACGATGTGGTAAACGCAATTAAAGATCATTTACCGCAAGATGAAAACGAGAAGATTCAAACAATATTGCAGCTTCGAGATTTAATACAACAAGAGCTCGGCAAAGATTATTCTATTGAGAATATTCCTGAAGTTGCAGAAGAAGTAAGTGTAGAACCCGGACAAATACGCAAGTTTACTAACAGCAAAGGTGCCGAGGGGTTTGTAAAAGTTGTTGAACCTGGACCACGTCCAGGCACATGGATGGTAGCCCAACCCACTAAAGATGGTAAAAAATGGAAATCAGATAAGCAAACCTTTGCAGCAAAATCTACTAGTTTCGGTGACCAAGTCGAAGAGTCTGAAGTTTTTCCCAATGCTGAAGAAGAAGTCTCTTCAACCCAATCTATAAAATCTAAAGAGTTTAGTGATAAAATCTCAGCAGCGTATGAAGACATATATATTACTGATGAAGAACTGATGGATGCTTTACAAGCAGCTAATATAACAGATAAAGAAGTGCCGGCAGTTATAAGAAAAGTTTCGCAAGAATTGTTCAGTAGTGATTTTGCCCTTGAAGAAACTTATTTCAAAAAATCTCTTTCGAATCTTTTATTTGAAGGAGAATATGAGTGGGCTGATGTGAAGAGATCTATTGATAAGCATTCAGGCGATATTCCTAATGACTTAATATATAGTATTTTCGCCAAAGCGGCTCCAACTTTTGAAGAGTTGGGAGTTAAAATACCCGACATACCAAAAGTAGATATTGCTGCAATAAAATCTTCTCTTTCTAAAGAAGAGGAAGAAGAAGATCCAAACGAAGAGCTAGATATAGACGATCCCGCTGGAATATCTGATGAAGAGCAGAAAAAATTAGACGATGATGCTAAAGCAGTAGCAGGAACTCTTGGTAAAATTCCAATAGACAAAAATAAACTAGCTGCTATTCTCAAGAAGCACCCTGATATTGTAGGGCAAGGGCAAAAATCTACTCGAGCTCGCAGGAAATTAAGAAAAGCCATTAACATGGCTGCGGGAATGGAAGTATTTGCCGAGCATTTTGATTACGGATCTTTTCAAAAAGAAAAATACATTTTAAACGAATCCAGTGAACAAGAGTCTATTGCTCGCTGGAAAAAATTAGCAGGAATACAAGATGATTAAATTAAGAAAAGTCTTGCTTGAAGAATATACAAAGAGGCTTAAGAAAGCTCTTTCTGAAGTAGATGTTGTAGATGACCAGGGAAATATTATTATTTCCAAAGACTTAAAAGTTAGACATAAAGACAGCGGGTACGAATATACAGTAGATGACGTTGTTTCTGATGAAGATGGCATCCAAGTAGTTTTAAGAGACCCTGAAGAGCCCCGCATTGAACCCGAGGGTGAAGAAGGTGTTATTATGGATGGTAACCTCCCTGATAACCACCCGAGACAACTCGCGCTTCAAAATGCGCAACCAGATGATGCTGAGCAAGAAGATTCAGAAGATTCAGAAGAAACCCTATATATTATTGACAAATCTGAGTTTGAAAAAGAGTACGAATTAGATTAATCTAATAATTAACAGTATCGAGGATTATTACAAATGGCCAATGAAAAAAACGAAAACAAACTTTCTCAAGATGTTGTTGATACTATTAGAGAGGGTCTCGGTCTTCCGGCAGCACCTAAACTAAATGAAGCTTACGTAACTCAAGCGAAAAAGTTTTCTCTATCTACCGAGCTTTTAAGTGGTAAAGCAAAGCAATCACACCAGCAATTGTTCGAGCAATATGTTGAAACGTTAAACGAAGTCTCAGCCCAGTTAGATACTGTTGATAGAGATAATGTAAATCCAAGAGACTCGCAGTTTAGATCTTTAAAGTTAGATGAAACTTATAACTGTAACGCAGCTTTTCTTCACGCTCTTTATTTTGAAAATATATCAGATCTCCATTCAAAGGTATCTATGGATACTATATCTTTTATTAGACTGGAAAGAGATTTTGGAACTTTTGACGCGTGGCAAAAAGATTTTATCGCTTGCTGCTTAGCTTCTAAAGACGGATGGGCTATAACAGTTTATAACGGATTCTTAAAAAGGTATATGAATGTTGTAGTAGATTTGCACAGCTTAAATGTACCAATCAACTGTTATCCCGTTATAGTTATGGATATGTGGGAGCATGCATATTACAGAGATTATTTGAATGATAAAAAAGCCTTTATCTTTGCAATGATGAAACAGTTTGACTGGTCTGTTATAGAAAATAGATTTAAAGATGCGGAAAAAATCTCAAAGGTATTAAAATGAAAAGAGAACAGCTAAAAGAATTCTTTAAAAGCTGGTATTCTGGTGAATTCACTGAAGATGACACCAGCCAGTCCAAACTGCTGACAGAGCAAGATGAAGATGATTTGTTCGGCGATGATGAGGCTGAAGAAGGTGGAGATGAAGCCGCGGATGATACAGCTGGTGAAGCTGGAGACGAAGCCGCAGACGAAGAAGCAGCTGAAGGCGAAGAAGAAACCGACGTCGAAGAAGAAGAAGTTGTAGCTATTGAAGCTGGAGATGAAGTACGGCTTGGAAAGCAGTTTGATATAGCTTTAGACTCAATACTCCAGGATTATGAAATGAACGCTCTTAAGAGTGCTCAAATTCATGTCGCAGCGCAAGAAAACATATCTTCGGAAATATCTGATTCTACCAATGAGTGGCATAAAGCTGGACTAGGTAATCTTCTGTTTGAACAAGAAGCACCAGAAGAAGAAGTCGTTGTTTCAGAAACTGAATTAGACATCGATCTTTTTTCTCAAGATGTTGCTCGATTAATACAGAATTATCAAGTTCTTATGGACATGGAATCGATAATATTTAATAAAGCTAAAGAGTTTTTAATAATTAAATATGGCGATGGAGTGGCTGAGGCTTTTGCAGAGATATTAAGGTTGAAACACGGCCTTGATTTTGATTCAGAGATTGATGCACTTGAAGACATCGAAGTAGCAGCACCTCTAGCTGTAGGCGCTGGCGGCGCCGATGGTGGAGCGTAAATGACAACTAGCCCGTTTCAACTAAAAAAATCAGTTCACATAAATCTTAACAAAGAAACTCATGCTGAGTTTAGAATGACTTTGTTTAAAAGAGAACTGTCAATGCAAGAAGTTTTTGAGTTTCTTGCAGTTAAAATAGTTGATGGCGACGAAAGTCTAACTAAATTTCTTGATGAAATTGAATATAATAAAAAAAATAGGGTTTTTGATAAAAAAGTTAATTCAACTGACGCCGAAAGTATTTTTGATGCTATCAGTCATCGGAACCCTTTAGAGGAGCGCTAATGTTTGATAAACTATTCAACGGAAACAATGAAGAGATTGAAAAGAAAGTTAGAGAGATAGTTTTAAAAAATTCAGAACTTGAAAATAGATTAATTCAAAGTACTCTTGAAGTAGAGCAAATCAAAGCTAATCTCAGAGAGGTCCAACTTTCAGTTCAGCTAATCCTTAATACTTATCAAGGGTTAGCGGAAGAAGTGGGTGGTCTTCAAGATGTGCTTTTTGCTTTAATGAATCCCACTCAAAAAAATGGTTTTCGGTTTTCGTTTAGAGAAAACGGCGAAGACGACGACGACGATGGAAATAACTGGAATTAGGAGGTCATAATGTTTATGGCAGATAATGAAATCGATATGAAACAAGCTAAAGCGATGATTGAAGGAGAGAAACTCGGTCTTTTAGACCAGGTTATTGGAAGAGTTATCTCTAGGAAATTTTTTGTTTTTCTAACAGCTACAGGATTAATGATCTGGAGCACTCTTACACCCGATATCTGGGGTATGATAGCAGCAATATATATTGGTGGCCAAACCGTTATCGATGCTGCTGTTTCTTGGAAGCATGGATTTAAAAGACAATGACAGCTACTCTTTTTTGGATTGGATGCAAGGCCTGGTTTAAAAAAGTTTGGGCTTGGTGCAAGAAATATTGGCAGTTTCTAGTTGGAGCTGCAATACCTATAGTTATTATGATTTTAGCTGGACGAGGCGGCAATGCCGGCAAAATACTTAATAGAGTTAGAGAAGATCACAAAAAAGAATTAGACGCTATTGAGAAAGCCCGTCAAGAAGAAATTGATAAGCTGAATCGAGCTAACGCAAAATACGTTAAAACTATTAAAGACGTAGAAGAAAGATACGCTGAACTCTCTGGAGATCTAGAAGATGATAAAAGAGAGAGAATCAATGCCTTGTTAGAAGATTCTGAAGAAGATCCAGAAGTTTTAACAAAGAAGATATCAGATATAATGGGCTTTAAGCTATATAATTAATGCAATATGGAGATCTAAAATGAAAGTAACCCCAAACCAACTTAGAAGAATTATTCGTGAAGAAAAAGAGCATGTTCTTGACGAAATCGACTTAGACAACCCATCTGGAGCTAACGGTGATCACCACTGGCCCCGCGTAGATTGGGATAATATATATGCTTTAGTTGATAAATGGACAAAAATGGAAGAAGAGTCTTTCGATCCCGGAGATCCATCTATGACTAATGACGGTGAATTAAGCCAGGCGGAATCTAAAGCATGGTGGAAAGAGCAAGTCGACGCGGCGAGTATGGAGCTTGAAGCAGAGCTAACACAAGCAGTTAGAAAAGCAGCACTAGCCGCGATGAAAGAAGTTTCAGACAGGCTAATTAATGGCGATTTCGCATAGGAGATAAAAATGGCAAAAACACTTTCAGAAATTTATGGTTTTAAAAGCCCAGCCCAAAAAATAACTTCTAAAGATCTTAAGAAAATAATTCTAGAAGAATATAGAGCTGTCTTAAGAGAGCAAGAAGAGGTTGCTTCTGGCCCTCTTAATGGTGAATATAACGGCGATGCTGTTGATAAGACCACCAATGTGAAAGATGTTGACCCAGTAGAAATGGCTAACCAACTTCTTTCTGGTGAAGATGATGCTCCACTTGTAGCTTCGACAAAAGGAGAGTGGTTTGAAACTACTGGCGCCCAAGCTAAAGAGTGGATTGAAAAAATTGGTCCAGACGTTTTTGTTCAGAGGCTCAAAGCACTAGCATCAAAAGTCCCGGAATCTGGTTTGCCTAAAAGTGTAATGCCTTTTCTTCCAGGACCTGGAGATGCCAAGGGAGAATTTTCTCAAGTTGAAGATGCATTATCACCCGGCGGCGAATATAATGTCGATACCCATGAAGAAACGACCAGCGCTGCTGAAGAGGAAGATGCCGTGAAGAAAGAAGCCTTGCTCCTTGGAGCGGAATGGCTTCTCTTTGAAAAGACTGCTCCTCCAGCTCCAAACACTTTTACAGGCATGGACGACGCAGCAAAAGAGTTTATGAAAGCCGGCCTTGATGACGGAGATCCTCAAGACGACACCATTACAGTTACCCAGGGCGGATCTCTACCTGCAGCTGATGCAATTCCTACTCAATCAAATATTTTAATCTATAAGGGCCTTGGAATGGCAATGAACCCAAAGAACCAGATTACTGGCGGTGATCTTGATGCGTGGGCAGGAACAAATGGCGAAATTTTAGATGGTCATCACCGATGGGCTGCTACGATGTTCAATGATCCCGCTGCCTCAATGGGATTAGCTGGCCAAGTAGACCTACAAGGCCTTGGCGGCGGAAAAGAGCAAGAAGTTTTAAAATATCTTACTGCTATTGGTAACGCTCTCGGCAACGCAACTAAAACAGAAGCTCTTCAAAGAAGATCAAGCAGGGATAAAGTTGTAATGGAGAGATGGAATAAATTAGCTGGCATTTTAAAAGGCTAATTTACTCTAGAGATTTTAGCGATAAGATTATAATATGAAAGTTTTTATTGCACAATTTACTTGTTTAGCTTTTTTACTCCAAATAGTTTTAGCTCCATCAATTGCTTTAGCAACTGAACAAGTAGCTACAGTTGTTGAAGGTGCTCCAGCCCCATTTACAGGAACTTTATTCAATACTGAAGCTACTGCTAGAATGTTGGCGGAATTAGAGCTGACCGAAGAAACTTGCAACTTAAGAATAACTAGAGCAGTTGGTTTAAAACAGGCGGAAATGCAGCTGAGTTTAGACCAACTACAAATACGTTTTGATACGTCAACGCAATTATCTGCGCAACGCCTCTTAATAAGAGACCAGCAGATAGATTTTTTGCAAGAACAATTTCAACCACCTACTTGGTATGAACACCCTGCTTTATGGGTTGCAGTTGGTCTGATTATTGGTACCGGCACTACGATTGGTATAACTTACGCGGTCAATACACCTTAGTTTAAATTCTTAAGTGAAGTTTCTTATTAATATCTGATTTCAGATTAATAGTTATATCAGGAGGTTCCATGAGTAATAAATTAAGGAAAGCAGCCAAACAGATTTTGTTTGAAGATACGTGGCAAAAATACGGATCTGAATACATGTCTCATCCGATCAGCCAAGGCGGTCAACCTATACCAAAAGACTCAGGCGACCCTGTTTCTTGGAGTGATTCAGATTTACCAGTGGCGCCAACTGATTTAATGCCTAATCGAATCGCAATTGAAAAACCTCCAATTGATGACGAAGAATATTATCCCAACAATCATTCTGCTCTAAGCAGTGCCCTAGCGGCTATTGGGGATGAAGTTCCTGATTCTAAAGTTCAAGATTTTTATAACACCGTTAAAAGAGAGCTTGAAAATTTAGGTCCTCTTGACGTAGAAGACGATGTAGAAGAACCTACTGAAGAACAGGAAGAAGAAGAGGCTGACGAAGCAGAATTAGAATCTGAATTAGTGGGAGCTACTGGAAATATGCAAACTTATGAAAACAGACTTAGAAAAATTATTAGGAGCATGCTCCATGAAGGAATTGGTGATTGGGAGAATATAAAGCTCGGCAATCATTATGATGCTCTTTACGGTGACGAAGATCAAGAACCATCTGATGAAGAAATCCAAGCCATGGAGCGCGGCGAAGGCCC
>Ga0080013_1004450_pt1 | contig 13788 bp, 13 predicted proteins | sample ETNvirenome_6_85_FD_69236 | JGI IMG/M metagenome (GOLD analysis project Ga0080013, IMG submission 69236) | Marine viral communities from the Pacific Ocean - ETNP_6_85 (SPADES assembly) (version 2) | ecosystem: Environmental > Aquatic > Marine > Oceanic | place: Pacific Ocean | collected 2013-06-19 | reverse complement strand
GCAAATCTATGCTGAATATTGGTGCGAACATAAGCCCAGCATCACAGTAAGTGTAAAGGAAGATGAATGGATGTCAGTTGGAGCTTTTGTGTATGATAACTTTGACACCATGTCAGGTGTTAGTTTTCTTCCAATGACTGAACATATCTACGAGCAAGCTCCTTATCAGGATTGCACAAAGAAGGAGTATGAGGAGTTACTTAAACGTATGCCTAAAGATATTGATTGGAAGGGACTGTCTGAATATGAGAGAGAGGATAACACGATCAGTTCCCAGACACTAAATTGCACTGGTGATTTCTGTGAGATTGTAGATTTAGTATAATGTTGGGAATAAATAGAGGAGGAGGAGAGAATGTTATGATTAGTGTACATGATAGCTTAAAAGTTTTGTCTACTGAAGAAATCTTGAAAAAGAATGTATATGATCTTCAAGAGCAATTGGTTTTTGCCAATAAGAGAGTAACATCTTTAGCAGATAAACTAGGCAGTATACTTGCTATACATAGAGATTTAGAGTACCACTTACAAGGTATAGAAATTTACATTTCTGATATTAAAGAGTTGCTCGATTAATCATAGGAGGGTAATAAAAGATGAAACTAAAAACATTTGAAATTATAGAGACATGTCCTGAATGTCATGGAGATGGTGATGAAGGATCAGAAGGATATCCTTGTGGGAATTGTGGTGGTTTAGGACATTTTAGTCAAATAAAAAGATACAAAAATATAGAAAATGCTATTAAAGCAAATCCTTTCTATTCTGTTTATGAGTATGATAAGAAAAAGGCAGCTATTCGTTTCACAGTTAATGATCATATTCATACTTCTCAATTTAACTCATATAGTATAGAAGACGCACTACATTGTCTTGGTCTTTATGTAGATATAACGGGTAATGGAGATTTAGTTGTGTATGCTTGGTTTGATAGAGAATTATACGAAGATAGTGTAAGAGAAGGACATCCTCCTGAAGATATATATGATGAAGTTGGTGATAGGCATGGAATTAAATTTACTTATAAATTAAAAGATTGTATAGAACTATATCTTGATGAGTTCGGGTCTGAACAAGCAACACATTGGTTTCAGCAGGTAAAACAGGTATATCGTGGCATACCATACAAAAATTTTGATGCTCCTTATCCAATGAAAAACAATCCAATTGTTCTTGCTTCTATTCTTGAAAAAGAGGCTGTTAAGATAAGACAAAAAGAAGCTGAACACATTCACTCAAAACATGAAGTAGACCCCAAAACTCTGGAAACAAAAGAAATTGAACCTAAAAGTAGACACTAATTAGTAAAGGAAAAAGACATTTCTGTACGCTGTAAGCAGTTATTTCCTGTAAGCTGGCAGATGTTATCAGAATGATGGGTAAAATATGTTATTTCCATTTAACGGGCCATACAGCCCCATACAGAGGAAAGTGGTCCTTTCTGGGGGTATACCCTACAAAGCCCCTCAAAACCCTCTGTACGGGGCTTACAGCGACCTTTTTTATGGATAAAAGCGGGAAAAAAGGATAAAAGGAGGATAGTATGGTAGAAAACAAATATATGAACAAATCTGTAATAAGATGGGTAGGAACTGCTTTTCTTATGTGTTCGCTCATCTTCGTAGGCAACGAACTACCCCTTGCAAGTTCCATTATGTATGCACTTGGTTTGTTAGGCTGGTTTATTATTGGTATACTAGAGGATGATCGTGCGCTTCTCGTATTCACAACAGCTTTCATAGTTTCCATCACTAACGATATAGTTTCGTTGCTCTTATGAAAGGAAAGAAGATGAATAAGAAAGAAACAAAAGTGCGTGAGTATGATGGTAAAAGGATAACGTGGGAGTATCTGTTCAGACCTGATCTTGTTGCTGATTATAAAAGAATAAAGAAGAAAGAATATTGCGATCCTTTCTTTTGGGTTATTACAGAGGTTGAGGATGAAAAAAAGTAAGGAGTATTATTTTGGAAGACAAAGTTACCTTGTTTGAATACGGTGTATATCTTGCTCAAGATGGGACGGTATACTCAGAAAAGAAGTTATTGGAGCCTGATAAGTGGGTTGAAACAATCAATTCATTAGACCCTTTCTATGAGAACACTATCCTCATAGAAACGCTATTAAAGCATTTAGGAAGGCTGAAGGAACAGTTGGATACTAGTTTAGATACTTATTTTTAATTTATAGTTTAGTTTCTTTAGGAAAATGAGAAAAGGAGTAGGAGGCTCTGCTTCTTTCTCTTTCTGGGAAAAATTCAGGAAAGAACTTCTTAAAAATCTTGTTTCTCCTTAAGGGTATCAGGTTGTCATTTTCGTCTCTCGTGTTTCTTATGTACTCTTCCTCTACCCCCTTTTTGTCATCGTTAATAAGAGCAGGGATAAACTTTCTATATTTGGCAAAATTTTCTTCGCTCATATTGAAAGCATAATCAACAAATACTTCTTTTTTCCTTTGGGGAAGCTGATTAAATGTTCCCGGCTTCATACGTTTGTCTACTACTCTCTCCGCTACTTTAAATGCATTTTGCATTCTTTCCCCTAATAGTTTTTCTGCTGCTTCTTGTGTTAAAGGGGAACCACCTTTGGGTCTTACTATACCGTAGGAAATTTCTTCCATACCTTCTCCTACATCCCCCGTTGGCGTATAAGCATACCATAATTTTGTATCTTTATTGTAACCTTTTCTGCCAGCATTCTCTACTGATTTGATATACTCTACAAATTCTTTAGAAGGGGAGAAAGTAGATGCTGACGCTTGTCCACCACTAGCCATAAGAGAGGCTGCTACCACTGCCGCACCTACTCTACCACCATTACGCATATCTACTACACCACCCCTTTTACCAGCATACTTTACTGTTTCTGATGTTGTAGACCAATCTTGTAAATCTCGTTTTTCCCACTCCGTTCTCCAAGATTCTTGACCAATTGGTATAGATTCTCCTGCATATATATCAGGTTTTCCTTGAAGAGCTTTATTTAAAGTTGTAGACTCACCAGTTTTTTGACGGGGGTTCATAAATTCTGAACCACTCATTATTTTTGATTCTGCTTCTTTTGCAAAAGTTGGAATAGATGGATCAGAACCTTCTCCTAAAAAACCTATAATTGGCTTGTATTTCTTCCTTCCTGTCCGATAGTAAGTATCGGCTCCTGATATTCCAGAGGATTTTTCTTGTACTCCAACAGCACCAAAATCCGGTCCATAAGAAGAAAATCCCATACGTTCATCTTCCTCTGTTGGTACATTAGAAATACTTCTTTCGTCTCTAAATAATTCTTTAGCTTCTTTAGCTCTTCTTGTTTTCCATAGTTTAGTTGTACCTTTATTTTGAAATTCTGCCAATTCTGCATCTGTCATTGTACTTGTAGATGTTCTAAAAGGGATATCATGTTGTACTCTTCTTCCTTTATAAAATCTTTCACCAGACATAAGTACAGGACTAAATGCTCTGGCTTCATCAAAAGGAAGTACATATGCTGTAGGTGGAACCTGTCCCATTTTTTTAGCAAAGACAGACCAATTTTTAAATTCCTTATAATGTTTTTTTGCCTGAGACATATGATGTTTTCTTTGCTTTGCCCATGTTTCTCTAGGCCCTTTTTCCCAAGGATGAGGAGATACACGAGTTTTCCATTCACCGCTCTTTCCTCTAATACTAGTTGTAGGACGCATTAATTTTTCATCTTCATAAAGAGAATAAGCAGGGTCTACATCTCCCCCATTCTCCATTGAACTAGCCTGTCCACCACTAGCCATCAAAGCAGCAGCTTCTCCTACCGCCCCTACTCCACCACCATTACGCATATCTACTACACCGCCTTTAGCTTTACCAAAGCTTATACTTTCTGGATCAAACTGTTTAGAAAAGATAGACTTTACCTTTTTAGGATCAAGGAACATATAACTAAATGCTCCATAGTCTTCAACATAATTTGGATAAGCAAAGGCATCGTAGTTATTCTTTTCTAAAATTTTTCTTAATGCATTATACCAATCATCAATTAAGGCGGGGTGTATATTTTCAGGAATAAACATATCTGCATCAGGGTCTATTTCTTTTGTAGTTAGTTTTACATTTTTCATATGCAAAGCATGTGCTATTTCCATTAATTGTTTCCATAAAATAGGAGACATTCCTTTTAATGGATTAAATTCAGATGCTTTTTGCTTACTTACTTTCTCTATAAATTTATCTAGCTTACCTAGTTTTTTTTCATTTTTTAAATAAACAAAATTACTATCTTTAGGCCAGAAAATAAAATCACCATTTTCTTTAACATACTTTTTTAAATCATCTACTGTTTCTATAGAAGGATCAAGAGTATTTTTAATAATATCTTTATTTTTATTGAAATCTTTTTCTAAATTATCTTTTCTTAGTATATGTCTTATAGTTTTTTTAGGGTTTCGTTCTATACTCAGATTTGATAATTCCTCAAGCCATTCACTAGGTATTTTAAATCTTCCCATATCAGGAACGATAGCTACATTATCTAGCTTTGTTACAACGGGTAACATCGCTTGTCCTAATTGCTCTTCCCCTTGCTTTTGTCCAAGAGTAACGCCCATTATTTTTCTTTTCTTTTTTCCTAACCTTTTATTCATTTTACCCATAGCAGAAAGAGTACCAAGATGTGTGCCGATATCCCTTGTATCATTACCTGCTTGTTTTAACAATAGTGGATCAAGAAATCCTGTTCCTTCTCCTCTTGGATCAAATTGAATTTCTTTCCCTGCTCTAGTAAAATGATATAAAGGAACAGTAAACCCTTTGTCCCTTGCGCTCTTATACTGTGCCTTCCATGCTTCCGGCACCGTATTAATATCAATGGGGTCTGGTATTAATAATTCATCTGCTTCTTTTTTTGATAAACCAAGGTCTTCTACTTGTCTCCGAATGGGGGGCGTATCAGGTACAGCAGGGGGTACAAGCTCATCCATCTCTGCTCTTACAGGAGGAGTATCTAGTTCTTCAAATGTATCAACCCCTTTTAAATTTTTATACCATACTCCTTTAGCTTGTGGTCCGAAAGCATTAGATGAATAAGGTTCCCCACCTTCACTAAGAATCCTTCTTACTGTACCTTGTGCAGGAGCTTCTACGTATTCTTGAATTGCTCTTTCACGATCAATTAAAAACTGTTTTTCATTAGTTGGTAAATTAGTAGATTTTAAATCTTTTAAAGAAAATCCTAATTCTTTTATATCAGAAAGATATTTATCATATGTAGGATACAATTTTGCTGCTCCAGCAGATTCCATTATACGTTCTCCTTCTGCTCTTATGGGAGGAGTTTCTATAGGAGTAATAGGCGGTGCAGCTTCTATAGGTTCGTCTGCTCCTTGAAGCATAATCATTCTAGCTGTTTTTGCCTCGTCTACTGGAGGTGGTGTAGTTGTGATAGTAGGTGTATCAACAGGTTGTTTGATTTCATCAGTAGCTAAAGGAGGTTCTTCCATACGTTGTCGAGAAGTACCAAATAAAGTTCTTCCTTCTTCTCGTCTTTTTAAGGTAGCTTCACTAGTAGGCATTTCGTCAAGAGTTCTCAAAGGAGCAGTTCTACCGCTTCCTTTTAGTCCGCTTCTAGTACCTCTTGTTATAGCTTTACCAGCAAGGTTAGAAAGAATACCCATCTACATTCCCTTTATAAAATGAGAAATAATCCACATTACTCCACTGCCTATGAACGCTAGAACAGCAGCAGCACCATACATGATGGCTCTGTCCCGTTCTAGTTTGTTAAGCCTCTCTTGATTACGGAAAAGGGTCTTTTCTAGACGTACTTGTTCCTCTATAAGCCTGTCCATCTTACCATCTAGTTGCCCTAATAAAAGGTATACATCTTGATTTTCAGTCATGATGAAAGACTATTAAAGAAAGATGTTTTTAAACTTCTAAAAGGATTAGAGACAGTACCAAGCATATTTGTTAATGTTTTTTCTTTTCCAAATTTTGTTTTTCCTATAGCTTTCCCTAAACTAACCATCTTTGAGGATATCTTAGGAGTAGGCATGTTTGGAGGAGATACAAAACCTCTATGTGGAACACCTCCCGGCGCTCCTCTTTGCGTTGATCTATCCCCTCTTTGTCCAGAAAAAGGAGTACGAGGAATCGAAGGAGGAGAATCAAGGGCATCAATTTTTGGTATACCAACCTCTGCGGCCCTTTTAAGATTAAGGGAAAATTGTTTATTTGTTATACCAGAAGGCACTGAAGGAGTAATCCTTCTAGAAAGTTCATAAAATCTTGAAGAAAGAGCCATATTTTCTCCTACTCGTTTAATAATATTGGGTTATCGTGATATTCTTGTATTACTTTGTTTAGTTCTTCAAACATGTTCATATCCATATTTTGTGCAGCCTTTAGATTTAAAAGATCAGTTGGAAAATAAAATGGAGTAGAACTCATAAGATTATCCGCTTTTTGTGCAGAAAGCTTTTTACCGCTTAATCTTTTATCTCTAACAAAATCCATTTCAACAGAGTGTGTCAAGAGGCCATATATTCTCTCTTCGCTAGTCCCTAAAGCTCGTAATTTTTGCACAACACCCCATATTTTTTTATGTACATCTATATCTTGAAGAATACCTTCCCGTATTTTATCTTTTGTCTCTTCAATTGTTGTAGGGTCTTTTTTTCTTCCTTCATGACTTATAGGGTCCATGTATATCTTTCGTGCAGCGGTAGAGTCTCTTTGTAGTGCAGCTATTTTCCGACTAGCTAACATATCCAGATCATACTCTTTTGGTTTTAACCCTCCTGAAAGAAGTCCTATAAAGTAGTCTTGTAATTTAGGAACATTAGTTCCCCATTCTGTTTTAGGTTCAGGAAAACTATACTTTGCTATATCTTGAGCCACTACTGGTATAAGTGCTCTAGATACTCTCTTTTTCGCACGGTCAAATTTAGCCTCATCATCACCAGCCATTACAAGACCCAGTACTGAAAAAAGCCCTTCTTTTTCACTAAAGTACGGCTCTAAAAAATCTGTTGCTGCTACTTGTAAAGCAGATAAGAATTGACTTTGAGTATCTTCTAATGTTGCTGCTTCTTGATAAGCAAGCATAGCTCTTCTGAGAGGGTCTTTAAACATAGCATAAGGATCAGAGTATCCCAGATTAGACGCTTTGATAACTTGTTTATCCCCATCAACTTCTCTTTTATGAAAGAAATAATCTCCTGCACCGGGGTCATATGTTTGAAGTCCTTTAAAAGCATCTACTTCTTCAGTAGAAAGACCTGCTTCTGCTTTTCCTGTAATGTAAGAGAAGCCTAATGCGGTTAATCCTACCGCTCCTCCACCAAATCCACCAGCAACAGCAGTAGTAGAAGCTAACCGTGTCATTCCTCGTGCTGCCATAACACGATTACCTGAATATATCTCTTCAAGCCCCAACATAACATTATTCTTTGTAGTACGTATCATTTCAGTAGGAAATGCAACAAAGTTACCCAAAGGGGCTTTACGCAAATTTTTTATATATTGAGGAATTTGATCATATGTTGGGTAGTACATAGTAGTTTTCTTAGCAGCCATTCCCTTTAGCATTGCTTCGGAAACTTCCACTGTATCACCAAAAGATTTAGAGTATAGTCCTAACGTAGTAGCCGCTCCTTCTCTTGATGGATCAGAAACACTTACTCCTGCGTATCGTGGAGACATTGCTAATCTTTTAGGAATAAAGTATTTTCCTTCACTGTTTCCATATGAAAATTTAAATGCTCTAAATTCTGTGTCCCACGCCCATAGTTTATTCACATCATCCATCATGCCATAGAACTTAATAATAGGATCAAACCCTTTTCGTTTTGCTTCTCGTGCTGCTTTATGCCGCCACTTAGTACTTCTTTCCATATCTCTTTCAAATTGTCGTACTGTTGCACCTAAATCAGATAAGTCTTTAAAATTTCTGTGTAACACTTCTGCACGTACACCTTGTTGTAGTACGCCATGCCCTATTGCTTCACGAATAAGAAGCAAATCTTCTTCATTTAGAGCAGTACCTCTTGATAATCTCCTCACCAAAGAAGCAAAACTCGTCATTTCGCTGTCTTTCCATGCGAATGCAGTATTATCTGTTAAAGCTCTCTGAATTGGGTTGATCCAATTACCTGCTGCAAGATTTAGAATACCACCACCACCAACATTTCTTGATACGGTCATTGGAGAATATGCTGTATGACCAATAGTAAATAAACCGTTTATCCCAGATAATGCCCCTGTAATAGGGCCTCCTTTGTCTCCTAACCTTGCTGTTTCGCCACGCATTGAATTGTACGCTTTCATAAAAGTAGGATTAGCATACACACTATCAAAAGGATTGGTTGAACTCTTTTCTAAATCTCCTTCTACAAAGTCTTTAATCCCTTCTTTAGTTAGAGAAAAAGGCCGTGCTTCTTCTCCTAAAGGTTTTAGCCCTAATTTGTATTCTTTATTTAGTATTCCTAAATCACCACCCATTTCTGTAAAGGCAGTTCTAAATTCGTATTCTGATGTAGCAGAATGAATCTTTCCAATAGTATGTCTATAAACATCTCGTACATCAACATGCTGCCCCATTAATTTTCTAATCTGATCAGGAATTTTTTGTTTTTCTTTAAGGATGCCCAATATATCATGTTTCGTTTTGCTTCCATGAATGATCTTTTTAAGAGCCTCTCTAATTTTTTCATCAGTATCAAATTCTGGTAATTTTAATCCTTTTATATATTTGAATGCGTTCTCATAACGCACTATTTCTTCAAAAGGTAATTTGTCTGCCCATCCTATATCATCATGTAAACGATATGAATAGTTGACATAATTCTTATTTTGAATCCCTGCTTCCATTGTTTTTCTAAGTTTTACATCTTTAATCATTCCAGAATTTAAAGCATACTGAGAAGTATCTGCAATCTTAGTTCTCATTAAATTAATATGATCTGCAACTTTCTTTGGCATACTACCAACAACTTCTTTTGAAGTATTGCCGTGTAAAAGGTTAAAATAAGGCATCATCTCTTTTTCTGAAAGAGTATTAAAATCTTTTTTTGTTTCTCTTTTAAATATTGTTTCAAAATCAGAAATATTGCGACTAATATCTTCTTCCATTGCAGTAAGTTTTCTGAGATTATTTGTATGGATATCCGCTAATTGTTGAGGCATTCCAGCAGAAGAGGTAAGCCCCCTTTTTATTTTCTGTACAATGTTCATACCGAACATCTTATTGATTATAGTTTTCTTTGCTGGTTGTACTGTTCGTAACTCTTCAAAAGGAGTACGACCAAAAGGCTGATCTACATTTTGGGCCATTTCTCTCTTAAAAACAGCCTTTAGCCCTTTTCCCCCTGCATACAAAGCAGAAGGAAGGACTACACCAGTAGTAGCACCTACAGCAGACATTAATAAAATATCATCATAATCTTTTTCTTCTCGTATTGGGGCTTGTGTCTCAGGGCTAAGTGCCTGTTGTTCTACATCTTGTTGGTAAAATTCCATAGCACCAAAACCAGCACCTGTTACTGCTCCTTCACCAACTACGCCTTTAACAATATTCTTATGTATATTCTTTGTCATAGCACCTGTCATAGTCTTTATGAAAGATTTCTTTATTGTTTGTTTAGCTGCTTGTTGTGCCGCTATTGTTCCTCCTTTTAACCATAACCCTCCTGCACCAAAAGTAAAAGGAGTTATTGCGACGGCAGCTATGTTAGTTGGTGACGAAAATCCAGCAGCGGTATGATCTCTAGCAATCTTCCACCAGTCTCTATTATGAACACGATCCCAAATATGCATCTTTAATCCAAGATCATAATTTTGTTGATCTGTTCGTTTTTCCATAGCAGTATTAAATGTACTTGCTTCATTACTTTCAAACCATGACATATCCCATGCATAGTCATCCACTAGCTCTCTGGTATCACCAGCGAACTCTTGTCCATGTTCTTGAAGATACTCATCTTTTAAAACAGAGATAAGGGGTTTGTATTCGTGTAGCTTTTGATAATCAAGTTGTTCTTCTAATAGAATACGTTTGCGAAGAATTGCCTTATCTTCTTCGCTATATCCATCAGGAATATCATAATCACCAAGCCCCCCGAAAGTTTCTATAGCCATTTTTAACCACCCACTCCTAAATGGTCTTCTTCTACTTTTAATGCACCGGGAGATAGCACTGAAACAGGAGGAAGGGAAGAATTAGAACCACCACTAGCTTTTCTATTCCCTACGAGTATTCTTAGTTCTTTTAAAAAGCGCCTTCGCATTTTATTATCAGTTTCTAATTTTGTTTTCATAAAATTAGCTTGGTCTTTTGGGTCTATTATTCCAAACCTTACAATGTCTGGTTGCATTATTTTTCTTAGAACTGCTGCATACTCTACTTCATCAAAGGCGTTCAGAGAAGCTCTTTGTTTTATTAAGGCAGCTAGTCTAACCTTGTTTCCAGTTGTGTTAGAGCCTTGCAATTTGGCTATTTGCCTATTTAATATTGCAGCATGAGGCATAATTTTGGTTCTACTAAAATGTTCTACCGTTATTCCTATTGCTTCTGTAAACGATGAATTTAGTGTACTAAGTAAACTCTGGTCTATAGCAGGCAGATTATTAAATACTTTTCCATATACTTCTTCAGAAGAGAGATTAGGGTGATTTCTTTGTACCTCACTCATTGCAAAAGTTACCTCTCTAACCACCCTGTTTACATTATTCCCTATTCCATCTGGATTGTGCGTCCAATACTGTCTTCCATCAGCAGTATTAAAACCTGCATACACCATACTACCTGCTTTTGCTGCTTGAGATTCTTCAGGATTCTTTAAATCAACTACAGTAAAACCACTAAAATTTCCTTTTATTACTTTTTTATATTCTCTTTCTTTACCAAGATAGTTTAATTTCTTGAAATAACTTGAAAAATCTTGCATAGCGGGGGTTAAGAGACCTTCTGAATTTTTAAATTTTGGCATACTAGTTATATCTTCTAACCATTCATTTCCGATTTCTCCTTCGTTATACTTTCTACTAGCGGTTTTTTCTTCTTCTTTTTCTCTCTGCAAAGCCTTATACTCTGGAGTACCCATAGCGGCTAAATTTGCTTTTATATTCGCCATTACACGTTCTTCAGCAGTTTCCTTGCCTAACGCTCCCCCCATTGCTTCTATTGCCCCTGCAATACCTACACCATAATCTGAAATACCCATCTTATACCTCTTTCTGTATGAAACCAGCTTCTTCTGGTAGTTCCATTTGCATCTGTTCTTCTTGCATAGGTGTTTGTGCTAATGCCATCAAAGCATTATATTTTTCAGGACGAAGCTCTTTCGTTATTTTCAAAAAGTCATTAGGATGCATTTCTCCCGGTCCTTCTAATTTAGAAAACAAAATAGGTTCAACACCTGAATCTCGTGCATCTGCAATAATATTCAAGAAAAAAGCAGGTTTCATCAATTCTAAAACATCAACCGTATACTTCCCTTTCGTAAATCCAGAGAAAGTAATAATATCTACTATAACCTCAATAGGAACTCCTGCTGATAAACTCTTTAATACATTTTCAAAAGTTGCAGGAGTATAATAACTTTCTAATAAGGCCATAAAAGCATCAACAGGAGAATCAAATTCTGGGGGCTTCTCATAAGGATACTGTCCTTTTGGTTGTGTTAGGCTTTCTCCCGGTACAGAGACATTGAACATACTTGGTTCATATTCCATTTCATCTCTAATCATATGACGTATCCTTTTGCAAGCATATCCTCGTTTTCTAATTCTTTTTTCTCTTGTGGAATGAGTATATTGAAAACATAATCTAATTCTTCAGGAGTAAATCGTTGTAATACAATAGAATATAATTCTTGAAACTGTCGTTCTGCTTGTGCTTCTATAGAAGTATCCTTATTCTCATCAGATTTATCCATAGGCATAGCAAAGCCTTCTTCAATATTTCTAAAGGCAACCATGAGTTTATCGTCATCTTCTTCTATTTTTCTATTTTCAAGAAGAACATCAAATAGTTTTTGTTCCATTTATCTTTTCCTTTGATAATTCTAAGCTATTGCGCACCGAACATTCCGCCTAGAATAGCTCCTCCTGCTGTAATCAGAGCATTTGTTCCTGCCGATTTTCTCATTTTACTTGCTTCTCTACCTGTTATTTGAGCAATCACAATATTAGCATCCCTATCAAGCTGGTTTTCACTAGCAGTAAATACTCTAGCAGCATCATCTCTATACTTTTGCCATAGTTGCTGATATTCAGTCATATCAATTGCTAATGTTGATTGTGCAGCAAACTGATTAACCTGTTGTTGATTTGCATTATTTATGGTTGTAATTTGTCTTTTCCAATTTGCATTAGCTGCTTCAACTGTAGCCATCAGTTCACTATTAAACCGTTCTCGTTGATCCGCTGTTTTTGTATTGAAAATAGATACAGTTGTGTCTTGTTCAGCATTAAATTGTCGTAAAGCAGATAGACGAGCACTATTTGCTTCATCAATTTGCACCCCTAATTGAGCAAAGAAGCGATCAATTTCTACTTGATTTCTAGTATTTAATTGTTCCATAGCGTTGACTGCTGCTTGATCAGAGAGCATGAATTGATTGTGAGCTTCTGCATTAAATATTTCTGTTTGTTGACGGTTAGTTAAATTTGCTGTATCAATGGCTAAAAAACTCTGGGCATTTGTTACTGCTGCTGTAGTTCTAGCATCTAAGTTAGCCCTATCCATAGCAGCAAAAGTAGCTGCATTGGCTAATACAGCTTGTTGTTTATTATTAAGATTCTGAAGTTGAATAGTTGCAAAAGACTGCGCATCTGCTTGTGCAATAGGAGTAGCACTCTCTTGAATAGATTGGGCAATTGCTGCTGCTGCTATCGAAGAAGCACCTAACCCTCTACTCGACATAATGTTAGAGGCTTTTCTTGCTGCACCACTTGCCCATGCAGGAATTTGACCATTTTCAAATCCAGAGTACAGTTGTTCTAGTTGAAATTTTACTAAAGCTCTTTGATCCAGTTCTTCAGTTTGAGCCTCTGCAATAGCTCTCTCTGATACTGTTTGATCTAAATCACCTATTTGAAAAGTAGGTTCATCTTTTTGTTTTGCTTCAGCTACTCTTTGTTCTCCTGCAACTCTTGTTGCTTCTCCTTGCTCAACATCAAATTGTGCAGGTTTTTCTACATCAAGTCCAGTAGTAGCTGCTTTAGAAGCAGTAGCTGCTTTAGTTCCTGTAAGTAATTTATCAGTAGCAGTTAAAAATTCATCTGGTTTTGCAGTTATTTTTGCCGATTCCATAGTAGGTGCAGTTAGCTTTGTTGGAACTGGTTTTTTTGATTGCGCTGCTGGTGCTACTTCATGCGGAAGATATTTACCAGCAGGAAGAGTAGGCTGTGGTCCTGTACCTACTTTGTATGTACTCCCAGAACTTGCAGCATCCTTCGGGCTATCCAAAAGAACATACTTTTCATCCCCCGCCTGAATTTCTCCTAAATTAGGATCATTTCCATAATAATTAGGCATTCTTTTTCCTTTTTAATTATCTAGCCGCACTAGAACCAAAATAAAAACTAACGATAGCAGCTAACGTATGTATATATGCAGGGGCCAGTGCAATTCCCTCTATACTTTTCCAAAGTATTTTATCCGCCTGTTCCCAGATAAATGGAATGCCCCACTCACCTTTTTCTGTTACTGATACGACAACTGGAATATCAAAGAATGGCGCAGCAAACGGGATAATAACAATACAACCTACACAGATGAATGCAATGATACGTCGAGTAAAGGCGAATTGCTTATCCTT
>Ga0080013_1002562_pt2 | contig 13790 bp, 12 predicted proteins | sample ETNvirenome_6_85_FD_69236 | JGI IMG/M metagenome (GOLD analysis project Ga0080013, IMG submission 69236) | Marine viral communities from the Pacific Ocean - ETNP_6_85 (SPADES assembly) (version 2) | ecosystem: Environmental > Aquatic > Marine > Oceanic | place: Pacific Ocean | collected 2013-06-19 | reverse complement strand
TAGTACTGCCCTGTGAGACATCATCAAGTGTGAAAATATATCCAAATCCTCTTATACCATTGGTATAGGTCGCAGTTGTGGGATCATCGTCAAAACTAGCATATAGCAGCTTGTGTGGATCTGCAACGCTAGGATCTCCTCTGGTGGAACTAGAGATTCTGGTAGTTTGCATTCCGAAGTAAGCGTTTGTAGGATCGCTCAATCCGCCATCAGAAGCACTATGACGCAATCTAACAGATGGGAAATAAAATGATGCCGTAACGAAACTGTTGTAGCCCAAGAAATCATGTTTTACGGAGGCTCCGACGCCGGGGCCTCCTGAGCCAGTAGGAATGGACGCTCCACCTTTTATGAACACTGTTGAGTTAACATAAGCACCCGATACCATAGTCACCTCTTTTATACGTGGAGGGCCAAAATAGCCAAATGGTAAGTATGTGGCATCTGAAGCACCGGCGTCAACATCAGCATTCATTTCAACCCGAACATATTTTGATCTATTCGGGTAATCGCCATAGAGCTTCAGTCGTCGCTGCGTAGAATCCCAAGAAGAATATTGATCGCCAAGCTTGCGAGCGACATAGTTTGGAGAAGTTGGATCCAATGTAAGATTATCAAATCTTTCCAAAACAACAACCCTGTTATCAGTATCGTGGAGACTTCTCAAAACAAGAGAGAAGGTGCCATAATCTGTTTGGGTTGTGCTAGATTGCTTAACCTTCTCAATTGAAACCTTAGCATTTTTATGCAACCATTCCCCATGTCCTCGGCCAATCAGACGGAAGAGCTTTTGAGAACTTTCAGCCACGAATGAGCCACTAGCCCCCAAGTTCTGGCCGATAAACCATCCTGCCGTCGCCTCCCTAGAAGCCTGTCCTTTCATCTGGCTTGGTGTAGTACCAATCGAACTACTGGCTGCTATTCCGAGAATAATACCGACAAGAGAATCCTTAGTGGTTAAATCGCCTAGGCTTTGGCCGGCCCCATCACGCAATTCTTGCTCAAATGTTTCACCGAGCCAATAATCTTTCTCCGAAGCTCCGGCATAAAAAGTCGAAGCACCAACATTTCCAAGTTGCGGGTTAGTGTTGAACCGCTTACGGATGAACGTTTCTTTTGAATCATCAAAGTCAAATAGGACAGTCTCAGAGCCCATAGAAGAGCCACTTAAGACGACAGTAAACAGACCATTGCTATCCGCAGTAATCATGGTTGAAGCGGATCGTAACAAAGTTTCGCTGCCATGGCCATCATAGAGAGTACCGCTCAAACAAATTGAGCCATTATCTAAATACCAGATCGCCGCTAAAGTACCGGTAACGTGCTCTGCTTGGGTACTGGATGAGGGGAACACGAAAAGCCCATATGCTCCACCATTTGATGGTGTTGCGGCTGCGATATTGTTAGCTGTCTTCCAGCCTGCGGAAGCATCGCCGCCGGCGGCATTGCCGGCTTCGGTTTCTTGTCCGAGAAGACGAATATAAGTAAGGGGCGCTATATTTGGTTTCAAAAAAGCTTTAGCAGCATAAGTCCCATACATAGGAGACTGATAATTGCCATCACGATAAACATCGCCGCCTCCCATACCGGGCACAGTATCACCAAACATAGTAACAAATTCGGAGAAAGATTCAACCTTAATAGGTTGCATTGCCAAGCCTTTGCGGGCCCGGCCAATTACAACTGGGCCAATCGCTTCTGCTACCCTGGGACGAAATGAATTATCGATTTCTTCAATAAAAACTCCCGGTGATACAAACTTAAATTGTTTAACTGACATCTAATAGTCCCTCATTTTTTAAGTAATAGCTCAAAATATTACCATTTATCACTATCTAAATAGTGGTTTTAGACCCGAAAAGACTTCAGGAAGTGATTTAAGGCATGAAAAAACCATCATTACCCGCCGGAACTGTCGATTCTCTGGGGAATGATAATTCTACAACATTTTCATCTACACGGACAATGGGCCTATCGTCACTCTCACCAGCGCCCATTAAATAACCCAAAACTCTAATATTTATTTCACTAGTAAAAAGTCTCGCATCTTCATTTAGCGTGGCTACATTATTAGCATGTGTAAAGTTTTGTTCCATAAATGCTTCATATAAATGGCCATTTCTGCGCATTACGAAAGAATTAATTTGACCAGTTCTTGTTATAAATGGCTGCATAAGTTCGTTCATCTGTTGCTGATATTCTGTTCTAATAGTAATTTTATATTCTACATTAATATAAATGGGAATTGGTATTGATAAAAACTGGATAACCACTTTTTTATTGATTCTCGGAAAATACCTTTGTTCGACTCCTGAATTGGCGGCGCGCGTGCCAGAAGCAACAGCAAAATTTCTGGTTTTATCTTGAACTATTCTTTTGGCTATTACTATTCTTCCTGTTCTGCCATTTTTAGCCTTTGAAAACAAATGAGCCTGAAAGCCTCCCTTTCTATTTGGATCTTTGGTTATGTTTGTTCTCTCCAAACTAACCACTGGTAATATAATGGCCTTATTGTCGTCTCTTAGCTCTTTTTTATGTTTTACTTGGAATGCACGTTCAGGAACTTGCCACAGGACAGGAATTCTTTTGTAGCCTTCGTTGGTAGTAGTAAATAAATCTAAATCTTCTCGCATAAATGAAAATAGAGCATAATCTATATTCTCAATATTTGAGGCCAGCATGCCCACTTCTTTTAAAGTAAAATTACTGGATCCAGTTGGCAATAGAGCAAAATCAAAATTATCAGGTAGCATCAAACAGTCCCTTTCTTGCGCGTTTGCATGTCGCGGCGATTTCGAATGTATGATCTACTTGACCAAACAATTTTCTTTCCTCCGATACGGCAACTAGCTCATAGTATGTACCACCATACAAAACAAAATCTCCTTCACGAACAAATAAATTTTGGTCTTCGGTCAGCCGACGGCGATGAAAGTTAACGGTAATAGCGAAACCGTGATCTACGCCAACACCATCTAAATATTCAGTTGCTTCTTGGTCGAACGAGACCAAGGCATAAACCCTAACAGGAGGCAGAAAAGTTTTATTTATAGCTTCGCCATAAAGCTCATGAAAGTTGGTCGCCTCCATATCAATAGGATAATAAAGTATTTGTTGACCAATAATATTTTCTATTAATTCGTCATTAACTTGTTTAACAAGATTTCTCTCTTTTTGACCGAGAAATAAAGGTGGTGGGGGCGCTGCGGGTTTTGACCATTTGGGCATTTATTTATTTTTATCCTACAAATATTGGTAATGGAGATCTCCGAAGAGTTTCTTCAGCGGCAGTAACCTTTTCTTGATCCTTCTTCGCAAGTTCGTTATATTCAATTTCTTTAAGGGTCTCCGACAATTTATCTTTAAGTTCCCGCTGTTCTTCTTTGGCTTGTGATGCTAATTCGGCATGATTAAGTGTTATGGATTCCCCCGGAATTGGAATTGTTGTAAATTTGCCACGTATTTGGGATAGCATTTCTTTGCTTAATGCCAAGGCGTATTTACGAATCCACTGTTTACCCATTGAATTAATATTATTATAAGGCAAATTGTCAAATGGAAGAGTATTAATGTTGTTTACACCATCAATGCCGGTTTGAATATCATCGTCTTCTCCCCACGCATCATCTACAATTCTAAATCTAAACCAAATTCTGTCCAAATATCCAGAATAATTTCCTCCTCCTCTGGGTGTGGGATATAATCTTAATTTATTGTTCGCGATTTCATATGAATAATGTGAAACTCTTGTATAGAGGGAATCTTCATACATTATAGCTTGCAATTTATTTTGCCAAGTTGGCACAATTTCAAATGTAGAATCATCAGCATATTGACCATAAGTTGAATAATTGCCGACGACGCCAATGCCGCCATAATATCCATAAAATCGCCACATCGCCACAGGGCTGCGATAAAAAACTTTGTCGATTATAACGCGACTGGCGCCAACCTTGCCGGAATATCCGATGGGGGCGCCTCTGTCATCTTCACCAGATACTGAAGAAGAAGAAATGATAGTTTGTAAATCATATACTTCTTGATTTTTGACTGTTACAAAAGATCCTGAATAAATTGTCACTGTTCCGCCGAAGCCGGCCATCGTAGCCATTGAATCGCCAATTCTATTAGTATATGATATTTGGATCCTTGGAAATTTTAGACTGGCGCCGGAAGGGCCATCTATGCGCTCGCCATTATAATTAAAAGTACCGGTAACTTTGCCAAGAGCATCAGATAAAACATTCTTGCCTTGATGCAGATTAATAATATAAGAATATTCTAATACTGCTTCTTCGTAAGCGGCATAAACATTTCCGGCTGTAATTTCAATATCGACAATATCCCCACCAAGTTTTTTATAAGTATAAGCAACTTGCAGTGCTGCACCACTTAAAAAGTTTGCAGAGCCGGTATAGACACCAAAAGGAACAGCAGAAGCTACATCTCCATAAGTGCCTGTAGAAGGCAGAATAATTGAACTTGTTGCAGATGTCGGGCTTAAGTTGGTTGGCATCCCTTAGATCTCCTTTTTTCACAGTAAATAGTTACAGCAAAGCAAAAAATAAGAAATAGGCCTCTTAGCTTAATTTATTTTTATTTTTAGCAACAGTGGCTTTGGCCTTGCGACGAGAGGTAGTTTTTTTCTTTGTTTTTTTCTTTATTGCGGCTTTGGGCTTAACAACTATAACTTCTTCTTCTTCTTTAACCAACTCAAGTTTATCATTATTTTCTTCAAGAACGATAGGCACCTCTTCTATTTCGGGCTCTTGGGCCTCATCAAGTGAGTTGTTATCATAATTTACCAAACGTGGATGGCTTGAATGCTTATTTTTAAATTTAGTACTTCTAATAATACGACGTTTTTTACCCATTATATCTCCAATGGTTATAATAAATAGTTTTGATTTTCCAAAAACGAAAATCTCAAAAAATTGACGGCGATATTTTTCGCCAGATCGACATTTTTTAAAAAAAACCCCCAACCAATAAAGGAAGGGGGGGGTTTCAGCAATATACTAAAAGTATGCTTATTCTAATTAAGGAGCAGTAAATACATTGGTAGTAACGAAGCCTGTAGCCTGGGCTGACATTAATTGGCCGGATAGTAACCATGTATTGCCCGATGCTGTTCCAATTGTTGATGCAGCCACTGCTGTCGCTCTAAAATGAGTACCAACTGCTATAACGCCGTTGGTGGTGTCATCTGCCAAAACCATCGTACCCTCTCCAGCCGCCGGTATGACAGTGGATTTATCGGCAGTAGTGACGGCAACGGTGTCGAGAACAGATAATGTTCCAATAAAATCATCATATCCTTTAGTTGGTGACGCAGTTGCGGAGGTAGCACTGCCACCTGTATTAATTGTATATGAACCTGCCGCGCCGCTGTTGCCGGCAACAGTAACAATAAAATCATAAAATGTTCCAACCATTCCCGATGTTATAGTTGGTAAATTAATTACTTGGATCTGTGCGACCGTGCCTCCCAAGACAATTAGTGTACCACTTTGATCGGCAGTTAGAGTCGTCTCAGCAGTTTCTGAGTCTATTGTAAGCACTTTTCTTTTATATGTTAACTGAGAGCCTCCTAATGTGATATCTCTCTTTAAATTCTCTAATAATGCCTCAACTCTCGCGAGGCCAATTCTTCTACTTCCCATGTTAAAAACCCTCCTTTTTTAATCGTGTCACCGCAGAATTGCGGCCGTGAATATATCTACTCACGCAATAACTTGGAATGAATCTTGCGATTCGATAATAAATAGTCTCTAAAAAATGAAAGCCCCCTTCCGAAGAAGGGAGCTTCACATTTATTTGCTAGTTAGCTAAATTTAGCTAGTAGCGCCGGCCTCACCTAAGAGACCTCTAACCACAACTAAGCCGTACATATCAGGACGAACCATCTTCTTGGCATAGCGAGTCATCACGCCCTTACGGGGCACGAAGTCTTCGGGGCCAAAGATTGTGGGAGTGGTCTGTAGCGGCACATACGGAGCGTATACATAGCCACTTTCTAGGAAGCTAGATCCTCTCCGACCGATCAAAACAACGTTCCGCAGGAAGTATGGGTCAACAATGACATCAAACTTCTTACTCAAAGAACCAGTCTTAAGAGCACCAAGGGATCCCTTCTCGTCATCGTGAGTGACGGAAGCGCGGAAACCAGCGGTAAACTCAAGAATATTGGCAACTTCAGGTCCGCAGACAACGAAGTTCGCACCACCTCTCAGAGTCTTACGATGAATCTGTGCAGAAACATCATTGATAGTTTCTACCAGAGTCTCATACCACTCTGAGACCGTACCGGTGAAATCAGGAGCGGCCGAAGCAGCACCAATCTCGTTACCATTAGAGTCCAAGAACATTCCTGGGGCACGAGCCCAATAGCGAGTTGCAGCGGTAGCACCATTAACCAAGTCAGCCAGAATCTCACGGTCAATCTCTAGAGCAATCTGCTCAGAGAGAATGCTAGTAAGCTCGACTTCAGCATCAAGGTTGTGGTAAGCATTGAGATCTTGTCCCAACTCTGGAGTCCACTTAGCCTTGAGCTTCTTGGTCTGTGCGGTCACAGCAATGCTATCCACCTTAATGTCGATCTCTGGGATTTGTTCGTTTCCTTCCAGACCCCACTCAGAAGCACCGATAACGGCACCAACTGAATCAGCCGAATTAAAGTTATCCTTAAGTGGATAAGCAATGTTCACGGTAGCAGCCTGCGGTGTGTCAACACCAGCGGCACCTACGTTTACGCTAGTCAGGAAATATAGCATCACGTTGCCACCAGAAGACGTAATTTGCGTAAGCCTTCTAATCTGCTTAGTATCCGAAACCGTGAGAGTCCCGATTTCATTGACAGTATTCAGGTTCTCAATAGAAGCCGAAATAGCGCCAAGGTTATTGTAATCCAGGTCGCTAGAAAACTGCGCCTGCGGAACATCCATCCGAATAACCCAGTACGCCAAAGCGGAAGAACTCAGAGCAATAAGATCTGGATCATAAACAATGTCCTTCTTATTGCTATTCGAGCTACCAGTGAGATCGAAGCGCCGAAGAAATAGGGCGCTATGGGCCACACCAGACGAGCCAGTTGGCGAAGCATAAGCATAACCACGAGCACCAACAGTGCGAGGACCAGAAAGATCTTCTTTTAGATCTCCGATCAAGTTAAGACCAGCAGTCAACTGGGAACCAACCCTGTCGCCACCATAAATTGACTTGTCAGAAATGTTACCTAACCTTCGACCTTCAGATCCAGCGGCTCCCAGATCTGGTGAGAACACAAAATCTAGGAAGAAAATGAGTCCACTAGGGAGACTCATTGGCTGAACACTAACAAGATCATTAGCGATCAGACCCGCAAAAACGCGACGAACAATAGGAAACGCGACGGCTGCGAAACCTTCAACATCTCCAGAAGCCATTGCAGAACTCTCGCGTAAGAGTTCTTTGGCTTGATTTTCCAGAAGACGAGACATGCTATGACGCTGACGCTCGTTCTCCAGGCCCTCTAAAAGACCGGTTTTTTTCCACTTTTTTAGAAGTGCGTGCGATTCAGCACGCATATCACGATTGACAATTCCTTCGGTCAATCTTTCTACAATACCAGACATAAATATCACCTCCTTAAATTATTTTATTTAATACCTGCTAATTTCTTCAACCTTTCAGAGAAAGGATCGGATTTTGATTGGCTATCGCCCCGAGAGGCGCGTAAAACGGAAGAACGATGAGTAATTGCTTCGCTCAGTGATTGTGGACTTCTCTTAGGAGTAGACTGCACTGTGCTTTGAAGCGTTTCTAAAATCATCTTTGCTTCCTCTACTGAACCAGCACTGGAAATAGCTTCGACAATTCTTTCTTTTTGCCGCTCATTCAAGGAGGTATTTCTTAACACACGGTTAGTATAAAGTAAACGGGCATTTGAAAGATTAACATCTTGGACATTTTCTTTCAAAGACCTGACTACATCTTTGTAGTTATTAAGTTTGCCCTTGAGTTGTTTATTTTCAAAAACCAACTCTTCTTGGGCTTTCTTAAGAGCTTCCAAATCTTCTTCTATATCAGTGCTACGGCGGTGGGCGAGTTCTTTTTCCATTTGATACTTTGTATCTTCACTTGAACGTCCAGCCCAACCTGCCAATTCGGCACCCATATCAACTGTAAGTTTTTCTACGATGGCATCTATAAGTTCTTCAGAAATATCATCGGATTCTTCTAAACCAGCTTTCGTCATTGCGTCTGCATCTGCTTCTTCAGCGGCGGCGGCACCTGCGAGTGCAGCGCCTCCAGAGTCGTCATCTTCCTCTGCTTCTTCGCCGGCAAAAGTGCCTGGATCGGTGGCTTGCTCACTTAATTCGTCAGAAAGCATAGAAAGAAGGTCTTCTTCATTCAATTCAACTTCCTCCGATTCTTCAAGCTCTTCCTCAGTTTCTTCAAGCTCTTTGGGGCCCTCGACATCTTCCTTCAGGGAGCGCAGTGCTTCAGCCAATTCTTCAAAATCAACTGTTATTTCTGAAGTTTCATCTTCTTCGGGACAAGGGCAAAGCTCTTCACCTTCGGCGGCGCCCAAAGGTACATCTTGCGCTATATCGCCAATTGGGCCGGCCATAGCAGCAGGACCAGCATCGAGGCCTCCCAAACCAAGCTCATCTTGTTCTAATAATCTGTTAAGAGTGTTTTTAACTTCATCTGAATATTTTTCAATAATTGTGGTTTCTGCATTTTTCAAAGCAGCTTCTTTCAGCGCTTTCGCGTCAACAATAGCTTGTTCTAATAATACTGACATTTAAAACCACTCCTAAAAACATAATTTTTCATAATAAATAGTGTTAATATTTTAAAAATACCGTTTTCATAAATTAATGTGGCCTTGATATCAATTTATACTTAACCACAACGTTCTCCCATGTAACTTTTCCCGTACCATTGTTTTCAACACATACTCCCACATACATACTTGTCCAAGGCCCTGCAGCTAATGCGGTATTCTTCGTGCCGTTTTTGACAGTCTGGTCAGGGGCTCTTGCAGTAACCATGCAATTTTCCGGCTGATCATCCATAAACATTATAATACCATAAGCCGTCAAGCCACCAACATTCCAGCCGCTGGTGGAGGAGGCAGAGCTACCTAATACGTTGAGGGCTCCCCGACCAAGCGATCGGGCGCCATTCCAATTTATACCGACTTTATATCCTATCATAGTATCCTGATCATCGGTACTGGAAACAAACCCTTCCATTTCAACAGTACCGCCGCCGTCTGGCTTATCAGCTTCAACTTTAAATGCTATAGCTATAGAACTAGAAATGAAATTAGGTACTGTATTGCCAGATTTGAAATTATAGCCAAACATTAAGGCGTCAGCGCCTCCATCATTTTTGCCGTGACCTTCTACTACTACAGTAGATTTAATACCCAGAGTCGATTCAGCAGAAACCAATATATCATTTGGATCAGAAACCCAATCGGGTTTATCTAAATTTAATGTAACCCACTTATCTTCTTCGGGCAAAACCCAGCGGCCAACTGGGCCAGCAGTGGGCGCGACGGTGGACTTTACTTTTATGGTACCTTGCTGTGTTTGGCCGATGCTTCCTGTCATTTCAAAATCCTAAGTTGACTTTATTTATATTATGTTGTTGATATATATTTATATTTAATTGTAACATTGTCCCACTGAGTTTCCGCTGTTGAAGATTGATCGACATATAATCCAGCATATATCTTCTCGGGAGACGGCGCATCGCCGAAGGTGGTAGTATAGAAATTCTCTGAAGTTTTGCCGGGATTTGGAGATAAACAGACAACAAGCGCGTTATCAATAAAAGCATCAAATCCATAATAGATATAAACTGTTGAAGAATTGCCGAGGCCTCCAGTCTGACCGCCAGTACTGGTTGACTGCCCTTGTCTTTTTGCTTCTGCGTAGAGGTTAGAACGGCCACCATTCCACTGCATTCCACAGGCATATCCGCTATTGCCGCTGACGCCGGCGCTGGCGTAGGGAAGATTGGTAATAAAGGCGCCAATTCCCGAAGTTCCGGCGCCGGAGGGCTTGTCCGCTTTAACTTCAAACATGATGCCCATGGAACTAGAAATGAAATTGGGACTTGCGTCCAGAGTAAAACCAATCATAAGCCCATCACGATCTTTGGTCTGGCCGACTCCTTGAATATTGATTGAACTTACTATGCCCAAAGAAGAAGAAGCTTCTTCAAAAATATCATCATTATCGCCAATCCAATCGTATTTTGAAAGATCGAGTTGAATCCAGGTATCTTCATTGCTTATAAGCCAACGCTCAGGCTGATCAATCTCGTCTTTTATCTTTCTGTTCGCCATTAGTTGGTGCCGATAATGAAGAACTTACTTGAACCATCGCAAACGAGAGTCACAGAGCCATAGTTAGAACCAATTGCAACACCGGCATTACTACCATCGATTGTTTCTGAGCCGGATGGCTCTATAATTATGAGATTCGTAGAAGCGGTACCACCAGCATCTTTGAAAATTAATCTTTGCCCTGCATCATAATTACTAGCGGCCAGCAATGAAGCAGTCATATAAGCAACTGTGTTCTCATCACTGCCAGATGAATTAAGCGCTAGAACATCGTTTGATGCTGAAACCGCAAAAACCTGATCGTCTACAAGATTAAGAGCAAGATATGATGGAGAGAAGCCGCCGGATGCTGCCTCCCAACCGGGTACCGCACCATCTAAGGTAAGTACGTGATTGTCGCTACCAACTGCAATTCGAGTTAAAATACCGCTGGAATTGTTGTAATACATATCACCAGAAGCATCAGAGCCCAGGGCGAAGCCTCCATTGGGTATGTCTAAGTCGCCGGCGATAGTTACAAGAGAAGCGGTGCCGTTGCCGATGGTTACATCAACCTCGTCTTCGGCAGAGCCATCGGTAATGACCAATCCATCTTGAAATTCCCCATCATGAGTTGCAACACTTAGTGATAGTTTGCCTCCCTCTTGGCCGTTGGTGGCATCTGCAACTTGGGCTGAAATACCAGCGAACAACACTTGATCTTGAGCGTCGTCATCGCCATAAAATTCAATTGCTCCGCAAACATCATTATCGGCGCCGGCTGAGCCTTTGTCTTTGACAAAACGAAGGCGCGCGCCCCCTGTGTCGTTTGTGGTATTTTTAATTATAACCAGAGGGTCATTCGCATTTGCGGAAGAAAATGTATTTGTGTCGCCGCCTATAGTCAAAGAACCGGTTGCAGCTATATCGCCACTTGTCGCCAAGCCGCCTACAGTAAATATATCACCAGAAGAGGACATAGCGCCAGGGCCGGCAGTTATTCCTCCTACAGTCAAAGAGCCCGAAGCAGCTATATCGCCACTTGTTCTCAAGCTATAACTGAATATCTCACCAGAACTTGAAAGTTTGCTCTTAAGTGTTGTCGAGCCTGTAATAGCAAGGTCACCACTTGTCGCCAAGCCGCCTACAGTAAATATATCACCAGAAGAGGACATAGCGCTAGGGCCAGCAGTTATTCCCCCCACAGTCAAAGAGCCCGAAGCAGCTATATCGCCACTTGTTCTGAGACTGTAACTAAATATTTCGGCTGAGCCTGATACTTTTCCATCAACTAATACAGTAGTACCCTGCAGCTTTAGGCCGGCCGAGGCTCCAGAAATAATTAATAAATTAGTGCCGTTCTCATCATATTCAAGATGGCCATCCGAATTAGTTCCGAAATATAATTTGGTGTCATCGGCTACTTTAAGATCTGTATCATCCCAAGTAAAAACTGCAATGCCGCCCAACTCAGAGCCGCCATTATTGTATTGTATTTGGGTATCGGTGCCGCCGGGCTGACCGCCGGGGGCGAGTACGAGCTTGTTATTTGCGTCGAGAGTACAAAAGCTTCCGGGCCCGGCGGCAGTGCCACTTACAACCCCAAGTGGGGCGAAATATACACTACCTGAAATCCACAAACCTTCTTTGGACCCGGAAATGATGAGGACTTCTGGGACACCGGTGCCGCCGCCGGCTTCCGGTTCAAATTTTATATAAGCATCAGCGTCGGCTCCGAAGAAAATCTTCTGATCGTCAGCAATTAAAACTCCTTGAGATGCAGTTAATTTGCTTGTAACAGTAGTTACATCGGTGGCGGCGTCACCCAACGTAACGTTGCCCTTTATTGTGGCGGCGCCAGTAACATTAAGGTCGCCACTAGTTCTGAGACTGTAACTAAAGATTTCGCCGGAACCAGAAACCTTATCAGTAAATTTTACGCTTCCAACCTTAAAGGCACTAAAATTAGCTTCGGGAATATCGTAAGCGGCCCGATCGGGGCCGATGGCACCAACTTTGCCCATAACAAAACTGGCTGAGCTTTGATCCCACAATATTGCTTGGTTGAGATTACCATCGAGACCAAATATAAATCCACGATCCCCTACTGTACCAGTGTGAGCACTGCTAGTTCCGAAGCCAAGCCCAATTACCGGATCTCGTATAATTAAATTGCTTGAAGATAATGTTGTCGTAGTGCCTATAACGTTAAGGGCACCACTAATATTAAAAGTTCCAGTAAGCTCAAGAGTGCTGGAACTCGTTAAGAATCTAAATCTGGAAGAACCGGAAGCAGCATTCGCCCCAGTCATAAACAACAAAGAGCCAGTAGGCCCGTCGATAGAGACTGAAGCGGTACAATCTATATAAGCCCAGCCAAAATTAGCCATTAATTAACCTACTCCAACAGATCCAGACCAAGATGGGCCGCTAGATCCAGAAACTCGTGGTGATTGAATCGATGTCATGCCGGCTGCAACAGACATGTTATTAGAGCCAGACAACCAAAGTTCTGAGACTTTTAGTTCAAATATCTGACTTGTACTATCCTTCGGCACAATAAAAAAGTAATTATCCCAGTCGTCATCTCCATCGGAACCCAAAACACCATTCTGCGAGAATCCAACTCTACAATCATTGGTGCCGTCTTTATTCACTAAATAAATCCAGCGCGTTACAAAGGGAAATGTAATTTTACTACCCTCGCCTAGTGCGCCGTCGCCTCGCAGGGCATCAACTGAGCCAGTAGCATAAGGGCGCCCACTAACTTGATAAGCTGGCGTGTGGTTAACCCCCACATCCATTTTCCAAGATTTAGTAAAATTCGCCATAAGAACCTCCAAAAAATAAACTGTTCTTAATAAATAGTATTAATTATTTCTTTCTTACTTTTCTTGTGGCTTTCTGCGACTTTAAAAGCTCGCGTTCTCTTTCTCTCAATTTTCGCCGGGTTTCTTTTCTTTTTCTCTCAGAAGGTTTCAAGTAATATTGGCGATCTCTCAGCTTTTCTTTAATTTTAGATTTTTTAAATTTTCTAATAAATTTACGTAACATTCTATCAAAATTGCCACCACACTCTTTTAATGTAACAGCCACATTTACTCTTTTGCTCATTTTACTTCCCGTTCATTTTTTCAAATACCAAACTGGCATTTCCAACAAGACCACTAATATCAACTCCGGGATCATTTGAATCGCCTAAATCAGCTTGGCCTTCAGGCGTTTTGCGTCCAGATATTGGCTCTGTGTTCTCGAAAAGATTAACGCCGTTATAGGCATCAGCACCAACAGCTTCCATTAATCTTTTACGATGCTCTTGAAGTTTCGAATTAGTTTCTTGAGATTTGCGCCTCATTCGCAAATGTTTGTCAAAGGGACGTTCCTTTGGTTCATTTTGTTTTTTGGCTTCCACAATTGGTTGTTTTTGCAAACCGGCTGCAACTTGAGATACAACCTCAGTAAGAAG
>Ga0080013_1004449_pt1 | contig 13792 bp, 16 predicted proteins | sample ETNvirenome_6_85_FD_69236 | JGI IMG/M metagenome (GOLD analysis project Ga0080013, IMG submission 69236) | Marine viral communities from the Pacific Ocean - ETNP_6_85 (SPADES assembly) (version 2) | ecosystem: Environmental > Aquatic > Marine > Oceanic | place: Pacific Ocean | collected 2013-06-19 | reverse complement strand
CCAAGAATGGCCCATGATGATACAATCGAAAGTTTATATTATGCGAATGTTCATGCATTTCCTCCTAATTATAAGAGATCAAAGGATAATAAGAAGGAATGGTACAAACCAACGCGAAAGGCTAAGCCTTGGGTGGTTGCATAAATGGCTGTAATTCCTAAGAATTTGTCTGAAGGACTTCATACTAGCTTACTAGCAGCTGGTATGGTTCCTGGACCAAGTGGAGTAGTTGCTGATTTAATTGATTCTGCATTATATGCTAGTGAGGGTAGAGTTAAAGACTCTTTGTGGTCATTACTTGCTGCTGTTCCTATTGTGGGAGTTGGCGCTGGTCTTGCTAAAGCAAAAAAGTTATCAAAGGTAGGTCGTGAGCTTATAGATAAAAGGAAATTCTATAATAAAATGATAGACCAGATTGAAGCAACTGGTTATGATATGACTAAACCTTATCCTTCTTTTATAGCTATGATGCAAAGATATGATAAGGGTGGTATGAGTGCCGTTCAAGATTTAGTGCAAAGTATGACCAAAGTCACTCCCCCCGTATTTCAGACACACAAAATAGCAGAAGCTGGTGGGAAAGTTGCTCAAAGAACGAAAGCTGCTCAGGGTGTAAATGTAAGACCAGAGCAAGCAAGGATTATTAATGAGAGTTACACACCTTCTGTGGCTCAGAAAAATTATGATGCTTCTCGGCAGGCAAGAAATGATTACAGGCTAACGCGTTCTGACCAAAAAGCCGCAGTGGAAAAAGAGAGGAAAGCATTAGAGAGAAATAAATAATAAATGAGATATATTAACAACATAACAGGAGAATAGTAAAATGGCAAGTGGAACAGGACCAATGAAAAAGAAAAAGAAACCAGCCTTTTCAAAGACAAAGGCAGTTGCTGCTAAGGCTAAGGGCACTGCTTCTAGAGTTGCGGAGAAGCTGAACCCGTTTGACGCTGAAAGTAAAGAGCGAAGACGGCAAAGAAAACTCAAGAAGACTGGCAAAAAAGCAATTGCGAGAGACAAAAGAGCACAAGCTGGTAAAAGAGCTAAGGGCACTGGTCTCATTAGTACGAAAAAGGGAAGAGCTAAGGCTATTGGAGCAACTGCAGATACTCAGGTTCGTAGAGGAGCGGTAAAACGTGTGACTACTAAGAAAGGACCTGATTATGTGAAGTATGGCAAGAAAACCAAAGCAGCTAAGAGTTTTAGATCAGCTTTTAAAGCTGGATGCGCTGGTGGAGCAAAGAGTTTTACTTGGGACGGTCGTACTTATAGTTGTAAAAAGAAGTAATGCCTAGATTTGGGTCTCGATCTAAAAAGAGGCTTGCAACATGCGATGATAGGTTACAAGACCTTTTTAAAGAAGTAGTAAAACACTTTGATTGTTCTGTAATCCAAGGTCATAGAGGTAAGGCAGATCAGAATAAAGCGTTTGACGAGGGACGAAGTAAGCTTCGTTATCCTGATGGTAATCATAATGCTAGTCCTTCAAAAGCCGTGGATGTGGCTCCTTACCCTATCGACTGGAGCGACCGTGATAGGTTTCATTACTTTGGTGGTTTTGTTCTGGGCATCGCGTCGCAAATGGGATTGAAGATACGTTGGGGCGGTGACTGGGACAGAGATACGCAAGTGAAGGATAATAAATTCGATGATCTTCCACACTTTGAAATAAGGGAATAATGGCAAAACCAGGTAGAAAATCAAATAAAGAAAGAGCTGATGTAATTAAGACTCTTTGGGAGAAGACTAATAATCTTCATAGACAAAGATGGCAAGGTCTTAGTCAAGAAGGATATGACTTCTATTTAGGTGAACAGTTAACCTCAACTGAGAGAAGTGATATTGAAGAAGCTGGGATGCCTACATTTATTATTAATAGGATTCTTCCTATTATAGAAATAATGCGTTACTTCGTAACGGCTAATAATCCCAAGTGGAAGGCTGTTGGAGCTGAGGGTTCAGACGTAGATGTTGCTCAGGTACACTCAGATATAGCTGACTATTGTTGGGGTCTTTCTAATGGTAAATCATTATATGGTCAGGTTGCGCTTGATTCTCTTACTAAAGGAATTGGTTATTTTCTTGTTGATATAGATAGAGACGCTGATATGGGAATGGGTGAGGTTTCCTTTAGTCGTGTAGACCCGTATGATGTATATGTAGACCCATCTTCAAGAGATTTCTTATTTAGAGATGCGTCTTATATCATGGTTAGAAAACTTCTTGCTAGAACTCAGCTTATTAAGATGATGCCAGACCATGAGAGAAAGATTAAGGCTGCGAGTAATATGGGTCAGGTTTCACAATATTCAATGGCTGATAGGTCTGATGCTCAGAGTATCCTCCCAGAGGATATTACTCTTGGCATTAGTCTTGATGGTGAGGATGATGATCTTCTTGATTACTATGAATGTTATGAAAAAATAAAGGTTCCCTTTGTCACAGCCTTTATGAAGATTCCTGTAACACCAGCGCAATCATCTGAAATTGATAAAGAGATGCAGGTTAAGCAACAGGAATTTCAAGATGAAATGTCTGTTCAATATGCTGAAAAGCAACAAAAAATAAAGGAGCAATTAGCTAATGCGGAGATTATAGAAGAGCGGGCTGAGCTTGAATTAGATAAAGCTGAAAAGGAGATGATGGAAGCTGTTGAGAAAAATCAACAGATGCTAATGAGTCAGGCTCAAGAATTGAAGACTCAGGTTGAACAGGTGGTAATGTCTGCTGATGAGTTTAATTCGATTAAAGACCATCCCGAAACAAAAGAAAATATTATTGATTCTATTCCTTTTTATAGAGTGCGTATTAAGCTGACATGTACCGTTAGTGACCAGTTTTTATATGAGTATGAGATGCCGTTTGAGCATTATCCTATAGTTCCTTTTCCTTATTTGTATACTGGAGTTCCCTATCCCATGTCGGCTGTTATGCCGCTTGTTGGGAAGCAAAGAGAAATTAACAAGGCACATCAGATAATGATTCATAATGCTAATCTATCCTCTAATATGAGATGGCTTTATGAGGAAGGTAGTGTTGATGAGGAAGAATGGGAGCAATATTCCACAGCGCCTGGAGCTTTGTTAAAGTATAGGCAGGGATTCGCAGTCCCTCAACCCGTTCTTCCAGCTCCTATCAATAATGCCTTTTACACTATTACTCAGGAAGGTAAAACTGATGCTGAGTATATATCTGGTGTGCCATCTGCTATGATGGGGTTTACTCAGGAACAGTCTGAGACTTATAGAGGACTACTTGCTAATGATGAGTTTGGTACTCGTAGACTAAAAGCGTGGATGAATAATATTGTTGAACCAGCTCTTGAGTATCTTGGAGTGGTATTTAAAGAAGTTGCTCAATCGCATTACACGGCTGATAAGGTTTTTAGAATAGTTCAGCCGCAGGCTGGTGATTCTGAGGAGAAGGAAGTAAGGGTAAATATACCAATCTATAATGATTTTGGTAATGCTATTGGGAAATTTAAAGATTATGCAAGCGCTCGTTTTGATATACGTATCGTGGCTGGAGCCACTCTACCTCTTAATAGATGGGCGCTTATTGAAGAATATTTTAAGTGGTTCCAGGCGGGTCTCATTGATGATATAGCGATGTTAGCTGAAACTGATATTAGAGGTAAGGAGCAGATTATTGAACGTAAGTCTCTTTATGCTCAGCTTCAGGGTCAGGTAGAATCAATGACAGAAGCAATAAAGGATAAAGAAGGGACCATAGAAACACTTGAACGTCAACTAGTCCAGGCTGGTATTAAACAAAAAGTAATGGGAGCCGAGACTGAAATAAGAAAGGATGTTCTTGAAACGGAAGCTCAGCAGAAGTTGTTGCGAGGCATGTTAAGCACTGAATTTGAGAAGTTTAAAGCTGAAATGGACTCAAGATTAAAAGCTGTTGACACAGATAAGGAAAAATAGATAAATTAAGGATGATAAATTATGGCTGATGAACTAGTAAGCAACGTCATGGATAGCAACGATGAATTTCTAGCTGCCGTGGCCCCTGAAAGCGAATCTACTGACACGTCTAGTGACTTTAACGTAAACGAGTTCTTCCTCGAGCTAGACAAGTCGGTCAACAGTGCGGTCTACGATGATGGCACTGGCACCGAACAACCTTCTCAGACAGCAACCTCCGAAGAGCCTATAAATAACAATATAGGTGAGAGTCCTGTGCAAGAAGAGGCGTCTGTTGATGATATTCAACAGCGTTACGCAGCTTCAAGTAAAGAGGCAAAGAGACTCAACGATCAAGTAAAATCTGTTGAGCCTTATATGCCTATTCTTGATGCTATGAAAGAAGACCCCAATTTAATTCAACATGTGAGGAATTATTTTGAGGGTGGTGGACAGACACCTGTAAGCGTAAAAGATCAGTTAAATCTAGGGGAAGACTTTGTATTTGATCCTGATGATGCTGTTTCTAATCCCAGCTCTGATTCTGGTAAGTTATTGGGCGCTACAGTTGACGGTATTGTTCAGCAAAGGCTAAATTCTGCTATGTCTCAGCAAAAGCAAGAGAGTAACAGGACAGCCGATGAATCAGCCTTCAGGACGAAACACGAAATGTCGGATGGTGAGTGGACAGAATTTGTTGACTTCGCTAAGAATAAATCACTAGAACTTGAGGATATACTATATCTCAAGCGAAGAAAAGAAAGGGAAAAGACTATAGCCACAGAAGCACGGAAAGAGGTAACGGGCCAGATGCGTAAAGCATCAACAAAGCCTCAGTCTCTTGCCAATGCTGGATCAGCTCCAGAGCCAACTAAATCCATAGATGATAACCTGTTTGATGCAATAGCAGGGTCTGAAAACAACTTGGATAATCTGTTTGGTTAATAAACTAATGGAGGTTGAAAATGGCTTCAACACCTTTAGCCCTATCCGCACAAAGTGGATGGACTGAAACCGATCATCCGCGTGGCGGGAGTCCTCTTGACACAGGCGATCTACGGAGAAAGTATAATTTCGGAGATAGACTCTCCGAGCTTGCAATTGCGCAAGACCCTTTTTTCCGACTCGTTTCAAAAGTAGCGAAATCCCCCACCGATGACCCGGAATTTAAGTTCACGGAGAAACGTAATTCGTTTCATAAGCGGTACGGGTATGTAATCGGTTTTCATAATGGTACCGCTGACGTTACAGACGATGCGACACTTGTAAACACCTCAGACGCAGCTGTTGCTGCAGGAGGCGCTGTACAAATCTATGTATCCGCTGATTATAAATCAGCTGGTAACATTGGTAGTCGTATTGGTAATGCAGTAGCTGTCGGTGCATCTGGCACAAAACCGAGATTCTTTTTACAGAATCAAATCATACGTATTCCTGTTTCTGACACTGGTAGTTATGGTGTCGCTGAGGATTACATTTTAGTACATGTGCAGACAGTAGATAACGATCAAGCTGATGTTGCTAGCAAGGAATGTGTTCAAATAAATGGAACATGTATCAAAGCTGCTGGCTCTGGGAAAACGGAGTTAACTTCTTTTGAAGATGCTACTACGCTTTCCACTACACTGGCTCTTAGTACATCTATTGGACCTGCCGAACTGGCTTCAACACAGTGTCATATCGTTGGTACTTCATACGAGGAAGGATCAAGTCTTCTTGGTTCTACTTGGGATGACCAGCCTTACAGCACAGGTTCTGGTCTTGTTCAAACATTCCGTGATGAGTTTGGAATGACGAACAAAGCAAGAGCTACTGTTCTGAAGTACGACCCGAATGAGTTTGCACGTGTCTGGCGTGAGCATTTAGTTGCTCATAAGTGGGACATCGAGCAAGCTGCTCTTTATGGGTCACAGGGTAAACAAACTATCAGTTCTAAAGAATACTGGTATACCCAGGGAGCTGTTGACTATATAGTTAACTATGGCAACGTTTTTGCTTTGGATCACGCGACTAAGTCATCTGATTCATTCCTAGACGATATGTCTAAGTTCCTTGACCCAAGGTACAACAGTGCAAACGCTACTGTGTTCTTCTGTGATACGGCAACGTACAACTGGATGCACAAGCTAAGTGGATACTTTTCCAATAACGTTGGAATGGTTAATCCTGGTTCTGGTACTAGCACTCCTAATCCTAGTGATAGCGCATTAGGTAGAGCTGACTTTGCCATGGCTGGCAAACGTAAAGTGTTTGGCGTTGATATTACGACAATTTCTACACCTTATGGTGATATGAATGTTGCTCGTAACGTACACCTTGATGGTTCCGATGTTAAAATCCTCGGAGTCAACATGAGATACGTGAAGTATCGTCCTCTCGTAGGTAACGGTGTGAATAGAGACACTTCTGTTTATGTCGGAGTTCAATCATTAGAGAACTCTGGTGTTGACAAGAGAGTCGACATGATCCTCACCGAAGCTGGATTCGAGTGGTCAATGCCTGAATCGCACGTCGTTTGGAAGTAAATAGAGGTTTGGGCTTTATATGCCCCCTGTGGTTTTACTCCTCCTTTTCCGCAGGGGGCGCCCTTCCCCTATAAACTACGATGAAGCTCTGGGAAAAAGTCAATAACCTGTGTGGATGCACTAGCAAATCACGGGTAATTGTAGAACACCTCAATCAAGCCTCTAAATGGGTCGTAAGCTCCCTTCCTGAGAAGTTCTTATGGTCAGTTGCTTCCACATCAGAAGTAACGGCTGGTACGGGGAGTGGTATAGCTTATGATAAGATTTTAGCTGTATATAGGAATCAGTCAAGTAATAAACGACTTGCCAAAGAAGTTCCTGACCATCTTGCGTATGCTTTTGAGTCAAATAGTGGTTCCTTGTTTAGCGCAACCACATTATTTCCTAAATATTATAAGCTTGAAGGCAAGATATTTATAAAACCTGATCCAGATTCTACGAATACTGGTAATATTGTTTACGCTGCTCCTCCTCTTGTAGATGAGAATACTGATACTTGGGTACTAGTTGAATGGGAGAATATAGTATTGATGTATGCTGGTGCTCTTGATTTCTTAAGACAGAGCGAAACAAAGCAAACCTCTGCAAATACGGAACTTTCTACTGTCAGTACTCTATTAGCAACGTATGATAGTGCTGTTCCAGCCTATTCAGCTCCGTCGGCACCAAGTGTACCAAGCTTTAGTTTTAGTGGTACTGCTCCTGAGTTTACTTCTGGCTCTCTACATTTTGATCCTCCAACCTTTGCTTTTACTGGGACATTAGATATTGGGACTCTTTCTACGGATGATCCTAGTATAGGAGCCGCTCCTACACCAACTATTTCATACTCAGCTCCACCTAACTCCGCACCTGCATTACCAACTTCTATTACACATGGTAGCAACTTGCCAACCCTTAATTTACCTGGAGACCATGGAGTTACATCGACTGTTATAGACAATGCAGTAACTAAGGCTCAGAATTTAATAGATAATGCAGCTGGCGAGGGTGGTTTAGACCAGGATGCAGAAGATTTACTTAATGAAGAAGACTCTGAAATGCTGCAGGCTGTTATTTCTACAGCTTCTCAAGAGATTCAGAGGGCTCAGACCGCTATAGCAAAAGAAAAATTATTACTTGATGACTATTCTGGAGAGGTTCAAAAGGGTATTCAGGCTTTTCAACAAGATGTGGCTAAGTGGCAGGCTGAGTTACAGAGACTTATGAGTGACGCTGATACTAAACTCAAGACATATAGTGCTAAACAAGCGGATGCAGTTCAGACAATGCAAGCTCAGATTGCTGATGCTCAAGATGCACTAGGTGCATATCAAGCTGAATCAAACGCGAAAATACAACAAATGCAGGCTCAGGTTGGTGAATTTTCAGCAAACGCTCAGGCTAGAGTAAGTGTTTATGTTTCTGAAAGAGATACCGCTATTCAGACGTTCACAGCTCAGGCTCAACAGTCTGTTACAGAGTTCCAGGCAAAGGCTACTCAGTATATACAAGACAATACTATGAGGATTCAAGAGTATCAGGCTACTGTAAGCAAGCTTCTTCAAGACTATCAGGCTAAGATTCAGGGGAATACAGCCACATTTACTAATGGATTAGCCGCAGCAAAGAAGAGTTTAGAGCAAGCTCAGATGAGATTACAGACATCTCAGGCTTATACTCAGCAATCACAACAAGATTTTCAAAGGAGTACAACTTTATATCAATGGGCACTAGGTGAATTAACGGCTGCAACGGGTGCGGCTTCAGCTCCACCTCAGCAACAGGCAGCCCAGAGAAGTGAGGAACAGAGGAGTACACAGTGAAGGTATTAGAATTAATGGAAAGAGTGGGCTCTACGGATACAAATCTTATGATAGTTTGGGTAAAAGATGCTATTAACATATTACAATCTAATTATAAGGATAGCCTTACAGCTACTAAGCAGAATATTGTGCAGAATCAGAGAGATTATGACTTACCAGCTGGGTTTGTAAGTATCCATAGTGTCTCTGTTCTTGACACAGAAGATGATGATAAGTATAAATCCATTAGACGTATCTCCGGTGACCACTTTGTAACTGAGGATACGTCTCCGTGAGCAAGTTTGTAGATAGGTATTGGGTATATGATATACAAGGTCGGAAGCTTCATTTATGGAAAATTAGGAGGTTTGATGATAATGTACCCACTACTAGCGGTGAGCTGTTTAGTGATGCTAAATCTAACTTTCTTGTCTACCCACCTGAGGCGATTACTAACGGTCTTCGTATTGAACATACGTCAATATCTAATCCTTTTACATCAAATGATCCTGAGAGCGTTGCAGAGTCAAGTCTATCAGAAGATGCTTCACCAACAGAATCAAGTTATATAAATTTAAGTAGGCTATTAACTCTTGCTGTTGTTGATTATGTTAGAGCGATGTTAGCTGAGAAAGGTGGCAATATTGAAGGCAAAGAGTATTATATGAGACAATTCTATAAAAAGGCTAGCGACAATGAGAGTAATAAACGAAAGGTTTTGATGTGTGGAACTATGAGTCCATATGCAATAAGATAGTAAGTTAACAACTGGAGAACAATAAAATGGCGCAAACGAATCTATATAAATATTCCCTTCAAGAAAGGGATAATAAGAAGGAGTTAGACGTAATCACAGTTACTCTTACTACTGACGCCGAAACGATAGGTGATAATAAGGTCATAGCTCAAAGTATTGAGATACCATATGCTTTTTCAATACCAGCTGGTCGTTCGATGATTCAGTCAATAGTATTATTGGATGAAGTGGCTACAGGCCCTGCAGTTGACATATTGTTTTCAAGTGCATCTGATGCGATTACGCAAGATGAAGGAAAATCAATAGGTGAAGATGTATCTAATCTTGACACTGCTTTTGCTAACTTTGTTGGGCATGTTAATATTGTAGCTGGTGATTGGGTAGATATGTTCGACTCTAAGTTAGCTACTAAGTCTAATATTCAGTTAGCTGTGCATGGAGCATCTGATTCTACAAGTTTATATTGTCACGTAGTCAATAGAAGCGGTGGGAACTGGGTAGCAACTGCTACTACTAACATGAAAATGAAGATAGGAATAATGAAAGATTAATTATGAATACCACGATAATATTCAATAGCTAATGCCTGAGACCGCGAGAGCATTTGCAAATATGGAGCTTGTCCAGGGAGCTGACTATGAGTTAGTAGTAACTATGGATGCTCTTTATAGTTTTACATCTCCTAATACCAAAACATATCGAGCCACCATTGTTAAGGACTTTTCTGGGACTGCTTTCAATGGGGAAACTGCAACTGGTAAGATTTTGATTACACAATCTAATGAAGCGGGTGTTGGGCAGATAACACTAGCTGGTAGTGGAGGCGCTACGCCTACTATAACTGTAAAGGTATATGGGATTAAGACAGAAGACCTTGATGATGATTTTGAAGGCTTCTGGGATTTACTTGAAAATGATGGAAGTACCCCAGCTGTTTATACAAGACAAACCGAAGGAGAAGTAGTGGTTAGAAATATGGCTACTGCACCGTTCTAATGGCTTCAGAATCAAGCGGTGTAGCAAGTAAAAGTTTTGGTGTTCAGACGGTTGCGAAATCGACTGAATCATTCACAATAAATTCGTCAAAGATTCCTCACAGTAGCTCAAATGTAACTGCTACAAATGTGAAAGATGCTATTGAGGAAGTCGCAACACAGATTGCAGTGGGAACAACGGCCCCAACTGGGGTGGCTGTTACCGAAGGTGATTTGTGGTACGACACAGATGACGATCAATTATTTGTGAGGAGAGATAGTTCTTGGACTGAGATGGTTCAAGAAGACCTCACAGGTGATATAGATGGTGGAACATGGTAATAACAATAACAATAGGAGTTAGCTATGGCTAACAAAGTAAAGTTCAAAAGAGGCGCAAATTCAGGCTATGCTTCAATGCTGTCTGCTGCGGGCTCTGTTGAAGGTGAACCACACTGGATTACAGATACATATAGTATGTATGTAGCCACTGGCACAACCACTTCTAAATGGGTAGGAGCTGAGATTCTTGATGAGGATACTTTAAACTCAGATAGCGCCACTAAGTTGGCAACTCAGCAATCTATTAAAGCCTATGTAGATGCACAGGTAACGGCACAGGACTTAGATATATCGGCTGATAGTGGTAGTAATATCGCTATTGACTTAGATAGTGAAGTCTTGGCTGTTTCTGGCGGTGAAGGAATTGATACTAGTATTACTGGTAATGCAATTACTATCACTGGTGAAGAGGCATCTGCTTCAAACAAGGGAGTAGCCAGTTTTAGTTCTGACAACTTTCTTGTATCAAGTGGTGTTGTAACTGTTAAAGATGGTGGGGTAGCTAACGATGAGTTGGTTAACTCTGCTATAACGGTTACGGCTGGTGATGGATTAAAAACAGGTGGTTCTGTTTCTCTCGGTGGCACGGTCACTGTAGATGTAGATGTATCAGACTTTGCAGGAGTAGGTTTAGTAGATGATGGTTCGGAGAACCTTGACCTCTCGCTAAACGAAGTAAGTGCGGCGACAGTAGATGTTGCTAATGACTCTATTGCAATTATTGATGCAAACGCTAGTAATGCAACGAAGAAAGAAGCAATCGCTGATTTAATTGGTGCTATTGATGGCACAGGTCTAACGGCCACGGCTGGAGTTCTTTCAGTAGACGCAGCTCAGGCGATTACTTCCGTTACTGGCAACTTTACAGTTGATGGTAATCTGATAGTAAGTGGAACTTCAGTAACTACTAACGTAGCGACTGTTGAGGTTGAAGACCCAATGATTAAGTTGGCTCACGGAAATACAGGTAGTGATGCACTTGATATAGGTTTCTATGGTACTTATGAAGATGTTGCTAATACTCCAGAATATACTGGATTCATAAGGGATGCTAGTGATGGTGATGGGGTATTCATTCTATTTGATAGTTTGACTACTGAACCAAGTACAGGCACGGTAACTGTCGGGTCAAACAACTTTGCCTACGCGGCACTTAAATGTGCTGATATTACAGGCATTGATGATGACGGGACTGGTAACGCTGAGTTAAGTGGCTTCAATGTTGACGGTGGTACTTGGTAATAAATAGGAGATAAGTTATGGCTAATCGCGTTATCCTTAAAAACAAGGAAACAGCCAGTTCAGCTCCTACAGTTCATGCTACAGACCCTGATGGGAATGATGACTTGATGAAGGGCGAACTAGCTCTCAACAACAGGGATGGAAAGCTATACTTTGCCAAGACTACTGATGGTATTAACTATACCGCTGGTTACTTTGGTGATTCTTCGCAGTCCCCAACGTCAGCGGTTGTATCGCAAGAAGCAGTAGCCATGGCAATAGCATTAGGATAAAATTATGGCAAATACATTCAGATTAAAGAATAAAGCAAGTTTAACTACAAGTTTAGCTGACGTTTATGAAGTTGATGCTAATACGACTACAGTTGTATTGGGAATATCATTAGCTAATAAAGATTCGTCAGCTAGGACTGCAGATGTCCTTGTTGTTTCAGATACGGCACATAGTGGCGAGACTAATGCTAATTGTTATTTAGGTTATCAATTACCAATTCCTGCAGGAGGCACTCTTGAAGTGATGAGTGGTAATAAGTTAGTTCTTGAGACGACTGATAAGATTCAAGCTAAGGCTAGTGCAGGAAGTGCAGTAGATATACTAGTCTCTATAATGGAGATTACCTAATGGGTTATCTAGGTAACGCACCAGCTGACCAAGCAGTACAGATAGGTGATGGAGTAGTAGATACTGACCAGTTGGCTGCTGATGCGGTTACTAGTGCTAAAATAGAAGACAATGCAGTTGATACAGAGCATCTAGCTGACGATGCTATTGAAGCTGCGGAATTGGCTTCTGACGCAGTAGTGAATGCTAGTGTAGCAAGTGGAGCTGCTATTGCCGCTTCCAAGCTTACTGGTGTTGTAACTCCTTCAAGTACAGATACACTTACTAATAAGTCAATTGATGCTGATGGCACTGGTAACTCTATTACCAATATAGAGGATGCTAACATCAAATCTGGGGCAGCTATTGCAACATCAAAGATAAGTGGTTTAGCAGCCTCTGCCACAACTGATACAACTAATGCTGATAATATAGGTTCTGGTACTCTAGCAGCAGCTAGGGTTGCAACTCTTAATCAGAATACTACGGGTAGTGCAGCCACAGTAACAACCAATGCAAATCTAACAGGTGAGGTAACAAGTTCAGGTAACACAGCTACAGTAGCAGATAATATTATTGATGAAGCCAATCTAAACGTAAGTAATGCTCCGACTAATGGATATATGCTAACTGCTCAATCAGGGAACACGGGTGGTTTAACGTGGGCGGCGGCAGGTGGTGGTGCTTCTGATATTGACGGACTTTCTGATTGTTTAATAGAAGATAATTCAATTTATATGGGTAATGACCCATCTGGCACTACAAGTACGGCACAATACAATGTAGCGATAGGCACAACAGCCCTTGATGCAGTTACGGAAGGAGACAATAATGTCTGTATAGGCTATGATGCAGGGACGAATATTACCCGTGCGTATAATACTGTTTGTATTGGTGCTTATGCTGGAGATGCTATAGATACCGTAGGCGATGATGCCAGAGACAATACTTGTATAGGACATGATGCGGGAAAAGCCTTTGACAGATGGGGCGGGACATTTGTTGGCCATGAGTCAGGTCATGACCAGCGAGATGGTCACACCTGCACTTATATTGGCTATGGCACTTCAGCATCGAGCAACAATGAAGATGTAGAAACCGTCATCGGTGGTAATGCTCCTGGACAAGGGGCAAATTGTATGTCGCTCGGGGCAACGAGTATTGGCACATTATATAGTCAAAATACTTCTATAACAGGATATTCTTCTGACGAAAGAACAAAAGAAAACGTAGAAGATTTAGATATGAAAGGGCTGGAGTTTATCAATGAATTGAAAATGAAAAAATTTAATTGGATAAATCCTGCCGACTATCCTGACGACATTAGAGACCGCAGATACGATGAGGGACACGAGCATCAGATACCAAGACCTGATGACAATACAAAAAAAGATATTGGGATGATAGCCCAAGATGTTATTGAAACAATGGAAAGCCTTGATATGGATATGCAGGAGCAATTTTCTCCAACAAAGAAACCCGCTTGGGGTTCATCCGATAATGTAAGAACTCTCACTTATGGGAATTTCATTTATCCTCTCATCAAAGCCGTGCAAGAACTCTCAGCAAAAGTAGAAGCACTGGAGAACGCATAATGGCACTAACAACAATTACATCTGGTGGGCTGGGAGACAACTCAGTTGATACTGACCAGTTGGCTGCT
>Ga0080013_1004447_pt1 | contig 13792 bp, 10 predicted proteins | sample ETNvirenome_6_85_FD_69236 | JGI IMG/M metagenome (GOLD analysis project Ga0080013, IMG submission 69236) | Marine viral communities from the Pacific Ocean - ETNP_6_85 (SPADES assembly) (version 2) | ecosystem: Environmental > Aquatic > Marine > Oceanic | place: Pacific Ocean | collected 2013-06-19 | reverse complement strand
CTGTAACAGGAAACTTGATAAGAATTCTGGAAAGCTCCTGGGAACTTGTTGTTACGCGACCATAGATTGAAAACGTCTCCAATATGTCTGCTTCGCCCATGTTCGCGCCGGTGCCGCGAGTTATTAAATTGGGCTCATAAGCATTAACAACAGTGTTGTCAGCCGATGCGGTATATCTTTTGATGGCCATTATACAACTTTTCCTATAATATCGGTGACTGGATATTTGATTTCTACAATAGCGTTTGCTGGTACTATTAAATAAGTCCCATCCGGAGACATATTTGCATCGATATCTATATTCGCATTTGAATAATTTCCTCCGGTCTTCGCCCTCAAAGTTACAGTTAAAACGTCTAAAATACCAGTGACATTTTTTAATTCAGCATAAATATCACTCACATAAAGCGGCTCTCCTATAAAAAGAGGAGTGCTATATTTTGTTATTAAGGCGTCGACAGCACTTTCAATAAGGGTAAACTTATCCGTGCCTGTTGCTGCTTTCATGGTAAATTCTACGCCTATATTAAGAATGTAAGGGTCAAGAATATCGACAGTATCATTCATCATCCTATAGTGATTTAGCCATGTTTTTATATTGTTTTTAATAGTGCTGTTTGTTGTTGTTAGTTTTCCTCCTGAGTCTTCAGAAACAACATATAAATTTAAATTTCTTTTTTGCGCCTTTGGATCTTTCTGCACAGAACATCTTTTTACCGACCCGTATTTTTCAGGCATTCTATATACAATATTTTCGTAATCAGATTGTGTCACAGCCCTGTTTTGTGTGGGGAATGTATCAAATATTCTTCTTTTAACTTCGTCTGAAGTTGGCGAAGAAACATCTCCTATAATTTGTTCTTCATTGGACACCTCTAAAGAATTGGTAACGTCTTGCATTTTTGAAGAAACCAAACTCGTCGCATTAGTAAAATTCATCTCTGCAATTCCAACGGCATTCACACCCCCTGCTCCTACATTTGAATTCGCTGCGTTTGTAATTCTATATGTAACTGTTAAAGTCGTGTTTGACGGCACAGTACCAAAACTTTCATTTTTTGATAATCTTGTGGGGTCAAACGTTGTATCTGTCACGTAATTTTTCGCAAAAGTATCTATTGCCACTGTTTGAGGATCTGCTACTACATCTGATTCATTTTCCTTTCCGCTGCCAAATTGTAAATAAGTATTTATTACATCCCTCTCAACAACAAATTTTCTAGATATCAAATAGGGTTTTAAGATAGAGGGGACATTATCGCTTTTATAATTGGTATTGGCAATCTCTTTAAATACCATGTCTTGCGCAAGAAAGTCTACTTCAAAATACTCATTTCCTTCAGTATCAGTAACCGAAATTATTTCTGCTATATTATTTGAGTCCAATCTTACCTTTAAAAATCGCTCATAAGCATTAATTCTTATTTGTTCCTCAGAAAGATAGCCTGACACCACAGTTCCCGTTGCTTTAATCGCATAATACGTAGGTGCGCCAGTATCTGTATCAACGGTGGCTACAACCACAACATTCTCAACATCTGAAAAATCAACATTCTCTGTCAAAACAAAATTTAATCCAGCTTGAGATGTAAATTGCGTCCCTGCTTTGACAACTGGAATATATTCTGTATCGGGACCCAGGCCAGTAGTAGAGGCTGGCACTAATACAAACATACTTACAGTGCCATATGTTGAGGCCGGGCCGCGATATTTATATCCAAGGATCCGACCATGGCGCACAATATTGTTATACTGATATGCTGTATCCAAAAACGTCTCATTAACATTATAATCCAAATAAAACGAAAGCTGATCGCCCACATATGCTACCGCGTCTATCATCAGTGCGCCGAAAGATGCCTCGCTCCAGTCTTTAAATGTATCGGGATACAGTCTTTCCGCTATCTCCATTAAATCTTGACGAATACTGCTATATTCACGGTGAGTATAATCGATTGGTACTATTTTTGTTTGTTCATCTGCCATTGAATTCCCTCGTTTTTAAGTAGTTATTTCCAACAAATCTGCTATTCCTATGCTGTCAATAGAGTATTCTATCGCAATACCCAAATAATTATTATCTGGATCTGTATTGCCAAATGTAATACTACGAATCTGAATTGCCGGCATATAAATGCTTACTTGTTCTCTAATCTTAGATTCTATTTGGGCCATGGTATCGTGTCCAAAATTTTCAAAAAGATATCGAGAAAGTCCAACTCCAAACTTTGGCTTCATCACTCGCTCGCCCGGAAGTGTTAATATAAGCATTTTCAAATTTTGCTTAGCAAGGTTCCTAATATCCTTAAGCATTACAAAGCCATCTGCTGTATCTAATGATAATGGAAGAGCAACACCAAAAGAAGCCATAATTTTTTACCTCATTATAAATATCATCTAATCTTTTTCTTCGCACAATTCTCCGCTTGCATTAAAGGGATTTGTTCGAAGCATTCTCCTTTTCCAGAATGGAAGAAGGTTTTGACCAGTTGGTTTCTTAAATCTTTCTTTAAATTCATTGGTTACTACAGTGCCTGGACTATCAGCTGAATCGTCTGTTTGGGCTGCATCAAATTCTCTAGAATTATAATAACCCTTGAACATCTTTTTAATCCTACTCTTGGAGTTTCTCAATAAGGTTTGATCCCAATTGTCCCATTCCTTAACAAAAAGACCCCCTCCAACGCCCGGATCTCTATCAAGCTTGCTTGACCATCCACCTCCATTGGGACGAGAAAGATCATAGTCAGTCGCGTTTCCATCAGCATCGGTGACTGTCACGGATTCTTCATCGGTTGGAGTATTCGGGCCGGCATAATCAGGCGGATAAATAGCTATATTTCCGCCTGAATCAAAAGTCAAGGCAACTCCTGGCTTGGTATAAATAGTATTTTTGCTACGGTCGGCAATCGAAGGCAATTCATCTGCCTCTCCCCAATAATACTTCCCAATAGTTTGATTATCTTTAACCACCTTCTCGCCAATTGATGGCAGAAACGCTAAACCATTATATATGGCAAGCGTGGCTGTAATTTTCCTCAATGGGAAAATATATTCTGCAACTAATCTAAATTTATCATCTGCTTTAAGCATATTAATCAAACACAATAGTAATTTACTGTCGCCCGCTAGCGGATCTACTTTTGAGAGCTGAACATCTAAAGCATCTATTTCCACCTCAACAAGTGTAGCTGTAGTGCCACTAATTATGGCGGAAAATCTTAAGCCATGCCTAACGCCCAATTCTCCTTCAAGGCCAACAATTCTGCCGCTCGGAGCGGTTACCGTCTCTAGGGTTCCGGGGTAAACATCAGAAATATTTTTAGCAAGATCATCATTATCCTGAATCATACTCACTGCCGTACTTGGCGCGTACGCGGTGCCATTAATACTAATATATTTTTCAATAACAAATGGTTTGCTAGTAGACGACTCCGTACTGACTCCTAATTCATCTATGTCCCCTATCGGAACTATAATTTGATTCGCGAAAGGAGTCAATATTTCATCTTCTACTCCCTCAACTTCAAATTCTCCCACTGCGTAAGTCGGATTTCCCTCCTCGTCCGTCTTAACAAAATAATATCCAACATATTCTGTGCCATCTGGCAAAGCAAACGAACCTCCGCTTGTATAATGTTCGTCGCCTTCTGTTGGTAAGTCCGCATATTCTTCTTTGATCTCCTGATCCAATGTCAAGCTCTCGCCACCTTGTGATAAACTCTGAAAAATAAAATAGTTCAAATCAAATATATCCGGAGACATTCCTACATTTTTGAAATTTTCTATAAATTTCTCTCCCATATAATTTAGCTGCTCAACCACCATTTCTTTAAGGATTACTTTCGCATATTCTTCCGAGGCCTGAATGGCTTCAAGATTCTTGTCTTGTCTAAAGTGTTTCAATGATTCAAACGCGCCGGCTTCGCCGGTACCACGAGCTTTTTTTAAAGTATTCTTATTTGGATATGGATAATTTTCTTGCACATCATTAAGGTGAGATAAAGCCTCTACAGCTGCTGTAGGTGGATCACTAATCTCTCCATTATCCACGCGACGAGAATAAAGCTGAACCGACTGTTCTAAAAATGCATACCAAAATTTGGTATCTTTAAAAGGATTAAACGCTTCCCAAAATGCCTTTTGAGCATCCTTAAGAGAAGCTTCCATTTCCTCAACGATATAAGCCGCGTAAAGACTACTGAAAGTATCTGGAAACTTAGGATATATTTTGGTGAATGTGGCCAACGATTTAATGAAAAAAGTACTTGCATAAATTCTAAGAGTCGCTGTAATGACACTTTCTAAACCAGCAACAGATGGTCTTTCCAAAATTCTCCCATAGGGAACTTCAACTATGCAATCTGGATCCGATTTCAAACGCTGATCTTCCGGGATATTCGGATATGAATTTTCTATTTTTTGTTGGATATCCTCAAAATCAATTATATCTGTTCTATATGGCTTGCACGGACTTATTTCTGGAAACATCGCCTCAACGAAGCCCATCCAGCCTTTGTTTTCAAGCGGCTTGACATAAAGTGGAGGATTCATATATGATCCCCCAAAAGTGTTAGGATCAAGATACATTACTCTATTTTCGTCAGATCCAGACATGTATTGCATCAAGCTTATGCCCATAATTTGATCATCATTTTTAATGGTTCGGGTGCCTCCTTCTCCATCATCTACTAACGCCTCATAATAATTTGTTCCGCCATCTGATTCTGTTTGGCCTTCGTCTACTACATATTGAACATCGTCAAAAGACAAATCATCATAAACAGCGCCATACAGAAAAGCATCTTCATTATTAGCAATTACAGAAATAAGTTGTTCTGTCACGTCAGACATTATTGAGTCATAACCACTTTTGATATCCCTTTTTTCTATGGTGCCGGCGCCGATTAACTCGTCTAAAAGAACAATTTGTGGAAGGTAAGATTGCTGACGACTAAAAGTAGAAACAAATTTGGGATATGGCGCCAAATCTATTTCGTCTAAAATATTATCAGTGGCTAAAAATTCAAACTTTCTCTCATAAGAATCGGTTATTTTTTTATTGTCAGGCTTAAGAATCATTTTTGATATTTTATATTGCAACGGTTTATAATATTTTAACAAATCTGGTATAGACGCTGCCAATGTCGTATCTGTTCGGGCGGCGGTGTTATAACGGTCCCAAATTTTAATTCTTGCATTATCTCCGACACGATTATGAATACCCTCGGTCGAACCAGATACCAAATCCGATAAATAAAATTCTAAGTCGAACCCATATGAAAACATAGAATCGACTTCATCGTCATCCCACAATCCCTTGCAATTATCTTGAAAGCTCAAAGTTAAATCTGGATCTTTCTTTCGAGCTTTCTCTAAGAAATATATCTCCTTATCCTCAAACTTTATGCGCGTATCAACATTATACCCTAAATCTGGCAACTTTAGTAAATTAATTCCACTACCAAAAGTCTTAATGGAGGCAGAAGCAAAAGATATTGGATCTGATTTAATATCTTTTTGAATTTCATTGTTAGAAGCAAAACTAGCAGTCAGGTTCGTCTGCATATATTCTTCCAGCCAATCAGCCACTTTGTATGGGAATGCCCCCCTTTGTTGGGAGGTTCGTGCCACGCGGGGCGTAATTATATCAGCGACGAGGCCGGCGGCACTAATATCAAACCAGCCACCGGCGGTTCCCTGGGTCTCGGTGCCGTCGTCGGTGGTAACATCTGCATCGATGCTAGTATCAGTATAATAATCAACATAATCATTTTGATTATAGGCCTTTCTCATGTGCGCCGTGAGAGGGTTCCCCATTGTGTCTGAAAGAATCATATTAATAAGTCCCCATCTACCACTACTCGGGCCGTTGCCAAGCATATCATATGCAAAATCAACTTTCAGCTGCTCCAACGAGCCGCCCAAAGCAGACACAGTGGTGGCTTTCGCCTCTTCGCTTTCATACGGCAAAAGACCATTATCGCAGCCAGGAGCAGAAATCAAAGGAGGTAAATTATCAGCAAGATATCGAGTAGGGCCACCCTGCAGCACACCAGCCAAATCTTTTAAATCTTCCAAGGGCCCAGAACGATCTCCTAGTTTTTCAATCTGTTGGGGGGTCGCTCGGCCATCTAAGATATCAGATCTCAACTGATTAAAAGTTTCTATCTGCTGTGGAGTTGCGCATAAAGAAGGATTGGCTGGTAGGCCGTCATTCTCTGGTAAGCCCTCGGCAAAATTCCTTAATTGCTCTCTAAAGTCTGATGGCATTAAATTGCCCATGTCTCCAAAAAAACTGCAAATATTCTTTTTGTTGCTCAGGCCTGCTCTAAAATCAGGATATTCGTATACTATTAACGAATCCACAACTGTTAAAAATTCGCTCGAACATTCCCCTAAAAACGCGCCGGCTAATTCCGCTCTTGTTACCGCAGAAGATATATCACCTGCAAAATCAATTACTTGTTCTGTGTTCGCAAACGCTGTAGCGCCAAGGCCCAAATTGGCAAACATGTCCACAATTGTATTATCGATTTGTTCTGCATCAGCGTCGGGACAAAGAGAATCTTTAATCAAATCTGCCATGTTGTTTCCGGACATAGCAGCTCCTATAATACTCGGCGCTGCACACGCTGCACTTCCCAAAATCCCACAAATTTTAATCATCAACTTCATCAATAAAGTTACAATAAGTTTTTGAATCGCAAATTGAACGGCGGCGAACAGTGCGCCACTAAAATCTTTTGTGCCGGGGAGCCATCCGGATTCATTTGCAAGCGATGGCCACGTAATGTCATTACTATTCCGACAAAACGGCAAAGATATATCTTTGATAAAGTCAAAAGCACTAGGATCTAAAATAGGGGACTTTGGGCAATCAAAAGTTGCGATAATTGTTGCAATCAATTGGGCGCCAGGAAATTTATTTAATTCTTCTAAAAGCTCCAAATAATTTTCAGAATATATTTCTAATAACGCCAAGATATACGCTTGAAAAACATTGTTGGGGTTTAGTTGTTTCTTGGCGCCGTCGCTGGGATCAAGTTGTTTGGCGAGTGTTCTTCTGGTGTCATCAGAAGCTTCTTTAATCGGTGACGCTGGAACTTGCGTTTCTCCTGTAGGGCCCGGTTGCATTTGTTCATCTTCTTGGTTTTTTATTAATTTTTTGTCTTTCCAGGGTTTTGTAAAATCTAGTTTTCCCTCTAATGAAAAAGGAGCAGCATCAGCAATTTCCTGTTGGCCAGCAGAGGTTCCCCCAGCAAAAAATTCACCATTCTCAAACTTCTTTTTGACCAGTGCGTCCAATTCTGCTTGCTTATCAGGAGGCAGCCCAACAAACAAATTTCCAAAGTTTTCAAGACTCATGGCACGAAGCGCACTTTGTGCGACGGTGCTTAACATTTCTTCAAGAGTAAGACCAGCAAATAAACACTTAACAGAATCAATCATCAAGCTATAAAGGCCGCAAAGTTTAATCTTACTGAAACCCTCTTCCCAAAGCTCCTCCAAATCAAACCCAACACTATCATTAATGACTTTTTCGCAAAATTCATCAAAAGTCGCGTCATCCATTCCTATGGTTTGGCCAGCTTGTTCAGCGGCCATATCAGAAAGTGTTTTAAGAACTTGTTTTCTAGAGGCATCTTTATTTTTCTCGGGGACTGGCGCACCCTCAACATCGCCAAGTATTTGCGACCTGGGAGGGGTACCCGTTTGTGAATCTGTGGATGCACCTTCGGGAGATGATTTCTTTTTAGGCGACCAAAACAGACCAACATCTACTTCGTCTTGAATAACTTCTTCAGCTTTCTCTCGACATATATTCTCATGAAATCGATAAGCAATTGCGTCCCCAATACTGAAAATTGGATCTAAAATATCTTCGCCAAACTGTTTTGCTTCATTTTGAAGCGCGTCTGCAATACAGCTGGCGCCTGTATTATCCGGATCGGTATTCGCATATCCTTGGTTTACAGAAGAATAAATTGTAGGATATGTATATTTTTTAACAAATTCCAACCATGGGACTGGCTCGCGGGCCTGCAGCTGCGTCACCATCTCATCTAATTGCGCCAAATACGCCATGGCGGTAGGATCTTTCCAGGCCGACCTCTTTTTTAGGCGTGTTAATTTATTAATAAATATAATTGGATTTTCTTCTCCGCATCCCTGTGTATAAATCGTTAACTTTTTTAACTCGTATTCTTTGGTGAATGTAAATGTAAGCGTCTCAACTTTATCTCTAGCCATGCTTTTAAAGCCTGCACCAGCAACACCACGAATATTATATCCTTTTGTATTTAAAAATTTATCTAACTGTGTCAAAATTTTTGCCATCGTTGAGCCGCCTAAAATTCCTCGGTCCCCATAATCAAACAAGGGAAATACTTTTCCGGCAGCATCTCCATCTTGGAAAAATAAATTCCCTTTATCAATAGAACGATAAACTCTTAAATACCTTCCGTACAAAAAGAGGCCCTTTCTGACAGTGGTAAGTTTCGCTTTAAGATCCTGAATCTCATAAGTTACTTCAACTTCTGCTCCTTCTGCATCATCGGTGTCCTCTTCGTCGGCGGCATCATCAAGAGCACATAAGTCATGATATGGAATAGAGTAAAGCAATCTCAATCTTGATTTTGGTCTAGCAACTAAATCGTAATCCGTATTTTGAAGAGCCGTCGACATAGACCTTAGTGCTGCAGCGCCAGTATCTTTATTATTCTCTTCTAAAAGAGCCATTATTGCTTGTTCTGCATATTCTTCATACCGCGCGTCCATTCCTTCGGTCTCTTCAGTATCAGTTAAATCTTCTTTTTCTAAAAGTGACTCATCAATTGTGGTGGTATATTTTGTCTCGATGGCGACTTGATATAAACAATTTTTATAATTTAGGAAAGACTCTTCACTATCAAGACTGCGCCAATTAGGAGTAATTGCGGCGCCATTTTTAATGCACTTGCAATCTTCACATAACGGCTCTTCCACTGCAACAAATTCATCACACACATCAGGAAGGCCATCTCCAGAGGGATTTTGGTGTCTTAAAAATTTTGATTCAGCCATCTTAATAATCCGTTATATTTAAGTTGTTCTAACACTTCTGCTGCAAATATATTTATAACCAGCAGGATTGAGATAATTTAATTTCCACATAGTAACATTAGCGCGAGTATGCCATAATGAATTGAGAACACCCGTAAAGATCGATGGTTGCATGGCGCCCATGGCAGCTGGCTGCCAAGGAAAGGGACTTACTCCAAAAGCCACGTTCATACCTGATTGAAGCAACGCAAAATTAAACACCGCACTCCATAGTTCACCAACAATATCACTCAATTCTTCTAATCCGTCTCTTACATTTTTCCCTAGTGGAATCGGTTGCAGCAGATCCACCGTTCCGCCGGTCTTATAAGGAGTTCCCGGGATGGTTCTTTGCCCAATATTATTACCAGCAATTAACTCAATTGGAGGCGCCCGACGCTTTATTTTTCCACCGCGAGAATTCGATTCGCCGCCGTCGAAACCCGTAACGCCTTCACCTTGTCCAGTAACAATTTTAATTCCCTCTCTTCCAATAATTCTGATGGCATCTGCTTTTAAAACCACTGCAGAGCAAGCCTGCTGACTTAAGGATTTTCCTCCAGAAGCCAAACCAAAATTTGTATCAACGTTGGTTAATTGACTAATATAAATTCTAGCAGCATCTGCAAAAAAACTATTATCAATATAAGTCCCCGGCTTGGGGCGGGCGCTAGACATTCTTCCAACAACTAAATCAATAGTTGCTGCGTTCTGCGCGCCTTTGGCGCCGTATCCAGATCTAACAGAAGTAGGTCTGTCGGCCCCTAATACAATATAGGCGCCTCCTTGTTGCACTTGAAGACCATTTCTGGCTTGTTTAAAATGAAGCTTCTGTGGGGGTCCTATTGTATGATATAGGCCGCTGGGCGAAGGCACCATGTTTGGCGCTTTGCCTTCTTTGACCAATTCATCAACTGTTTTGCAATGGCCCGTTTCCTTGGCCCACTCACTACATTCCGGATCATATATTTTAGTTTCTTTTGGCATGAATTATCCAGTCGACGTCGATGTTGAATCACCCCACAACTGAGCTATAATGGCTACTCTCCCTCTTTCAAATGAAACCTCATCAAAGGGCTCAGCCGAAATTATTTCAACATGTACACAGTTGTTATTGGCCTCAAATAATGATTTCCAAGATATGTATCCTTCCGAGGACTTTTTAGAAGCCTTCGGAGCATGGTTCGGGTACCCCCATTTTGCATGCCACTCCGGAGTATTCAAAAACGGCTTAGTTTGTACCTTCATATCAGGATTAGCACTTGCGGCTTCAACTATAGCTTGTATTGTCTTCATTGCGTCCATATTCATAAGACCGCGCTTCTTGGCGGCGGTCGGGTCGGGGGGGATCCGAGGATGTGAAATATCCAGTGCTTTTCCAGCGCCATGACCGCCCCCGGACGTCGTGACAGTGCGACCAACGGTCTTGCCCGGTCCCCCCTTCTTTCTCGAAAGTGTCACCGCCGAGTGGGCGGCGGTAATCTGTTCTTTCGTCCAGTTCTCCGGCGGAAGAGGTGGGCCTACTGGTGGTGACCCTGGGGATCCTGCTACGCGACCGGCTTTCCAGTGGTCCGTGAAGAAACCTTTAATAAGACTGTCCTGCTTCGCTTGAGTTCTTACGCCTGATGTAGCGACCGACCCCGCTGGAAGAAGACGTTCGATCCAAAGCCAGTAGTTGTCAAGAAGTTCGTTCGTTGAGGGGAGTCCTCCGGGGCGATTATTCTTCCCGGGGTAAAATACTTTTTGACTGTCTTCCGCGGGATAATCCCCCGCTCCCGTGGAATTGCCCACCGCACCTTGTAAGGGGTCTTGAGGCGGGCTGCCAGCGGATTCCTTTATGGCTGCTTTTGCTGAAGCAGGAAGATGAGAAGACACAATCGTATCTGTGCTGCGCTCGTAAATTCCAACAAAATGCCCATATTGCAAATCCCAGCCATGATCTCCTTTATTCAATCTTACATTTACAAGATCTCCCACTGCAGGAAGTTCCGTGGTGGTTGCCAATGAGTGAAATTGTGTGTGCTGCATAATCAAGTTATAAGATTGAGCAGCGTCGACTGCATAAGCTATAGGACACGGCTCCTCTAAGAAAGGCGCATGAATTTTTTCTATTCTTCCATAAAAAACAAACTTAGACAGGGTGCCCGGGGGCACACTCCGGTGGGCTGGGGGAGTTTCCTTTCCGACAGGAGCGCCGCGAAGTAGAGTTTCGGGATTATTAAAAATAGCAGCATCGCCTGGCTTTAAAGGGAGCGGTGGAGATATGACTTTTGCAACATAATTATTACCTTCAAGAAAAGGAACACCATATCCTAACGACTTACGAATAGCATTTGAATATAAATCTCGTGCGGACTCGGGATCAGAGAAGGCATACGGATCAAGAAAAAGCTTTTTAGCCACTTTTAGATTCCTCCTGTATTATGTCAAACAAGTTGTTCTTATCTTCATCGGACAAGCTAAATCCTTGAGTCTGGCCTTTCTGTCTCAAGCCGATTATTTTAACCAACTGCTCGTTAGATCGCTGCAGTGATTCTACATGCTTGGCTGCCACTGGACTTAGGTATTTGTTTTTGTCGGCATCGTTGGCAATTTCATTGGCAATCTCATTTAAGAACTCTCGCGCAACTTTTCTATCACTACGAATATTGCCGAGGGCTTCATCGATTAAGCCTTGTAGATCCTTTTTACTCACAACATTCCACCTTCCCAACTTTGTTTAAACGAAGAGTATCTCTTTCTAAACTTTTTAAGAGAATTAACAATCTGCTTTGTATTCAAACCAGTGATCTCCCGCAGATATAAATAAATAGCCTTTTTATTAAAAATATCGATCTCTTCTTTGGACTCAAATAAGATGATGATGGCTTTATAAACTTTTGTATCATTCTCCTTCATTTGGGATACGTCCCAGGATTTTAACTCGGTATAAAAAGATTTCCAAAATTCGTCTTCTACTCTTTGAGTTAAATAAGATTCGTCAGTCGAAAGGTATTCTTCCTCGTAGCGCTTGGAGATATTTCCTAAATCAATCTCGCGCTTGTTTCTCTTTTGCTGTCGTTTTACTTTGTGAATGAACCAGTTCTTGGTTATGACCGAAAAATAAGAAAAGGCCGCAGAGCCTTTATTGGGGTCATATTTGTCCAATATAGTCATCAACCATATTTTGCATTCCTCTCGTAATGAATCAATGTTTGGCAGATTAGTAAACTTATAAGTGAATACTATCTTGTCGACCATCTCATTAAGGGCCGGCCCTATAAATTTAATATAAAGCTCTGTTCTTTCTTTTTTACAATTAGTTTGTGCATATCTAACGATTGCATCTTCGTGGTCAGAAGTAAAATAATAGTTTTTATTATTCCGCTTCTTCTTCGATTTCTTCTTCCGATTCGGTATTATCATCTAGTGGGTTTCCTTGTTCTTCTTCGGCTGCCGTTAGCGAATAAATGTATTCAAATGTTTCAATATATTCATTGAACGAAATAGCATGCTCTACTAAGCCGGCAAGTGTTTCATCTCCATAAAACATTTCCAGCTCGTACACAGACTTTAAATGAATAGCGAAAGAGTTGATCATCTGCTGTAGGTCTCCAAGTTCTTCAGAAACTGACAGCAGCCGAATAATCACTCCTCTTGCGTATATCATTAGTCCTACGTTAAACAGCAAAGAAAACGCCAAAATTGCTGTTAATATCATTTCAAGACGGCTCATGTGTTTTCTCCTTTGCTTCCTTTTTTTGTTGTTTTAAAATCTCGCGATTTTCTTCAATGTACTTCTTTGTTATGTCGCCAATTTTCTTGTCTGTTTTCGGCTGTTTTTTGACAGTAAAAGGCGTCGATAATAGTTTTTTCATAGTGTTTTCTTGAGAACACTTCTTACAATCTGTAAATGTCTCTTTGATACCATGAAAAACTATTACCAAATCACCACAGTTAGCGCACTCGTATCTATAACGAGGCATTACTCAACAGCAGTTTCTGCTGTCTCTGCCTGCGTCTCTTGATTGCCCACATGTACAGTCGGCGGGTTTGTAACAATAAGTCCCTCTTCGGTTTCTTCAAGTTCAAACCCTTTAAAAACAGGAACAATGTCCGACTGGTGGAGCAAAGACTCCTGTAGCGCCATCATTATGGCGCCGATTGCTTGATTGGATAGTTGCATTTTTTTCTCCTATACTACCATTTAAAGTTGTTTTTGTAATGTTCAACAATTTGTCCGATTTCTCGGTCAAAGTTTTTCTGCGGTCTCCATCCATGACACCGCAATTTATCGTCATTAAGAGCGTACCTCACATCTTGCCCTTCGCGCACGAAAGACAAATCCAAGTATGGCTCCCAATCTCTTTTTTCCCCAAAATAACATTCTAGTACTTTAGACACCGTATCGATGTTCTTTTGTTCAAATCCGCCGGCAACATTATAAATTCCGCTATTCATACCGGCATCAATCAAAGTTGTTACAGCGGCCGCAGTGTCGTCTGCGTGGAGCCAGTTTCTTATTGGTGTTCCTTCGTCATGGAGTTTAATTTTCTTGCCTCTCATTAAAAGCTTGACGGTAACTGGAATAAGCTTCTCTGGATATTGACCTATTCCGTAATTGTTCGTTGGCCTTAAGATGAGATACTTTAGTCCATAAGTTCTTCCCCATGCCATCACAAGCATGTCAGCAGCCGCCTTCGAAGCAGAATATGGGTTGCTTGGTTTC
>Ga0080013_1004446_pt1 | contig 13793 bp, 14 predicted proteins | sample ETNvirenome_6_85_FD_69236 | JGI IMG/M metagenome (GOLD analysis project Ga0080013, IMG submission 69236) | Marine viral communities from the Pacific Ocean - ETNP_6_85 (SPADES assembly) (version 2) | ecosystem: Environmental > Aquatic > Marine > Oceanic | place: Pacific Ocean | collected 2013-06-19 | reverse complement strand
GCTCTTAGCGCTTGAGTGGCACTTGGCGTTGCTCCCATTCCATTTGCCGTTACAGATCCAGAATCAAAATTAAGTCTGAAGCTTTCTCTTTTAACAGGCCCTTGCACACCAAATGGCAACAATTCTGCGTCGGCTTGACCGAGATCGACATCACTTGCCACCTGAATTCTTACAATTTTAGAATTATTAGGATATGATCCATATTCAGTAAGTCTCTTCTTTGTATTGTCCCATTCAAAGTAGGCATCTCCCACCTTTCTTCCAACATAATTTGATGAATTTGGGTTTAAGTTGCAGTTGTCAAACCTTTCAACAATTCTAGGTGCGCTGTCGTTGTCTCGAATAGATCTAACTACCACTGCGAAAGATCCGTATGGATCGATATCTGCTCTTCTAGAATACTTTACATTTTCAATAGATATCTTGAAATTTCGCTGTTCTGCCTCTCCTGCACTCAATGTATGAAACTTGAACAATCTAGTGCAAATTGCTGGATTATCTGGGTTATATGCTGGGATTAATGTATTGCTTCCCGGCGTTGCGCTACCGTTGGTTGTTCTCAAATCTTGAGAAATGAACCATCCTGTTTGAGAAGGTATTGCTGCTTTCTTGAAGGTGTTTCCTGACTTGTTTGCTTGTCCAAGTGGCAAAATCACACCATAGCATTTTGAGCCACTAACAACTTCTTGCACTGATTTTTCGTAAGATTCTCCAAGGAAATAAGGCTCGACAGCTGGTGTACCATCAACAAGGAAGGTATTTGTTTTTGTTGGATTTGTATTGAAAACTTTTCTAACATAATATTTAGAATTTTTATCAAGATTAAATCTCACTACGCTTCTTGGAGTACCGGTGTGAGTTGAACCCGTTGAATAAAGCTCTGCTGTGAATGTGTATCCGGGGCTTGATGCGCCAGATTCGGACTCGATCAAAACTCCAGACCCAGAAACAACATAAGAAGACGCTCCAGCGATTGTTCCAGAGAGATTAATTCCTCCCTGACCAAAGTACCATGTAGCCGCTAGAACCCCGTCAAAAGAGCCAGTTGCGCCCAAGGCAGAAGACCCTGAATTTATCAAGAAAAGACCATAGGCACCACCAGTGTTTCCTTCTTGTGCTGGTGTAGTTCCCATGTACCACCCTGCGGCTGCATCGGAGCGCGTAGAGTTTGCTACTTCAGAATGTTGATCTCCAAGAATTCTAACTACAGTTAATGGGTTTCCATTTTTAAGCCATGCCGCAGCAGCATATGCTCCGTAAGTTGGCGCTGTAGGTTGTCCTCCACGCCAAACATCACTAGCTTCATCTCCTCTAATCGGTGCACCGAATATTTCTATCATTTCGGATAAGGATTCCACCCTAGTAGGTAGAAAAGCTGGGCCTCTTCTAAAGCGACCGATGACTACGGGGCCCACGGGAGGGGCTACTGATGGTAATTGGGAATTATCAATTTCGTTGATAAAAACGCCGGGGGAAACAAACTTGAAGTTCTTTGCTGACATTGTTTGGAGTCTCCTTATAAAATATCTTTAAAATAAAAACAATTTTTCTTTAATAAATAGTAAGGAGCAACTAGAAAGGACAAAATTATTCAATATATCCGGTTCTGTCAGAGGAATATGGATTTTCACCTCGAAGTTTACCGTCTCCTGAGTACTCTGGGCGGTCACCAAAAATAGTTCTTTCCCTCTGGAACCTTACTTCGGCGGCACTTTCTCTTACAGAGAATTTCGGTCTTTCTTCGTTGTCACCTTCCCCTACAAGATAGCCTAATACTTTTATATCTATTTTTGTTTCAAATTTTCTTTCTTCGTTGTCCATTGCCGAGATGTTGTTTGCTTGTGCAAAGTTTTCTTGGATAAAAGCTTCATATCTGTGCCCGTCTCGCTCTAACATCAAATGGTTTATGATACCCGGTTTTGTTGCGAATACTTGCACTAACTCATTCATTTGCTGTTGATATTCTGTTCTTAGGGTTAGTTGGTAAGTGATATCAACGTACACTATGGGGGGAATCGATATGGTTTCATAAACGACTTTTCTCTTGTCTGTTCTGCGAACGAATTTAGGGCCTGTATTAGCAGAAGGTGCCGGGTACTTCCTATTTTGATCTGCGTTGTTAAAATTAGCGGTTTTATCTTGTTTTATTCTCCTTGCGATGACAAGTGCTCCGCCTTTTTCGTCATTGTTGATGAATTGACCACCGTAATATGCTCCACGAGTTTTAAGGCTTTTTGACACCGCATTCCGCTCTATAGTTATAACTGGCATTATAATTGCGCCTTCGTCATCTCTGAGTTCTTTTTTGCTTTTAACCTGATAAGATCTCTCACTAGCTACCCAAATAATTGGAACCTTCTCGAAGCCCTTGTTGGTCGTTACATGAAAATTGATATTTTGATCCATGTAATCAAAAATAGAGTAATCAACCGTCTCCAATGTAGATGGAGCAAAGCTTAAATCTTTTAACCCTGCGGGATATACGCCTGAAGCTGGCTCTGGTGGCAGATCCCTATATTTATCATCATGTGCCATCGAATACTCCCCTTCTTGCTCTAGTGCATTGGGCTACAATTTCCATTTTATGGTCTATTTGCCCAAACATTTGCTTCGGCTCATTTAGTGCCAATATCTCATACAAGAATGTTCCGTAGAGAACGAAATCTCCTTCGCGAACAAATAAATCTTGGTCTTCTGTTAATCTTCTTTTATTAAAAAAAACATCAATTGATGATTTTTTGTCTACGCCCAAATTTGAATTCGTAGAAGTTATCCCTCCCCACTGTACTAGGGCATGCACTCGCACTGGAGGAAGAAATGTCTTGTTTATTGCCTCTCCATAAAGAGGGTGAAAGTTGGTGTGCTTCATACTAATTGGATAATATAATATGGTTTGACCAATGACTCTTTCAATAATCTCGTCATTGATTTTTTTTACTAAATCCCGTTCTTTCTTTCCTGTAAAAAGAGGAGGAGGGGGATTGCTAGGTTGTGTCCATTTGTTTTTCTTAGCCACTTTGAATTACCCCACGAATACAGGGAGTGGGGCTCCTTGCATTGTTTTAGTTGTGTTATCTACCACCTCGGCTGCTTGAGCGACCAATTTTGGATAAGTCATCTCATCCAACACAGTTTTCAACTCATCTCTTAATGCAGTTTGTTCTGCTTTTCCCTCTGAAACTAGGGCGGGCCCATTTAAGGTGACCGAATCGCCCGGAATTGGAATTGTTGCAAATTTGCTCCTAATATTCCCTAACATTTCTTTACTTAAAGCGAGGGCAAATCTTCTGATCCACTGCTTTCCTATAGAATTTATATTGAGGTATTCTATATTTTCAAACGGAAGTGTGCTCATATTATTAACACCCTTCGCTCCCCTGTCAACTCCGTCTGAATCGTCCCATGCGCTTGACTTGACACTAAATTCAACCCACATTGTTGTTGGGGACACGCTTGTTGTGTTCGGAAACAACCTCAGTTTATTATCCTTTAGCTCATAGGAAAAATGAGAAGTTCTAGCATAAATTGCGTCTTCGAATGCCATGGCTTGAGCTTTGTTTTGCCAAACTGGAATCACCTCAAATGTGGAATCGTCTGCGTATTGACCATAATATGAAAGGTTTCCGACAGTATTGAGCCCACCATAATAACCATAAAATCTCCACATAGCATGAGGGGTTTTATAAAAAACTTTTTTAATCGTAATCTTGTTGTTGCCGACTTTGTTGTAAAAAGGAGCATCACTGTCGCTTGAGGAACTTGCTTCTATAATTGTTTGCAAATCATAATCTTGTTTGTTAACTTCTGTGGTGAACGATGCGGAATATATTGGAACATCGCCACCAAAACCACTTTCAGAGGATAGCGTGTTTCCTATTGCTTTTGCGTACTCAAAATTAAACCTCGGATACCTAGCCTCAATGTTAGATCCGCTCAGAGCGTCTCCAACCACCATTTCTCCATCTTGATCAAAAGTGCCAGTTGGATTACCTAAGAGGCTGCCAACTGTGTTTTTTGCTTGATGAATGTTAACGATATAGGAGTATTCCAAACACGACTCTTCATACGCAGCATAAACCTGATGCTCGGATAACTCTATATCTAGTATATCTCCGCCCAATTTACTATAAACGTAACTAACTTGATCCGCTGCACCTGACATGAAAGCATGTTTTGCCGCTTCTGTTGATGCTTTTGTTATGTACATCCCATACGGCAATGGATTTGTTGCGATATTAACATTATCGGTGTTGCCGGTTATAGGAAGAGTAGACACACTTGTATTGCTAGCTGGTGTCAAAGTTGGAAGAGCCATGCTTTGTTCTCCTTGTGGCGAAAAATAAAATACGCTACATATAATTAGTCTCAGACAGCGTTTAAAGCAGTATAGAAATAAAAAAGCCCCGCCAAATTAATGACGAGGCTCTTTGTTTGTCTAGATCTTAGCGGGATTAGCCGTTAAGGTCACGACAGATAACAAGACCATACATATCTGGTCTAACCATCTTCTTGGCGTAGCGTGTCATAACACCCTTACGAGGTACAAAGTCCTCGACACCGAAAATAGTTGGAGTTACCTGAAGCGGTACATACGGTGCGTATACATATCCACTTTCGAGGAATGATCCACCTTTACGACCAATTAGAACGACATTACGCGGGAAGTATGGGTCAACATACACATCCCACTTCTTGCTCAAACTTCCGACATTTACTGCACCAATTGTTCCTCTATCGGAATCAGCGGTAACACTTGCACGGAACCCAGCAGTAAACTCAAGAATGTTCGCAACTTCTGGTGAACAAACAACAAAGTTTGCTCCGCCGCGAAGAGTCTTTCTGTGGATTTGAGCCGAAACATCGTTGATGGTTTCAACAAGAGTCTCGTACCATTCAGAGACAGTACCAGTGAAGTCAGCACCGAAGAGTGACTCGTTGGCGTATGTAGTTGTACCTTCTTTACCAATTTGCTCACCAGTGTTTCTGCTAAGGAAACGACCCGGACGACGCGACCAGTAGTAAGTACCAGCAGTTGCGCCTGCCATGAGATCTTTTAGAATTTCTCTATCGATCTCAAGGGCAATTTGCTCAGAAAGGATGCTTGTAAGCTCAACTTCTGCATCAAGGTTGTGGTAAGCATTGAGATCTTGTCCCAATTCTGGTGTCCACTTAGCCTTGAGCTTCTTGGTTACAGCAGTCACACTCACAGAATCAACTTTGATGTTCAATTCTGGGATTGTTGTGTTGTCTTCAAGACCCCAGTCAAGCCCACCTGCAACAACACCGAGACCATCGGCTCCGGATCCAGCAGCTGGAGTTCCATTAAAGTTATCTTCGATAGAGAATCTAGCATCACCGGATGATCCAGTAAGTCCCGCCACTAATCCATCAAGGACTGCGGCTGAAGATGTAGCAACGAAAACAAGGTTAAGTGTCTTCTGGCTAGACCCGGTGGCAAAAGAAGTCAATCTTCTAATGTGACGAGCTTTCTGCTGATTTCCGTGTGCAGCGGAGGCTGCACCTGTTCCATCACCATCAGAGTTAATCTTAAGAGCAACCAAGTTGTCCATGTTCATTCTGGATCCAGCGGACGAGGTAATGACATTCAAAGTTGAGCCTAGCGCCATTGTACACACAACAACTGATGATCCAGATGGAATATCTGGGTCATATTGGGCGAGCCTTTCAATATCACTGTGCTCAGATGCAGGCCAAATTCCCGATGCGACGTGCACCAAGCGATCCCTCACTAAGTCAACAGTACCAGTTGGGGAAGAGTACCCATTGTTAAGGGCGTAAAAACTCTTTTCAGGGTTGTCTGTGTTTGTTGAGTTGAGTGTCATACCCAAATCTACACCGCCCGTGATTTGAAGTCCTACTTTTCCTCCACCATAGATCGACTCACCTGCTTCTGCACCTGCTTGCGCTTGGGCACTGTCGTAAGTAAAGTCAAGGAAGAAAATAAGTCCCGATGGGAGACTCATTGGTTGAACGCTGACGAGATCGTTAGCAATCAAGCTACCGAAAACGCGGCGGACAATTGGGAATGCAACGGATGCAAAACCCTCGACATCTCCACCCTTCATGGATGATGCCGCTTCTCTAAGAAGCTCTTTCGCTTGATTTTCAAGCAAACGAGCCATTGCGTCTTTAGAACGCTCGTTACCTAATCCCTCTAGAAGACCAGTGTTTTCCCACTTCGCAAGCAGGGCAGCACCTTCCTTCTGGAGATCACGATTAACGATGCCTTCTGTTAATTTATCTAAAACTGACATAGTTTTATTTCTCCTTTTTTAGTTTAATTAATACCAGCCAAACGCTTCATTCGATCCAAATTAGGATCAGATTTAGGTTTAGCCTCGCTGCCTTTAAGCAAAGCTGAAGAACGCTTTGTTACCGCCTCGCTAAGTGATTTCGGAGCACGATTTGTTTTTCTCTGCTCTCCCACTGCGCCCTGAAGGGTTTCGTAAATTACTTTCGCCTCTTCAACTGTTTTAGATTTTGAAATAGCTTCGACAATTTTATCTTTTTGTCGCCCATTCAACGAGTCGCTACTCAAAGCCTTGTTTGTATAAAGCAACCTTGCATTTTGCAAGTTTACTTCACTTAAAGTATCTTTTACCTTGCCAGCAAAGGCTTTCATCTCGTGAACCCCTTTGCTTGTTTCTTTTAGTTTTTTCTCAAGGATTTTGTTTTGTTTTTGAGAAGATTTTAAAGCTTCCTTTAGCTTGTCCATTTCCTCATTACTACTATCATCGTGGACAGCAAGAGCCTCTGCCTCAAGTTCTGCTTGGCGAGTCTCATATTGCGGCTTTTCTAGCCAACCTGTTTTTTCTGGGTGGAAGTCAAGGGTAAGTTTCTCTACAATATCTTTTAATTGCTCTTCTGTAATTTCTATTTCATTATCAGATTCAAATAATTCACCTAAATCTATTTCCTCATCCAAATTTCCCGATACTTGGTCATTGTTTGACATATTGTCGGCTGCTTCAATATCATCTGCTAGAGTTTCGTGCTCCACCATATCTTGGGCACCTTCGCCTATTTCATTTGAAATGCCGTCCATGGCTAATTTCTCTAAAGCAGCTAGATCTAATTCTAAAATAGCAGACCCGCTGTTAAGATCTTCAGAGTCATCGCGGTTGCCTTCTGGTGGAGTTGTCGGAGGTGCAGACATGGATGCGTAAGGTACATCATTTTCGATATCTTCGCTTAAAATAGAGTCGACAGTATTTTTTATTTCTTGTGAATACTTCTCTATTATGGCTGTTTCCGCGTTTTTAATTGCCGCTTCCTTGAGGGCAGCTGCGTCTACAATTGCTTGGTCTAACATAGATGACATTTTTAAATCTCCCGAATATGTGTACATAAAGAACAATTTACCAGTTATAATTAGTCTGTCTAATCGTAAAAGATCCAAAAAAACTATGTTTGCTCTAAGAAATCACAAGGTTACCATTTTCATCCCAGTAAATGTCAGTCTCACCCTCCATAAAAGAGGATATTGCCTGCAAATAAAAACCCATCTCGCTTGAGTTCATTTTTTTTGTATTTACTTGAGATAAGCACCATTGGATAACGGTATTAACTAGGAAGGCTTTTCTTGCGTACACGACATTATCTTTCGCGCAATAATCTTTATCGTATGCTCTTACATATTCTAAAATGTCCTTTCTGGATACTATTTTCATAATATAAATAGAAAGGGTGAGGGCAGAAACCCGCAGATTTCTGCCCTCGGTTATCAAAAAGTATTACTTCTTGAGGAGTGTTTTCAATTCTTCAATCTGAACTTGTTGTGCTTTAACAGCCTCAACGAGAACTGAAGTAAGTCTTGAATAGTCGACTCCTTGTACTCCGTCAGCAGCAGTGTGAACTGCTCTTGGAAGAACATTTTGAACTTCTTGTGCGATGAAACCGAAGTCTCTTTCGCCCGAGTCGTTCCAAGTGAACTCAACACCATTCAAGGACATAACAGTATCAAGTGCGGTGTTCATTGTAGCAACATCACTCTTGAGGCTTTCGTCCGAGTAGGTAACGAATGCAGCAGCGCGAACTTTATTAATGTTATCAGATCCGTTAGCAACATCAAGTGCGTACTCAGTAGTAGCATCACCACCAAGAGTCAGCAAAGTAGCGCTAGATCCATTAACAAAGTAAAGAACATGGTTGCCTGCATCGTAAGACATGTGCTCATTGGCAGCACCACCGAAAGCTTTGAAGTTTACACCAGCACCGTCAGCACCGATAGTAAGTGCCCCATCTGCTTGGAGTGCACCAGCAGAACTGATGGTTACACCAGAAGAGCCATATCCACCACCGACAGTCATCGCATTAACAACAGCAGTGTTACCACTTCCGTCGAATGTGATTGAGGAGTTAGATCCACCATCAACAATACTGTTTCCACCAGCAATGATGTGACTTCCTGCTTGGATAGTACCAGAAGCTGCGATAGTTGCACTAAAAGTAGCTGCTGATGCAAAATCTGCTCCGGCAGAAGAAGAAAGCTTCCCAGATAGGGTTGCTGTTGTTGCGGATAAAGCCTGTGCGTTTACAGCTTGCAATGTTGAGGTACCAGAAACGGCAAGGGTGCTTCCACCTGTTATTCCGCCTACTGCATGAAGGGTGCTTGATCCAGAAACGGTTCCGACAACAGCAAGTGCAGAGCCATCAAAAGTCAAGTTAGCTTCACCATTCATGGCGTCAGCTCCAGTTGCAGTAACGATTCTGTTATTTGCACCATTTGTCATGAAGTCAGAAACATCAACAGAAAGCTCGTTTGAGCCATAGTCAAGACCGGATCCAGCAACATTGCTGTTAAGCATGGAGCCTTCAACTGCATTTGCAGAGATTGTGAGGGCACCAGCAGATAATGTTGCATCACCTGAAACTGTTGTCCACGAAGGGTCTCCGTTTGCGTCTGCAACAAGGATCTTTCCGTCAGCACCAGCGGCTAAAGCTGATGGGTCGCCCGAGGCGTCACCGACGATGATTTTACCTCTTGCGAGTCCAGCCATCTTAGCCAAAGTAACTGCATTGTCAACAATACTAGCTGTGACAACTGCGCTAGAAGCAAGCTGATCAGCACCAACAGCGTCGTCTGCAATCATTGCTTGCTCAACTGCATCATTAGCAATTGTTAAAGCACCACCGGCAGCAATTGTAGCATCGCCGGAGATTGTTACATACGACGGATCAGTTCCATCAGATTGAAGGAATTGAGCAGCAGAACCTTTTGCAAGAAGCGAAGGATCACCAGATGAGTCACCCAAGATGATAGAACCTCTAGTAATGCCTGCCATCTTAGCCAAAGTAACTGCATTGTCAACAATGCTGGCTTCAACGACAGCGTTGGCAGCCAACTCGTCAGCACCAACGGCGTCATCAGCAAGCATGCTGTTTTCAACTGCTTGAGCAGCAATAGTCAAAGCACCGCCAGCAGCGATGGTTGCATCTCCAGAGACATCAGCGAAAACTGCATCCTGAAGGTTAGAAAAGGTGATCTTCTTCTCAGTTCCGTTGTCGGAAAAGACGAAGTGATCTTGTGTTTGGTGAAGACCAGCACCACCAAGAGCAGTAAACGCATCGATGTCAAGAGTTTTAGAAAGGTCGGTTACAGATCCTCCTTCATTCTGCATGTAAAGTCTTGCAGTATTAGGAGCAGCCGATGAACCAGAAGCAAAGAGATAAATACCTCCCTCTGGTGCAGACGCTGGGTCGCCCGAAGAGGAGACATTTTGTAATTCGACGTACTTATGGTAATTCGAAGTAGAAATAGAAGCCATGTTTAAATCCTCCCATAGATTTAATTAATAGATTAAATTTTTAGATAAAGTCAAAGAAAAAGCGCCAAGAGGCGCTTGGAGCACGAGATTGCGCTCATATATAAATAGTTTTCAGGATATGTTTTGGGGGACTACTTTCAAAATTATTCACTATTACATACGCAAATAACTGTATTCTAATAATTTTTAATTATAATTAACCGCCATCTCCGTTTACTCCAGATCCGCTAAGAGGATACATATCATATCGCGGGATGTGCGTTAATTCCGCTATCAACTGAAAACCACTTTGCCCTTGCGCGGTGCTAGAGATGTAGATATCTTTGCACTTAATATCCATCACAAAGGGTTGATTCCGGTGGGATCCCGATACGTAGTTATTAGCAGAACCCGAAGTGCAGTGAACTAAATCAGGCGGAACAACAATGTAATTATGATCTGCGTGGGTGGCGGGTGCAACTGATAAGGAGTCAAAGTGAAATCTTAGGGGTGCGGATCCTGTGTTGACAATCCTTATTGTTCTAGTTACACTAGGAAAGGAAACTTTAAATTGTGAAGTAGAGGGAGTGACGCCGTTTCCGGTCTCAACAACCGATCCAGTTATATAGGGTCTTCCCGATACTTGATATGCTGCTGTATTTCCTATCCCACTCGCTCTTGGTGAATATACCATTTTATTTTCTCCTAGTCTTTATATTTAGCTTCGTATTCTCTTCGGAGCTTTTTTATTACTCTGTTACGCTCTTTTTTCTTTCGGCGGCGCTTATCAGTTGGCTTTTCAAAGAACATGTGCTTTTCTCGCCATTCGTCCTGAATGCCTTCTTTTTTAACTTTCTTGAGGAATCTCTTGATCATTCTCTCGGGAGATTCGTTTTTTCTCGGTGTAACTTCTACATTAACCGGTTTCGGTTTCTTTCTCATAATATACCTATTTTATAATTTGTTTCCAATTCGATGCGCCACCCAAAAAACCAGAAATATCAACTCCGGGGTCACTTGGCTCTACATCTGCCAAGGATGAATTAGGCTCGGGGGTTCTTCCGGGGCTCCCTGCTTTGGACATTGGCTTAGTTCCCTCAAACAAATCGATGCCGCCATAAGCATCTTTTCCAATTGCATCAAGCATTCTTTTTTTAGTTTCCTGAAGCTGTTTTTTCTTTTCTTGCACTCTCATCTCCTGAAAATTTGTTTTTTCTTCTGAGGGCTGTGATTGCGAAGGTTTTTTAATGACCTCTTCAGTTACAATATTCGTGCCAATCCCTTTAACAACCTCAGATACAATCGTCGAAAGGAATCCCTCCGTTAAAAGCACTTCCCTAACGCTTTCCTTAATAAGTTGTTTAAACTCTGCTTTTTTCATATTACTAACTTAAAATATCCTGTATTAATCTGTTTAATTTATCTGCTTTGTTAAAGACATTACTTTCCTTGCCCTCTTTCACCATAAAAGCACCAGCAGTTGATGGCTCCGAAACCATGTCAAAACAGATTAACTGAAAATCGTCGTTTACAATGGAGCCGTTTGGGCTTTCAGATAATGTGCCAGTTCCCCTAGAGGAAATGCCAATCTTACAGCCTCCTTCAACAAGTGCTCTTAGTATTTTTCCTGATGGTGTTTCTAAAATTTGTAACTTCCCATAAACATCATTGCCCTCCATCCATACGGCTGTCATCTTATGGGACACATTGGCAAGCTCGACAATATTTGACTCTGGGTGGTCTAATTCTCCGAGTGCTCTATTTTCTTCAACTAACTTTTTATATAATCCAATTTCTCTCTCTAAAACCTGTTCGCTATAAATTCTACCATTTCCGTTGGGAACACCAGATCTTTGGATTACACCCGACAAAATCATGCCGCCATCTGCAACAAAACGCTTTTCTGACTCGGTGAGCAAATCTTGGCAGATCCCCCCATCACAAAGCTCATAGTATTCTCTAATTACCATTTTTTCAGACATACTTTCTTCCTTTCTGCGGGCATTACCCGCATGAGCTATGATCCTTTGCAGCATCTTCTAACTGGTTGTAACATCCATTTTGCTGTCATTTTAAACTCTCCTATTCGCCAATATGATTAAGTTTTATTCCATTATCACCAATCACCACATTTAAGACATAAGATGTAGCAGACGAAATACAGCCTAAAATTAACAAATTAGCGATATTATACTCAAAATTAAATAGTTCTGTAAAGCCATTTATTCCAAACAAAAAAACACCAACCCAAAAACCTGTACATATAGGACAGCGGATAAGTGTTCCAAACCAATTAGATTTTTCCATAATCCATTCGCGTTGATTTTCAAAAATTGTTCCGTAAACCAAGATTTGGGTCATGCCCCAAGAGGCAAGAATAAAGTACATTAGATCCATTATTCATACCTATAGATTCCTGCCAAACCATATGAATAGCCCGGATAGTATGGTTGATGTGAGCCTTTAGTTGTATCCTGCGGCACTTCTCCAAGTTCCGTTGAGTCTTTCTTGGAGGGGTCTAGCAAATCCTCTTCTCTTTCTTTTTCAACTTTCTCAACTTGTTCCATATACTTTGTCTCATCAAGCATAAAAAGGGCAATATTGTACAATACCACCTCTGCCAAATTTTTTACCTCACTGCTTTCTGGATATTCTGCTAAGAGAGAGCCGAAAACATTAGACCCTCTAATGGTCTCAGGTTCCACAACGCCGCTTTCAGTCAAGAAATGAAAAAATCTGTTTTGAGTGTTATAAACAACGTCGCTGAAATTTCCTTTGCTGTACGTGACGATCTTTCGCTCGTTTGTCTTTACAACAACATTAATATCCCGATGATTAAAAATCATCAGATGACCACCTAAAGATTTTTTTAAATCCAGCGTATCAATGTATTCTTTTATATACTCCGGGGTTGCTCCGATGTTAATTTTTATCATCTTCTTTAGATTCCTCGATTAATTGTTGAATTTTCAATATTTTTTTTAAATCTTCATCGCCTACATCTTTCTTTGAATAACCTTCTAGCAAACTCAAGATTTCTATCTTCTGTTCTGGGAATATTTCTAATTCTGTTGAATTTTTTACTTCTTGTTGTAGGTTTTGTAACTCTTCGTCTAAAAATATTTTCATCTCCAAATTGTCCTCACCAGCAGCACTAAGATATGCTCTAAGCAATTTTTTCTGCCTTTCTTTCAAGCATCCATAAGTTTCATTGAAATTTTTTGTGAAAGACTTATAAACAATATTATCAATGTGTTCAATTTTTTCAATTTTTTCAATATTGTTTTCTGTTTTTTTCAACATTTCTTCTAAGATGTTTTCTTCCAATAAGACTCTTTTTTTTGCCTCAATTTTAGGATTATTAAATATTTGATGCAACGTTGCCAAACTTTTATAATTTGGAACAAAATTGCTATACACATCTTGATTGAGTTCTTTGTTGATTCTGGAGATGAGCGCACTTTGCTCATTGAACAGCTTTTTATTGTCAAGGGCGCTCCTTTCGAGGCGCGACTCAAACATAATCTTCTCTGCCAGTCTTTTATCTTCTGTTTTTGTACTCAGCACATCTTGATACAACTTTAACTCACGGGCAAGAGGGTTTTTTCCATTAAAAAACTCTTTTAATATCGAAACAATTGTGTTTTTCTTGTCTGCATCTTTTTTGATTGTAGACTTGGCTAATTCTCTAACCAGCGCCTCATAAAGAAAAGCGGTATTTCTTTTCTTATTGTGTTTAATCTTTTTTGACATTTTCTTTTGTCTCCAACTCAGTTATCAATGTTTTAATTTCACTGTTATATTCAAGCAATTCTTGCTCTTCCATATCATAATTAGATTGTTCTTCCGTGTAAACACCCCTCGAAAGCCTATTCATGTTTTTATATCCCTTGGGAATACCATCTATGCCTCTCATTGAGCCCATGGATTTCATCGATCTCGCCAAGGCTCGCTTACCGGACTGATCATCTCTTGGTTCATACCAGTTACCCTTTGATTTGTTAGTTGTGGTGAATATCGTCCCTT